>Ga0233450_10005812_pt1 | contig 10594 bp, 8 predicted proteins | sample 011ome_30_FD_189956 | JGI IMG/M metagenome (GOLD analysis project Ga0233450, IMG submission 189956) | Coastal salt marsh microbial communities from the Groves Creek Marsh, Skidaway Island, Georgia - 011501CT (spades assembly) | ecosystem: Environmental > Aquatic > Marine > Intertidal zone > Salt... | reverse complement strand
AAGCAAGAAGAGACTTACTTCTTCTCCCTATATTTATACGCACACGTTATTAAGAACAGAGAGTGTACATAACAGAGAAGGGACTCTTTCTCTCTCTCTCTCTTTTTGTACCGCGCTGTTTCTGTATATATCATGAGATATCAATTCTTTCCCTCTCCCCGAGGAGGAGGCGGCGGCGGAGGAGGAAGAGAAGAGGACGACGACGTGAATAATGCATCATCATCATCATCATCGGTTGTTAAAAAACCTTCCAATGCTTCCTCTGATTCGTCTTCTTCCGAAAACACGTCGCCGGGTCGGTCGTCGACGTCCTCGAACACCGCGACGACGACGACGACTTCGGGGATGTTGATGAACGGAGGAGGAGTTCATCAACAACAGCCAGCGCAACAAGGAGTGAGGAGATGGCCGCCGGAAAACGCGCACACCGCGCTGAGACTTTTGTTGGAAACGAGATGGGTGGCGAAATTGTTCCCCGAGGAAGAGGAGGATGAAGACGACAAAGAAGGCTTTAACGATGAAGACGAAGGAAAGAGAACGACGACGAGCGGCATCAGCGGCAGCGAGGGCGATTCAGACGACGACGACGCGAAGAAATTGAAAAAGAAGACGAACAAGGACGAGAAGAAAGAAGACTCGATTCGAAGACTGGAATCGCGATACCGAGGGATTAAAGTCGATTTACTCGACGCGCCGAGAGAGTGCGCGATGCGGACGTGTTTGGTGCACTGCGGCGCGCGAGAGGCGAAGTTGGAAGGCGTCGACGGGAGAGAGGAGGAAGAGATGGGGGACGCAGAGACGATTCACGTTGGAGCGGGAGGAGGAGGAGGAGCGACGATTCAGACGACGACGGAGGTTTTGAATAGCAATAAAGTCAACGAAGTCATCGACGACAGGTTTAAGATTAGGAGTAAAACGGCGAAAGTCGGGGTGGAAATCGTCAAGAAATGTTTGGATATGGACGAGGAGAGTCACGCGCAACACAATCAACTGCAAGCGAATAACGGTCAACCGCCGCCGGCGAGACACTTTGTAATGAGGATGTTGTTACCAACTGGGCAGTGCGGACAGTGCATCGGGAAAGGCGGGGCGAACATTAAGCGGTTGAGAGAAAAGGCGCCGAGGTGCGAGGTGAAAATACACGACGTCGGGCAGATTCCGCCGTGCGCGACCGCGGAAGATAGAGTGTTGGAGATGATTGGAGCGAGAGAGGATATTGAGATTGTCGCCGCGGAGTTGTTCGAGACTTTATCGTATTTCCATTTCGACAAGTCGGTTTTACCGTACTTTGTGTCTTTGGCGGTATGCAATAGATCGCAGCAACAAATATCCGCGGTCGTGGATCAGTACGGGAGGAATGTGGGAGGCGCGAATAGAGTACACACGCCGCCGAACATGGCAGCCGCCGTGAATGTCAGTTTCCCGCATCAACAGTTCCCAGGACAGTCGCAGCTCATGTCTATGGTTGTTCCCTCTCCCATGTTGGTACCGACAACGATCGTTTCACCGCCGTATAATCCCGTGATGGTCAACCACGCTGCCGCGGCGGCGGCGGCGTCGACTGGATCAATCGGGAATGGCGCGTTTCAAGATCCAGTTGCCGCCGCCGCGCAGGCGCAACAAGTCGCCGCCGCACAGATGATGCAACAGCAACAGCACCTTCATCATCAGCAGCAACAACAAATGCATCAGCATCAACAGCAAATGCAGCACCAAATGAACGCGCTCAGCTTTGCGCCTGATTTTCTCGGCGGCTTTGGCATGCCGTCGACCAACATCGAGAGTACGGGAGGAGGCAGTGGCTTCGGTGGCGCCTTTGCGCCTACGGCGCACGAAATGGCGACAAACGCAAACGCGCCAGTCGCGGCGTTCGGTCAAGCGCGAGCGATGAGATACAATCCAGTGGCCATTGGTCCGGCTGGAGTGCCGCTCGTACCAGTCGCAGCGGCTACCCTGTCGGGCGAGGTTCCAGTTTCCGGCGTTCCAGTTTCCGGCGCGATAAATCCAGCTATGGCGTCCATGTTTTCTGGCGGCGGATTTCCCGTCGTCAACCTTTCACATGGATTGGAGGTACCGGATATCGTCCAAACGACCACTCCGGCGGGGGCGACTATGCCAGTTATTCCAACGCAAATGCTCGCGCACAGCAAAGAAGACAAGGAGGATACGACGAACCGGTACGCGCAGTTTTTCACATCAACTAACAATAAACTGAACGTCTGGTCTGACAACGGCGATGTCGCGGCGCCAAACCCAGACCCTCTGAATATCATCAATTTTCTCCCCGGGGACGATTTATACGCGTTCGATGAAGATGCAAACGGGAACGTCAATTATGCGCAAGCGGTTCCAGTCGTCAACGACGAACAGGACGAGTTCACCGAGATGGCGAAAATTTCCATCCCAAAGACATCTCTTGGCATCGTCTTGGGCGAAGGTTCTGCGAATACGAGAGTTGTCGCGAGAATGTCCGATTGCTACATTTCCGTCGCGGTTGATCCGAATCCAAACGCCGAAGAAGCGACGATTTGCATGCTTGGTAAAACAGAAGACGCGGTTGAAAATGCAAAAGACGCTCTCGAAGCGCTCGCCTTGGGCGCAGAAAGCCATCCGCATTATTAAGAAAAGAGATGCGATTAAAAAAGGAGAAGAAGAAGAAGAAGAAGAAAAAGAAGAAGAATATCACTATCATTATTATTATTATCAAACATACAATTGTTTCAAGTCAAAAGAGAAAAGCAGTCAAGTAAAAGTCAACGCAAAGTAGAGAATTGTGTAACATCAAATCAATATTATTTTAAAAACAGTACAAATCTATTAACAACAGCATCATTATCATCATACAAATCTCCTTTACACGCGAGATTTAGAGATGATTTATCTCACGTCCATCAACTCTATGTCAAACAACAATGTCTTATCGATCATCCCTTGATTTTCCAGGACGAAGCCGAGCGCTCTTTCTCCCGAAAAATTATTCGGTTTCGGTTTCATCTTCTTCCAATTCTTATTCTCCGGATACGCCAAACCGGAATTCGGCGGCACGATAATCCTTCGTATCCCTCCGACTTTCATTCCAACGATCGCCTCTCGAAACGCCGGCAACACGTCCAAATCGTCCGCTCGAAATCGGAAAAAATCTTTATCCTCGTTGAACGCGCCGCCTTTCGGGCCGTTTCTCGCTTCAAACGGTCTCCCGTAATACCCCAACGTGTACCCGTCCCAATCAACCACGGCTATTTTCGACTCATCTGTGTACTCTTTCCCTTCTTTCGAACCTGGTCTGACGTCTTTATACTGTAAACCAGACTGGGTTCGCGTAAAATCTGAGTATAAAACTTCCGACTTCCCGTAGTCTTTGTCTTTGATGCCTTCCATGAAGGTTTTGTTCCCGAACGGTTCCGACGACGATTGAGACGACGACGACAAAGAAGAAGAAGGCGGCGTCACCACGATCGTCTCCGCGACTTCCGAGACCGTCTCCTCCAACTCCTGCGCCGCAAAAACAGGCGCAGAAGCAGAAGAAGTAGAGAGCAAAATCATCGTCAAAGCCTCCCTTCTCGTCTGTTTCATCGCCGATGATTCATTCTTCTTCCTCCCGTGAGTATTCTCGCTTTTGCTCTTCCTCGCCGTCGACGCTTTCGCGCAGACGCGGCACGACGCAGCACTCGTCGTCGTGGCAACCGCGCGCATTATTACGTGTTATCGTGTGTTATTCTCGTACTAAAGTAATATAATGAAGATATGAATACATTTCGTATCTCTTTCCGTTCCTCACAACTGTCACATTTCATCTCGCTTTGAATTTGCGAATCAAAAGCATCGATGGAGAACGAAGCGCGGCGGCGTTTTCCTCCTCCGAGAAGCGAAGAAAAAGAAGCGTCGTCGAGAGATCGCGCCAACGGCAGCACCAATAATAACAACTTCTTCGAGCGGTTCCTGAAACTTTCGTCACTCCGGGAAAAACTGGAACTGGTGAAAGAAAAAGCGGAGAGGAAAAGGAAACAGAGAAGAGGATGGACGGAGAAGAAGGAGGAGCGTTTGTGTCCTCTGCCGAACGTGATTCGAGTCGAGAGCAACGCTGGTGCCTCCTCCACTTCCAACGCTTCCTCTTCTTCTCTCCCGGAAATATGGCGAGCGAGGAGGCAAAACTTGGAAAACTGCTTACAAGGAGAGTGTGTCAAGCGAGAGAAGTTGAGAGAAATCGTCGCGGATGGATTCGTACCGGACCAACCTTCCTCGGTGAGGTACGACGTGTGGTCGTATTTGCTTCGAGTTGTACCCGAGGCGCGTCGAGAACGAGAAGAGGAGAGAAGGAAGAAGCGGGAGACGTACGAGGCGTTCGCGGAGGAATTGGCGAGTTGCGTGCGAACGCCGGACGTGAGCGTGGAAATGACGTATAAATACGAGGACATAAAGTCGCCGACAAAGTCGAGAGCGACGAGAGTGGCGGTAGAGTTGAAAGTGAAGCAAGTAAACGAGGAGGATAAGGACATATTGGAGCAAATCGAGAGAGACGTGGAACGATTGCATCCGTCGTTGCATTTTTTCAACGACGAAATCGAGGCTGCTCCGAAACGAAAAGATATGACGGAAGCTTTGTTTGTATTTGCGAAATTGAATCCGGGTTTACGTTACGTCCAAGGCATGCACGAATTGCTCGCTCCGTTGTATTTTGTCTGCTTTAACCACCCGGATAAAAACGGCGTCGCGAAAGACGCCAAATCGGATTCGTTTTGGATGTTCGTCGAGTTGATTTCAGAGTTGAGAGACGCGTATTGTAAAGAGCTCGACAAAACGGACCAAGGAATCAATCATTTACTTTCCGAGCACGACAATTTGTTAAGGAATCGATGCCCAGCAGTCGCCACGAAAATGATCGACGAGTTGAACGTGAAACCTCAATTTTACGCGTTTCGATGGTGCGTGTTGATGTTCGCCGGCGAGTTTGACTTCCCGTCTGTTTTAAGAACGTTCGACTTTCTCGTCGCCTGGCCTAGAGGTAAACGCGACGCTCTCTTGCGTTTGTGTTCCGCCATGGTATGTAACGTACAAAAGGAGTTGTTGGACGAGAATTGCGACTTTGCCGTCGCCATGCGCACGTTACAAAACTATCCCGCGTGCGACGTGAATAAGATTATCAAAATAGCCTGCGCGTTCCCGTATTTAGCTGCTTCTTAAATAGTTAAGAAGAACAATCATCATCGATAGTAAATGTGATGATCCTATTTTTAGTGCTGCGTGTATAGAATACTACGACGAATTTATATTTGCGTTACGCGCTCTCTAAACAATAATATACCACTTGCTACTCAACATTCATCTCTCTCTCTCTCTTAAACTTTACACCGCCGACCTTGCTTCCCTCCTCGTCGCGTCGTGTAAAATATCCACGTCCACGCTTTCCTCCGGTGGTTGCACGTACCTCACCACGCTTCCTCGGACGAAGCAATCTCGCACTGATTTCATGTGTGGATATTTCTCCTCGTCTAAAACCGAAACGGATTCCAATTTAATGTTCAAGTACTGATCGACGGAGACTAACGTCCCTCGGATTTCGAGGTCGTTTTTTAACTCCACCGTGATTTGTTTTCCCACCAACGTTTTAAAGAACGAGTAGAATAACATTCTCAGTCCTCTCTCACTCTTTCTCCGCGTTCAATATTTGTACGGCTCAAGAGAAAAGCGCTCGTGTAGTCGCGTGGTATTCCTCTTCCTTTTCAGACTGAATTTTGAGGAAAAAAATTCTTTCCCTTGAGTTTGAGGAAAGCACACAAAAAAAACGTTTAGGGTTTAAACAAAGCAGCCAATTAAATTCTCACTGCAAAGGGGCAAAAGGGGGAAAGAATTTGCGCGTTTGTCTCACTCCGTGTGCGCGCAGAGGTCACGCACACGCGCGTAAGAAGAAGGTAAGAAGACAACTCCACACATCATGTTGGCACGCGTGCGAGAACTCATCGTTCCCTCGGCGCCGGAGTACGAGAAGAAGTCCTCCTCCTCTTTGATGCTCTCGTCGTCGTCGTCATCGAATGATGAAGTGATAGAACTGTCACTCGTCGTGTCCCCGGACGTGGAGGACGACGCGTGCAAAGTGCCTAAATTGACGAACGATTACGTCTCCGTCGCGCTGGATATGGCGTGCGAGAAAAGCGCTTCGACCGAGAACGACGACGACGACGAGTGCGAGAGAGTTTCGGATTCGTATTATTCGGAGAGGAGTTTGAGAGGGTCGTCGTTTTTAAGCGCGCTGAAACGAAGATTCGTGTGGACGATGGCAAAAATCGACGTGAAAACCGCTCGCGTGCGCCCGATGATACTCGCGAGCGGGAAACGAATTCTCTCTTCGATTGGTCGAGAACTCGCGAGGCAGTTTCCACCGATCGAGACGTACGTGATGGAGAACGTGTTGATGCGGAGAGCGATGGAGGAAGAGGAAATGGCGATTTTGAATCCAGACGCGAGACGCGCGTTCGAGGAGAGTTTGATGTTACAGAGCGGGAAAAGCGACACGGATAGGGAAGAAGAAGGAGAGGAGGAAAGGATGAAGGTAACGGAAGAAGTTGAAGAAGAGAGTATTTTGGAAGCGCCGATGGTGGTGGTGACGAGTAGGAAGAAGGTGCGGAATAAGAGGAGTTGGTTGAGAGGAAGTTCGATGGAGGAGGAGGAAGCGTCTTCTTCGGCTTCTTCTTCGACACCGGTTTTGGCGGGCGACGCGGACATCGAGCCGCCGGCCACGCCGCCTCAAAAGGAAGAAGAGGGTAGTATTATTCAATTGCCACCTCAAAAAGAGCTCGCGGCGATTACGAAAGCGAAGCAAAGGTTGCGAGAGGAAGAAGAAAAAGCCAAACGAAACGCGGTGTTGAATAGTCAAAGTAGCAATAATAGTACACCGCTGAACTTTGCGCCAGGTTGGAAGAAAGACGTGGACTTTGGCGACGGAACGAACGCGGCGGTCATATTAGCCAGTAAAAGCGACGTGAAGAGTCGGAAAATCCGACAACCAATGAAACAACAAAGCAATAGAAAAATGACGGATATGTTCGGCGGTTCGATGATGAAAGGCACCCCTTCGCCGCCCGGAAAATTGAAAAAGAACAACAACAGGAACAACGCGAGCGGGAATAATAGTGGCGCGGGTAACAACAACAAGAAAAAGTTTTCGCCGCCGAAAAGCGCGAAGAAACGCAGGCAGTTCGAGGAGAGACGCTTGGCAAAGTTATTCGAGGAGGAGAAAGAAAACAAGTCTAGATTGGAGTACAGTTACTACTGCTCGGCTGGCGATACCGACATCTACGTCGAAGCCGTCGTAAAACCGATCAAAGGCAAAGCGTTGTAATTTTATTTATACATGAATAAAAAACTACTGTGTACCAACTCTACACTAAAAACTAGTAATCTTTCCTACTCGAGGTGGATAAGCGCCACTCCTCCAAAGGCGAGGCGGAAAGTCTTTGCACTCTTTTCCTTTGCCACACCACCCACGCTAACGCAACCGCCGGAGATAACAAGACAAACGTGTGGTAATGTCCGTCGTCCAAGTGGCATTTCCCACCCGCTGACACGCACATATCTCTTTCTTGTTTCGTGGAACACGCGGTGATCGACGACGACGACGACGACGCGCCGACACATCGTTTCTCCGAAACGAAATCGACGAAAAACAATACAAACGTCTCTGCGATTTTCGATCCAAGGTTAGATAACGTGTTCAAAAGCGTCATGTACGTTCCACCGATGCTCTCGTCGGAAACTTTGGAAAAGAAGGACATGACTCCAACAAACTGCACCGTCGATAACGCGCTCGAGACGCACATCCACGCTAAAACCAACCCGGAAAAGAACACGTTCGAGGACGCTTTTTCGTAATTCACGGGGGCGGTCCCTTGCGCGCCGTCGCTCGCTAGAACTTTAGTCCACGCGACAACCACCACGCTCGCAAACGCACACGCGATTCCTCTGTACACGAACGTATTTAACACAACTCGCAACGGTTTCGCTCCAGCCGTCCATTTCGCTGATATCATCGGCATCATTATGTTCAACGGCGCAATCACCGCGTTCATGCTCGCCAAAAACGTCTTCGGCACGCCCTTTTCTAACAATTTCAATTGCGTTAAACTCTCCGCCGGGGAGAATGCCACGTGTCTCGTCAACAAAATCAACGCCAACGATTGCACGTTTCGTAGCGACATCACTTTTATTCCTTGCCTGTACGTCTCCTTCACTCCGACGATTTCCTCCATCCTTCCCATATCTTCCCGCTTCAAAAACACCGCCAGCGAACTCAGGAAGAACATCGCCGACCAGAACATCACGAACCCTTTCAACTCGCAATACCCTCGAGCATTCAACACTAAAAACCCGGTAAAGCTCGCAAAAAAACCAAACGTCTGGCCCACCGCGTTGCACGTGCTCGCTAAACCGACGTTTTCCCTCTTCAACATCGTTATCGCCCACCCGTCGACGGCGACGTCCTGCGACGCGAGTAAAAAGTAAATGCTAAAAAACGTCATCGCCAACGGTTTCGCGTCCCCGAATTTCGCGCCATTCTCTATCATTCCTTCCAAATTCCCGCTCAACACGAACAACGCTCCGCCGACGAGGAGCTGCAACGGAATCAACCACGTTCTCCTTTGGCCGATTCGTTTCACGTATAACGCGTCGATCATCGGCGCCCACAAAATCTTCAACGAAAACGGCCACGACGCCAAGGAAAACACGCCTTGGTCGCCAAAACTGGCGCCTTTCTCCGTCAAGGAAAACGCCACGGTCGAGGATAAGCCCATCGGGACGCCTTGTAAGGTGTACAGGAGTAAGAGTAAACAGATGTTTAACCTGTCGCCGGTCAAATCCAACTTCTCTCGTTTTGAAGGTTTTGAAGGTGTTTGTTTTCGGCCATTCGTCGTGTTCGCGTCGTACTTCTTTGTCTTTGTTGTCTTCTCCGACGAGAGCAACAGCCGCTGGCTCTGTCGGCGCGCTGAAGGTTGCGCGGAGGAGGACATGATGTGTGCGCGTTGTTTTATGGCGTTTCGTTTTGTGAGACATGTGAAAGACATCAGGTCTAGGGTTTAGGGTTACAAGTACATCTGGAGTTCCTCTTCGAGTCGCGCGCTTCTTTTCTCCGCGTCCGCGGCAGCGAGTCTCGCTTCGTTCGCCAACTGCAACGCTTTGAGTTTCATCTTCTCTTCGTTTACGAGCGCTCGTTTCAACTGCGCGTTTTCGTGGAGAAGTTTTGCGTTGTTGTGTTGGAGGACGAAGGATTGGTCGTCGACGACTTCGGTATTCGTGGAAGTAGCGGTCTTCTGACGAGAGGACGATTTCTTCGTTTGCGTGCCTTTGACGAGCGCCGGGGAGATTGGAATTAACGGTTGTTGTTGTTGTTGTTGTTGTTGTTGTTGTTTTCTTTCGTCGTCGTCGTCGTCGTCGCGGTAATCCTCGTCCAATCCGTTGAACGCGTCGCGCCGGCGAACCAACGTTTCTATTTTAGCGTTCGCGGCTTCCATTTTCCATTTGTACGCGTCTAATTCCGCGTGTACGACCGTTAAATCCGCTCGCGCGTTCGCGTACTTCTCCCTGAGCGTCTCTAAATCCAATTTACTCGCGTTTAACTCTTGTTCCAACTCTCTCTTCTCTCCTTCTAACTCGCGCGCGCGTTTTTTATCTCTTTCCTCGTCGCGTCGCAAACCTTCGTTTTCTCTCTCCATCCGTTTACACTCGGACGTTTGCGCGTCGTACGCTTCCGACAACGCGCTCGCGCGTTCCAAAATATCTCCCCTTTCTCTCTCTGCAACCGTTAATCTCTCCGAAACCATCGCGAATCGTTCCGCGATCCGATCCGCGTCCAGCTTATACTTTCCTGATTCCTCTTTCAACTCTGCATTTGTCTCCGATAAGCGCGCGTTTCGATCTCCCAACGCGCGTAAAATCGCTTCCAGAGATTTAATTCGAGAGGAGGACGCCCCTTCGTCGCGATAAAACGTCGACGACGACGATGGGTCCTCCTCATTCGTCGCCGCGGTGGTAAACACCTCCCTCGCTTTCGTACACGCATCATCAGGAGACCGTTCGTCGTTTCCCCTAAAAGTGTGACTCAAATGATTTTGCATTTTCTTTTCCTCCTTCTTCCGCTTTACCTCTCGCCTCTCTCGCGTAAAAAAGCACCTTCGCCGTCTTCTTCAAAGTCGTCCTCTCGCAATAACACGACTACCACCACTCGTCGTCATCAAAAATCTGTGTTGTAAAACTCTTTCTTCGTCTTCTCTCGCGATGATGATGCAAAGAGAGAGAGAGAGAGAGAGAGAGAGAATGCTCTTTTTGTAACGACTGTGAGTTGCACGTTTTGCTTATTTCATGAAAAATTTCAAAAAAATTCTGCTTTTTGTGTTTTTGAATTTTTTTTTCTCGTCTGTCTGTGTGTTTTTTGTTGATGAGACAGACCTGCCTGTGTTTTCGCTCTGACGAAGGGAAAAATTTGGGAACACATCACAATACACGCTCTCTCTCTCTCTCTCTGTCTCTGCTGTCAACGCGAAGAACGCTATTTATAGAGTCTCTCTCTCTCTCTCTCTCTCTCTCTCTCCCTCGAGCGACGGTT
>Ga0233450_10005805_pt1 | contig 10601 bp, 6 predicted proteins | sample 011ome_30_FD_189956 | JGI IMG/M metagenome (GOLD analysis project Ga0233450, IMG submission 189956) | Coastal salt marsh microbial communities from the Groves Creek Marsh, Skidaway Island, Georgia - 011501CT (spades assembly) | ecosystem: Environmental > Aquatic > Marine > Intertidal zone > Salt... | reverse complement strand
TTAGTAGTGAATAGAGTTGGGACTCCTGTACCTGAATCGTCTACAACGTAAAAAGCACCTGGAGTAAGATTCCAAGTGCCTACCGTAATAGTACCTACCTGTACACCAACGAAGTTGTCCGCGTCCGTTATCGATTCGATAACAATACGACCCAATTGATCCTCGTTAGATGAATCCGCTAATACCCATTGACCACCATCATACGCGACTACCGTACCTGCTGAAAATCCATGTGCTACTTGTGTAAAGGTCGACTTCACTGAACCTGAAGTGATCGATACAATAATAGCATCTAAGATATCCTGCAGACCTTCAATCTGTTTGATTTTAATCTGAGACATAACTGATTAATTGATTTTATTTAAACATGTTTATTTATGCGAGGTTTTCTCGCTCCATTATATATACGGATTTTTATGGGAAATGTTTGTCATTAGGCTTATTATTATACTATTAAAATGAAAATACCGACTTTCTTTTAACAGTCTTATCGATTTGCATCAATCGATACAGTAGAATAGGCATACACCTAATAAGTGATATATATTGAATATCATGGACAACAACAAACTCAAGAAAATACAATTCAAAAGACTACTAAAGAGTTACGAGTCTTCATTAGAAGACCTGGAGTACCTCAAGGAGATGTCGTCTGAAATAAATTCGGAGTTTAGTAGTGCACTGGCTGCCAAAAAACGCCAAGACCTTTTTGAAAGCAAAAAAGTTGAAGAAATGGCGGAAAAAAGTAATGAGCCAGAAGAAATGGAAAGCGCTGCAAGAGACCCTCTGTTTAAAAAGCTTTTCCGTAAGATTGTTGTTCAATGTCATCCCGACCGCATGTCTGATGATTTATCTATTAAGCAAAAAGCAGAACGACTTGAATTCTATGACTTAGCTAACAAAGCTAATGACGAAGATAATATGGCGTTACTTATTGTTGTTGCAATAAAACTTGAGATTGAACTTGGTGAAGAGTACATGGAGCATATTGAAAAGATAGAAGAAGAAAATAAGAGGATAGAAAAAGAAATTGAAAATATACAAGGTTCGGTTGCTTGGAAGTGGTACCATACTGAAGAAGAAAAACGTGATTCTATTCTTGATAATTACATAAAACATATGGAAATGATAATTATGCAAAACAATAAAATCAAAAAGAAGATATTGGGCTTAGGTCACCCTAGAACAGGTACTGGATACACTCACAAAATATTAAAATCATGGGGTCTTAAAGTTGGACATGAAAAAATGGAAGCTGACGGTATTGTTGCATGGCAATTAGTAGACCAAAAAGGTCCGTGGCCTTTTATAAGCCGTGTAAAACCTGATAATGCATATAAATGGGAAACTATTATCTATAATGTAAGGGACCCTAAAACCTCTATCGCTTCTATTATATTTTCAGAAAATAAAAGTAAGCAGTCTGTTAAATTCAGGTCTGAAAAATTAGGTATAGACTTAACTGGCAATAGAGTTGAAGCCGCAATTAGGTCAATCCTAGAATTCGATAAACGCATAACTGCAATGCGTCCTTCATTTACATATAGGATAGAAGACCAATCTGAAGAATTATTCAACTTCTTAAAATCTAAGAACTATGAAATACAATGGGACGACACAGATGTCAATAAAAAGTACAACGCTAGAAAACATCCGGACCTATCTGAAATAGAAGAGGAGTTTAATAGCGTTGATAGAATTTTAAGAAAGAGGATAAACCGGTATTGTCGAAAATACGGATATCCTAATCTTTATTAGACGTCCCAAAGATTTATATAATGACATCTTATATAAGTAGGACTTGAATACACATGTCCCTTTGGATATTGTTCTCTTAATTTTCTAGAGAATAATATATCTTCACTTATATTACCGTATGAATCCATCCATTTGATATTACAATGAGATAAGTGTGAAAGTAACCACGGAGTATTTACAACCATTCCTTCTTTTACTCTTGTCTCTATAAATATATTATTATCTATGTTTGGTACTTTAATAAGTCGTGCATTATCATATGGCATTAACGTACCTGCATTTTTACCATAAGCTTCGATTGCATTTTTATGGTCAAACCAAGATGTATTGAACATCCAATCAGATTCTGGATTTGATTTATGCTGTGCAACAATCATTTCACAGAAATAAGCCATTAAAAAATCATCAGTATCGCAATATGTAATAATATCACCAGATGCTAAAGTTACACCGACTGCTCTAGGAGTGCCCCTATATACTCTTTCACCATTAGAAGATTCATACATATTTAAACCTTCTGGTTTATCAACATACGCATATTTAATTCTAGAAATACCTCTAATTTGTTCCATCCATAATTTATGCGTGATGTCACAACCATCTGAAACAATAATTAATTCAGAGTTATTATAAGTTTGGTTTAAAAAACTGGCAATTACTCTTTTTATCTTAGCGACTGGATTAGTTCTAGAACCTGGGTAGTCACCTAAGTAAGATTGCATTACTATAGAAACTTTAGGATTTGCTATAGGTTTTCTAGCTTCTTTGGCCGGTTCTGGTTTAGTTTCTTGTTTCATAGGAACTTTCTTTTCAAAAACACGAATATCTGTTTTAACTTCCGGCTTAGGTTCTTCAACCTTAGGTTCTGGTTTTGGTCTTGGTTTAATTTCAACCTTTGGCTTAGGTTTAGCCTTTGTTTCTTTCTTTGGCTTTGGTTTAAATTTTGGCCTTGGCTTGATTTCAACCTTTGGTTTTGGCTTAGATTCAACTTTTGGTTCTGAAGCTGGTTCAGATGCCTGATCTAATTGTGCATTATTATGTGCATTTAGTCTATCTAAAAAACTTTTCATATTAAACGTCGTGTCCTTTCATTTTAGAATGACATACAATATATGTAAATTCTTTGTACATATATGGGTCACATTCTTTTTTTAGCGTTTCTATAAATAGTTTATCTTCACCACCCATTGGGGTGTCAACGCTTTGCCATCTTGATTTTACATCTTTTGAATGTACTATTAAATGAGTACCCGATGGGTCTTCGAAATTAATTTTTAACATCATCAAATCACCATATAAAGGTAATTTCACATTATAAGCTCTATCCGTTTGAAATGATTTTTCCATACTTTCTTTAGTTATATGAAAATCTTTAGTCACTTCAATTTTGCCAGTTTGTTCGTACTTATATGGTTCGTGAATTATAATAGGTATACTACCCCCTGTATTTAATAGGAACTTAGCGTTATTTGATTCTTTTATATTAGCTGCAATTTTATCTAAATGATCTGGCATAATAACATCGTCCGCGTCTAAGTACGCAATATAATCACCATTTGCATAATCAACTCCAAGCTGTCTTAGTTTACCCGGCCATCTATTTTTAGACTTCTCAACCCATATCAATGAAATATTTTCATGACTTGAAAAATGCTTTTCATATATGTGTTTAGTAACATCACAGCCATCTGCCACTATAATTAATTCTTTATCTTGATAATTTTGATTTATAAAAGAATATACAGCTCTCTTAAATTTTGGAATTGAGTTTGTTCTAGCATTTGGATAATCATCTAGAAAACTCATCATTATAACGCTAATCTTCATATTAAAAATAAGTATTTGTTTGCCAATTATATTTATGGCTTAATTCATGCTTATCTTCAAATAAATTATCAATTAGCTTTTCATAAGTATCTAGCATCTCTTTGTTTTTGACGGTATACCTATCTAATACTTTTTGATTTCTTTCGTTATAAGCGTCTATATTTTTATCGTGTTCTTCAATTGCAAATTTTAATTGCTCTGTACCTTTTTCTATTTCAAAGTCAGGATAATAATATCCAGCATCTTTAATCATATCTGCATTATGAACTAATGGGAAACCGAAATACAGTACATCTAAGTAAGAGTAGTTTAATGGATTTTCCCATTGGTGTGATACAATAATATCTGCACCGTTAGCTAGATAATGAGCTACTGGATATCTACCAGAAAAACCAATTTTAGGACCATTGTTAACAATGTCTAAAGTTGATATCATAGATTTAAAATAGCCATTCTTTAGAATTCTTTGACCACTTGCAATATTCATCTTATTAAATTCTACACCATCTCTAAGTGCTTTTTCAGCAATCATAATAGGTATCATAGCATATTTAACAACGTTTAAGTTTGGTTCAAATACCGTTAGTACTTTATCAGAATTCTTTTTATTAGGTACATAGTAAGGTGACTTTAACTTTTTGATTCTATATTTTAAAGTCTCAATATCTAAGAACATTGGGTCCCATACAAAAGGTACTGGAAATACATTTTCATTTCTAAATGCAACTTTATAGTAATCGTGGTTTTGATATCCCTGTTGTGGTACATACCATACCTGATCTGCTCCTAAATCCCAAGGCGCTCTACCTAAATCATTACCTTCTTTAAAAATAGATCTTTCCATGTCTATAACATAAGAGTTACCACACATGTATTTTAAGATTTTTTTATTAGGTCCACTTTGTTTAAATTGTTGTAATACCTCTGCTGGAAATGAAGTACCTAGTGTTATTAAAATGTCTATGGTTTCGTAAGTATCCCAGTAATTTTCAATTGGAAATCTTTTAATATCCCATGATACCTTTGTTAAGTCTTTAACCTTTCTACTAGTATCTAGAATAACGACTTCATATTTACCAATTGCTTGTAAAGCGTTTGCTAATAGTATAGCATTTAGTTTGATACCATTAATCCACATACTTTCATATTCTTTCTGTAGACCAATTGTTATACCTATCTTCATTTATATTATATTCTTTTTAAGTGCTTTGTTTATATATTCTTTTAAATAAAAAGAGGGTCCCAAAAAGGGACCCTCTAAGGAGCTTATAAAAATAAACTTTTGAACTTAATCAATTGATTATCCTTGAACACCTACGATTCTTACAACGTCAGTTGCTTCTAGTGCGTAGTTCAGAGATAGTCTGAAGTCATTAGCAGTATCTTGAGCAAATTCAACTCTTAGACCGTTAACGTATACTTCAGTATCGAACGTACCTTCAGCAAATGCAGTTGGAACGTTTACTGGGATTGTACCAGCAGCAGCAACTATACCAGTAACTGTAGCTTCTACGTAAGTATCACCGAATTCTCTTGCAGATGTTTCACCTGCTAGAGCAGTTTCTAGTGAGTCGATAGATGCATCAACAGCTAGGAAATCAGCATTAGTAGCTTCGATTTCTGTAGATAGAGCGATTTCTAATGAATCAACTGATTCAGCTAGGAAACCTTCTTCAGCTGTAGCTCTTGACTCTTCAGCAGCGATTAGAGAAACGTGCTCATCGTGGTGAACAGTCATTTCTGAATCGTGCTTAGTTTCTAGAGAAGTAACAGCAACTTCTAGTGAATCAACAGAGTCAACTAGAGCACCTGAACCGTTTTCTAGAGCTAATTCTAGAGAGTCGATAGAGTTATCAGTCGCGCCTTGGTAAGCAACGAAGATGTTATCGTTTTCTAGGTCTAGACCGTCGATGTAAGAAACAACTTCAACGAATTGGTCTAGGTCTACGTCAGCTGAAGAAAGAATTGCATCAATTCTTAGTCTTTCAACTTCCATTTCAGAAGTAACTCTACCGTCGATTCTGATAACTTCAGAATTAGTAGCTTCGATTTCTGTAGATAGAGCAACCTCTAGTGAGTCAATAGAAGCATTGATTCCGTTAACTTCAGTATTAGTAGTTTCAATCTCTAAAGATAGAGCAACTTCTAGTGAGTCAACTGAAGCAGCTAGTGCACCTTCAGCGCCTGTAGCTCTTTCAACTTCAGTGTTGATTAAAGAAACGTGCTCTTCGTGGTGAGCGTTCATTTCTGTATCGTGCTTAGTCTCTAGAGAAGTAACTGCAGTTTCTAGTGAATCGATAGACTCGTCAATGAAACCTTCTTTTTCTATAGCTCTACCTTCTTCTGCAGTGATTGCAGAGTAAAGGTTATCAACGTCAACGTTAGTAGCTTCGATTTCAGCAGAAAGTGCAACCTCTAGTGAATCGATAGATGCGTTAACAGCAGCGAAGTCACCAGCAGCAGCTAGTTCTAGTGAGTCGATAGAAGCATTGATTCCATTAACATCAGTATTAGTAGCTTCGATTTCAGCAGAAAGTGCAACCTCTAGTGAAGAAACTTCAGCGTTAGTAGCTTCGATTTCTGTAGAAAGTGCAACTTCTAGAGAGTCGATAGAATCGTCAATGAAACCTTCTTTCTCGATAGCTCTGCCTTCTTCTGCAGCAAGTGCAGCATCGATTCTAATAACGTCAGAGTTAGTAGCTTCGATTTCTGTAGAAAGAGCAACCTCTAGTGAATCGATAGATGCATCAGTCGCAGATTGGTAAGCAACGAAGATGTTATCGTTTTCTAGGTCTAGACCGTCGATGTAAGAAACAACTTCAACGAATTGATCTAAATCAACATCAGCTGAAGAAAGAATGTTATCAATTCTTAATCTTTCAACTTCCATTTCAGAGTCAATTCTACCGTCAATTCTAAGAACGTCAGAGTTAGTAGCTTCGATTTCTGTAGATAGAGCAACTTCTAGTGAGTCAACTGAAGCGGCTAGGAAACCTTCTTCAGCTTCCGCTCTTGAAGTTTCAGCAGCGATTAATGAAAGGTGTTCATCGTGGTGAACAGTCATTTCTGAATCGTGCTTAGCCTCTAGTGTATCTAATGCACCTTCTAGAGAATCAACTGAAGCAACTAGGTCAGTAACCTCACCGTTAGTTGTGTTGATTTCTGTAGCTAATGCTAATTCTAGAGAATCAACTGAATCGTTTAATTCTGAACCTAGAGCAGTTTGCGTTGAGTCAACGTAATCTTTAATGTCAGCCGCGTTTGCGATGTCATTTGCAGATACATTTGACCAGTTTACTGACGCTAAGAAGTCAGCAATTTGTTTTGAACGAATTTGTGCCATGTGTATGGTTTTTGTATTTTATTTGTTCGACTAGAAAACTTTAGTGTAATCTAGTATCTTATATATAACAAAAGGAGCCCGTAAAAGAGCTCCTTTTTATATAATATATTGGTATAATTCAGTTTTTTTAAAAAAAACTAAAAAACTTAAACATCATAAGATGATGCGTCATAAATAACGTCCACATCATCAGTTGTATCTAGTTGGTAACCTGATGCTGAAAGATTCCAAATAAGAACATCACCAGCCGCAATATCTGCCATTGGCTTTGCAACCATTGGGTCACCGTTTGTATTAAACCCAACATCTGTCGGGTCCGTAAAGTAACAGTCCTCTGTATTGTCACCATCACCAATATTAACTTCAACACCGTTAATCTTAACAATAACTTCAGAATCTGCAAACGGAGTATAGTCGATATCGATACCCGTTACAAAGTGGTCATGTGTTGTTGTTGCAATAACTGTTTGGTTTTTATCAACACCAACTGAAACTCCAGTTTCTTGTTCTTTATCAACTCCTTCAAGCATTAAAAGAATAGGAGCTTGACCAGCTGATGAAGATGCTATGCCGTTTTTATTTACATAAGTACCTTGGCCCGTAATTAAAATATCACCACCGTCCGCTCTAGTTAACTTTAAGTAATAGAATGATTGAGCTGGTGTAGAAGCTGCAATACCAATAGCTCCTATAAATGTATTTCCAAATGCATCTAAATCAGTACCTGAAATATTAATAGATGCGCTAGGGTCAGTAGCTTTAATTGTTAAAATACCATAAACCTCTGGCTCTGTACCATCGCCTGGTAAACTTGCAGAAGCTTCTAGGTTAAGACCAGCATTTGCAAATTCAGTATTTAAAACGGTTGCAATTAAAGCAGCATTATAAGTTAAATACTGTGGAGCTGAAGGATACGGAATTAAAGTAGCGCCTGTGTTTTCATCAAACGTAACTTGTACTGAATTTGTACCATCTGAAAATGTTGCGATCACTGGATTATAAGTAGCACCAGAATCATTAGAAACTACAAGAGCAGATACACCAATATTAGAATTAGCAGCTGTTGAAGACACATTTGCAAAGTCTGCAATGTATGAAGCTACAACTTTATGGGCTGAGGTTCCATTATTAATTAAAGTAACTAAATCACCAACTGTATTTGGCACTAAGTGAATAGAACCATCAAATGCTGTTACATTATTAATTATAAGTGAATCAGAAGACGTTGGTAAATAATCAGACTCCGTCGCTGTAATTACAGTTGGGATAGCATCCCTAACTTGTAAGAATAGAGGCAGTGCACCTGGGTATTTTGTAGTTGCCATCGCACCTGGGTTAGATGGATGTGCATAATAAATGTCACCAGCGGAACCTGTGAGAAGTTCAGGTGATGTGTGATTATCTACAATTGTATTAAATGGCTTAACATAAATTACAGTATTGTTCATTATTTTTTCAATAACGACACCTACTGGAATTTCTGAAGCATTAGCTGAACCGTATTTTACAATATTACCATTTGATTTATCAATGGTTACAATATCACCTTTATCTATTAATAAGTTTGGAGCTGCAAATTCAAATCTATATCTTTCCGATTCTTCTTCTGCTGCAAATCGACCTTGAATCTTATCAATTGCAAGCGCATTATTAAAAAATGTTGCAATATCACCACCAGCAATCATAGGTACTCTATTATCAGAAACCTGGAAGAATGCAATATCATCACCTAATGAAATATAAGAGTTAGCGTAAGTTTTATAAACAATCATGTCTATATCTTTAGCAATAAACTTAGATGATGTGGCTGTTTTTTCTAAGACATCTGTTATGCAAAGTACAATTTCACCATTAGTAGTAGTAATCCAATCACCAGCCTTAATATCTAAACCATTATATTGCTTAGATACACCAGACCTTGTTTCAGCAGTACCAATCGTTTGATAAGTTATTGAATCTACTGTGATTGTATATGTTTGATAAGCACCTGTAAAATTAATTTGAGTTTCATCAACATATTCATATTTGTCAAGTCCTATTACCTGGTTCACATTACCGGTAATAAACATCGGGGGTGTTGTTGGGTCGTATATAGCCATATTAGAATACAAATATCACGTAAACGTGAGGGTTTTTATTTACAACTGGATTAGGAAATCCACCAGTTTGTGCCGCATTACCAAACTTCATAAAATCTTGTCTAGTATCTAAAGTAACGCCTGTTGTAAATGAACTAAAGAAATTAGGTTCATATTGGTCATTACCTATTGATGTAAAGTCATTAGTTGTTGTATTAATAATTACATTTGCAGCATCTTTATCATAATGGTGTACTTTATATTCACCAGTGGTAGGGTCCCATGCCATAACTAAAATAGAAATAGGTGGATTACTTTCAGTAAATGAAACTGAAACGCTACCAGGCTGACTTGTAGTATCTGCAATTGCAGAACTTATTGCAGCTCCTGTAGTTTCGTATCCAGCTTTAGATTGGAATGAATGTGCTGACACACCTCCAATTAATTTATTTGATGAATCGTAATTTAATCTTAATAAGTATTTTGTGTAACCAGCGCCAGAAGCACCCGTTGGATCAGCCCATACTGTATTATAAGGATTTGAATCGACTTTAGTAATTACTTGACCTGATGTACCACCTGAAGGTATACCAATACCATCAGCACCTTGAGCACCTTGAGCGCCGTCAGCACCGTCAGCACCTTGAGCACCTTCTGCACCAGTTGGACCCTGTGTACCATCAGCACCTTGAGCACCTTCTGCACCTTGAGCACCTTCTGCACCTTGAGCACCTTCTGGACCCGCAGCGCCTTGAGCACCATCAGCACCTTGAGCACCTTGTGACCCTGTATCACCTTGAGCACCTTCTGCACCTTGAGCACCTTCTGCACCTTGTAAACCTATAGCACCTTGAGCACCTTCTGGTCCAATAGCACCTATAGCACCTTGTGCACCTTCAGCACCTTGTGCACCTTCAGCACCTTGTGCACCTTCAGCACCTTGTAAACCTATAGCACCTTGAGCTCCATCAGCACCATCAGCACCTTGAGCTCCATCAGCACCTGAAGCACCTTGAGCTCCATCAGCACCTGAAGCACCTTGAGCCCCATCAGCACCTGAAGCACCTTGAGCTCCATCAGCACCTTGAGCCCCATCAGCACCTGAAGCACCTTGAGCTCCATCAGCACCATCGGCACCTTGAGCACCATCGGCACCTTGAGCCCCATCAGCACCTTGAGCACCTTCTGGACCCGCAGCACCTTGAGCACCTTCTGGACCCACAGCACCTTGAGCGCCATCAGCACCTTGAGCGCCATCAGCACCTTGAGCACCTTGAGCACCTTCTGTACCCGCAGCACCTTGAGCACCTTCTGGACCCGCAGCGCCTTGAGCACCTTCTGGACCAACAGCACCTTGAGCACCTTCAGCACCTTGAGCACCTTCTGCAGCAGCGGCACCATCAGCACCCTGTGCACCTTGTGGACCAGTAGGACCAGCTGGACCTTGAATTGAACCGCCGTCAACCCATTGAGTACCGTCCCAAATCCATAAAGAATCATTATCTTGATTTAAATAAGCATCACCTTGTTCGTTTCCAGTTGTTGGAAGTAATGATGAATTTGCAACAGAGCCCTGGAACGTAATACCAGTACCT
>Ga0233450_10005801_pt1 | contig 10608 bp, 8 predicted proteins | sample 011ome_30_FD_189956 | JGI IMG/M metagenome (GOLD analysis project Ga0233450, IMG submission 189956) | Coastal salt marsh microbial communities from the Groves Creek Marsh, Skidaway Island, Georgia - 011501CT (spades assembly) | ecosystem: Environmental > Aquatic > Marine > Intertidal zone > Salt... | reverse complement strand
TGTTGTTGTTCGCGCCCGCGCGCGCGTCTCGGGACGGGACGAATCGGTCCGAGTAGATCACTTCTTCGTGTTGTTCTTTCTTTCCATCGGATCCTTTTCGAGGAGGCTGTCGAGGGTCGTTCTCTGTCATGATGTGTTTTTAGTACTCTCTGCACACCTGATACTGCGCGTTCTGCGCTCAAAAAGCGCACCACCACCTCTTCCGCGTCACGAATAACAACGACTCGATTTTGATTCTGAGAAGGGAAAAGCCAGCTTTTGTGAGAGCTTCTTCCTCTGGCACCCAATGCTTCGATAATGGTGTTTTTGGGAATTCCTTTTTTTTTCTCTTTTCCCGCCAAAACGCCAATTTTTCGTTTTGGACGAAAAACACCACAAACAAAAAGCACACGTAAAGACACACGACGAGAGAGAAAGAAGAAGAAGGAGAAGAAGAAGAAGAAGACATCCGCGTCGTCATGTCTTCTGGAGCGAGAACAACGCGAGCGCAAAAAAGACGAATGGGGGAGAGAGATTTGTGGGGTTTGGTCGTGAATGACGATGATATTTGTTTCCAACACATTCTTCCGAGATTGAATGGGACCGATCTTAAATTCTTGTACGAGGTGAATAGTGAGACGAGAAAGTTGGTGAAGAGATCAACTCGCGCGGATGATTTGAAAAAGGGGTTTAAAGTGAAAGAGATGTCGTCGATATCGACGTTGGAGTTTGCGTGGGAGAATAAATCGTTGTGGCCGAGATGGTGGAGTGCAGACGAACTTTTCTGCTCTCAAGTTGCTCGAACGAATAAACTCGAGTTGCTCAAGTGGGCGCAAGAGGAGAAAAAGTGTAAGTGGAATAAAAGTACGATTGAAGTGGCCGCATTCATAGGTAACCTGGAAATGGTGAAGTATTGCGTTGCAAATGAGTGTCCTATCGATGAGAGAGCGTGTGAAAATGCTGCCGAAAACGGTCATCTCGAGGTACTCAAATACTTACGCGAAGAAGCCAAAGCGCCTTGGGGTTGGAAAACTGCCTATTGGGCGGCTCAAAATGGTCATCTTCACATACTCGAATATCTTGTTGAGCGTAAGTATGATCAATATAGCACAGGTGCGTGTGCGTTGGCGGCCGAGAACGGCCACTTAGACTGTTTGAAGTACTTACACGAAACCGCCAAAGCGCCTTGGAACTTTTGGGCCGTTCGATTCGCTCACGAGAACAACCAAACCGAGTGTTTACAATACCTCCTCGACAACGACTGTCCATTACCAGAAGACTGGTCTTACGAAGGTGGAGAGCTGCGCACATCAGAGTAATAATCATCATCAACATTAACAACATCATTATCACAAAGGGAAGCTTGTGATAAAGGAGATTTTAACGGAGAGAAACACAAACAATAAAGAACGTAAACGCACTCTCATTTCACTCGCAGCTCATATTTTTCTTCTTTTTCTCCGCGTGCGCGATTGTAATACAATATTTTGTTTTACATAGTTACTATTACAACGCCGCTATCGCTATCTCTACTACTACTACTACTACTACTACTACTGCTACCACTTCTACTGTTATTCATATTACCACCCTGCTGCAATCGACTGACGACGCCGCGCACGTGCAATTTCCCGCAAACGACCACGCATTTGATTTTACTTTCTTCTTCTTCTTCTTCTTCTTCGCTCGATGTTTTCGATGACGACGTGCCATCTACGCTTTCATCCGCCAACGTCTTTGGGGACGCGAGCATGTATCCTCGCTGACCGGGGGCTTCTCGAAACTCGCCCACGAAATCGTCGTTTGCTTCGGAATCCAAAGCTATGAATACTTCAACTTTCCGAGCGCCGGTTACCGGTCGCGTGGACTCTTTCGCGTCCACGACTTTCGCTCGTTGGACGAACGGATCGAATACAATTCTCGCGACTCTCTTCTTCTCCGTTTGGTTGTCAACATTTTTGTTGTCATCGTCTTCGTCGTTGAAATTTTCGGGCGTGTACAAGCGGTTTTGCGCGAGAACGACGCCGAGCTTGGCGCCGACGAGCGATCCTTCGTTGCGTTTGGCAATCTCGTCGAGCATTCGCAACCAACGCGGCTCGAACAAATTCAGTCGCCGAATCTCGTCTCTGCTTTCAAACGGACGTTTGAGTGTAAAGACAGGTAATTGCGACTCTTCTATCGCGGTATCGTTTTCTTCATCGAGAAAAACATCATCCGAAGAAGGAGAAGAATAAAACGTAAACTGTTTCGAAAGCAACTCTTTCTTTCGCAACCGCTTCGCGATGTCCACGCCTTTTAACACGTTCTCCGCTAATACGACGTCTCGATCTTTCAACAACACGTCCGATACCACGGACACTCCATAGAGCAACACAAACAACTCGACGAAATTATTATCCACGAGCGCACACGCGAGCGTAATCGTCAAAACGCTCGCCGTCGGCGCGACGCCAAACGTGTCTTTAAAAGATTCGAGGAAGTACGCCAAGCCGCCGAAGACTCTCTCGGGAACAACATTTTCAACGCTCGTCGCTTTGCTCAGCAACATCTCCGGAATCTCCTTCGCTTTCACGTCCCCTAACAGCACGATTGGGTCTTGTTTTATCGCGATTCCGGACTTGACCGCGTTCATAAAGTCTTTTCCACCTATTTTATATGAATCGGAATTGGAATTCAATCGCTCAAAATCCAACTCGACGACGACCACGTCTGGTTTCTCGTCTTCGATTATCCTGGTGACTTTTTCCGCGTCGGAAGACGAGGTGTGATTGGTCCCGAGGACGATGATTTTTGTCGTGAATATCTTTTCTTCTTTTGTATCCAATGTCTTTTCTGATGTCATCAAACGAATTTTAGGCGTTTTTGATGACGAGACAGAAGAATTAAAAGAAGAAGAAGAAGAAGCGATGACGACGCGCAAAGATGATCGCAGCAAAGGCATCATCATCTTTGTCCTCCGTTTAATAAAAAGTCGTCTTCTGTCTCCTCGTTTGTTATTTTGTCGTCGTGTTGTTCATCCTCTCTGGCTTTTGTGGAGAGCCGATATTTTTTCACTTGAAACAAGATAAAAAAACAACAATTTAGAAAGAATCATCCCATCTTCATCACCTTCACGAATGCATCAGCCAGTCAGCAGTAGAGGGGTGCAAAAAAAAAGAAGAAGCTCTTCTTACCGGATTCGAACCGGTGACTTCGGGATTAACAGTCCCACACTCTAACCAGCTCTGGTTTTGCGTAAAAAGTTAGAAGTTGCTTTCATGTGTATTCGTGCATTTCTTACGAGTTAAAGAAGACGCAAGTGACAGTGCGCTGTGCCCTCCGAAGTCGTTTTTAAGATACTTACTCTTATTCTGCTTTAGGGTGTAAAAAGTGTCGTCTTACAAAAAAAAAGAACCGTGCATGCTGAAATTCGTCACAGTGTTGCTCATAGTACTCTACACAACAAACACGTAAACACACGCACTTAAAACACCAACGCGCAACAAACAAAGTCTCCCTCTCTCATCTCTTCCTCCACTTTTTTGTTTGCGTTCCCGTTGTTGTGTTGTCGACATCATCATCTCAACATATCTATACTATGATTTGGAACAACACACACAACTTCATCGTTTCCAATTTCAACGTCAACAACAACAATAACAATAACAACAAACATCATCATAAAAGACATCATCATCATCGTCATCAAAGAGGAAGCGCATCATCATCAGTTCGCTTACCATCATCATCATCATCATCTTTGGTCACAGCAGCAGCAGTAATTACAACAACAACAGCAACAACGGCGTTGATTTTAATGTATCCATCAAAGTGCGAAGCTTCAACGAACAACAACAAAAAGAATAACAACAACAATAACAACGTAAATCCAATCGTCGCCGGCGCGTTTGCCGGAGCGGTGGCGAGAGTTTTCGTCGCGCCTTTAGACGTGATTAAAATCCGTTTACAAATACAAAAAGAAAACTATTCGTTGACGAATGCGAAATATAAAGGCGCCTTCTCGGCGATGGCGACGATTGCGAGAGAGGAAGGGATCAGGAAAGGTCTGTGGGCCGGAACCATACCGGCGCTGTGCTTGTGGATACCGTACACCGGGATTCAGTTTGGAATGTTGAACGCGTTGAATTCTTCTTCTTCTTTGTCTTCTTCATCATCATCATCGAGTTTTTTGAACAATAACTTTGTGTTTGGCGCAGTCGCCGGAGCGACGGCGACGGTTGCGACGTACCCGTTCGATATCATCCGAACGCAGTTAGCGTCTCAAGGGATACCGAAAACGTATAACGGAGTATTCGATGCGTTCTTTGGTTTGTTGCGACGACGAAAATTGTACGCCGGGTTGGGGATTACTCTGATTGAGATTATTCCGGCGACGTCGGTGCAATTCGGCGTGTACGAGTACTTGAACTCAATCGGTAAAGAGAGTAGTAATACTAATAATAGTAGTGGTAGTAGTGGTAGTAGCAGAAGTAGCAGTAGCAATAGTAGTAGTTTCGAGTTGAACCATTTCGCGAAAGGTTTCCTCGCCGGTTCGTGCGCGCGCGTGGCCATCCACCCTCTGGACGTCATGAAAAAGCGATTACAAGTCGTCGGTCTCAAACGCGCCGCCTCGTACGGCGCCGCCGAAACCGCAAACAAAGCGTTTCCGCTCGTTCTCTCCATTCTCAAAACCGAAGGCGTGCGTGGTTTCTACAAAGGTTTAGTCCCGGCGTTGTGTAAATCTGCGCCGAGTAGCGCGATTACCTTCGGCGTTTACGAGTTCGCGATGCAGGTTTTAGATTCCTTCACAAACTCTCTCGACGAACAAGAATGATTGATGACGATATATATAGCAAACAGGAGTGCAAAGAAAGAGAATTCATTTTATTTTAGTTTAAAAAACGTGCGTATGATGTTCCTTTCGAGTCGCTCTCCTCTACGCGCGTATGACTCAAATCCAGTCCTCTCTAAAGCTCAAATAATTCTGTAAACGCCATTTTTTGAGATCTGCGGGAAAAAAAAAAGAAAGGCGGTGAGAAGAAGAAGAAACAACTCTCCGGTGCGCAGAAGAGGAAGAAGAAGAGAGAGAAAGAAGATCTCGCCGCGGAAATGGAGCGTTTAAAGCTTGGGCCGAGCAAGCTGTGGACGGGATTGGTGTTGCATCACAAGGATGTGTTTGTCACGCATGTGATTCCGAAATTGAATACGACAGATCGGTTTTTCTTTTCGAAGGTGAATAAAGAGAGTCGGGTTGTGCTTGAGTACGCCGGGGTAAACGTATCGGGATTAGATTGGGCTGTTCACGAATGTTCATCCATTTCGACGCTGGAATTGGTGTGGAATCACATGCCCTGGGGAGAGAAATTTGAAGATGGAACGGTGAGAGATCAAGCCTTGTTTTGCAAGGGAGTTGCTTGTACGAACAAACTCGAGTTCCTCAAGTGGGCGAGAGAAGTGAAACAGTGCGAGTGGGATGAGTGGGCGATTAATGCGGCAACAGCTAAAGGTAATCTCGAGATGTTGAAGTACTGCTTCTCGAATGGTTGCCCGTATGATGAAGAAGTGTCGTGTAAACTAGCTGCTGGTAAAGGACACCTCGACTGTCTTCGATTTCTTTTCGACAAACTGAAACCTTCGCGAGATACGGAAAAAGAAGCGGCAGGACAAGCAGCATGCGGTGGTCACGTGGAGATCTTGAAGTATTTCGTTGAAGAAAGAAAGATACCTGACGAGGTAAAGCGTGCATGCATGTGCAACGCTGCAGCGTATGGCCGCCTCGATTGCATCAACTACTTAGTCGAAGAGGCGAAAGTGCCTCTTCACCACTGGAAATACATCGCTTTCGCTCGGTATTACGAACACCCCGACTGCGAAAACTACTTGCTCGAAAAAGGGTCTCCAGTACCAACGGAGGAAGTATACGCTGCCTTTGTCGAAGACATGAAAGAGCAGCACTAAAACACCAAGAGCAGCTTCGTCCCAAGCGGTTCCCCGCCGCGGGCGGCGGGAAAGCGAGAACAAAAACGAGGATCTCAATTTTTTGCCCTAAACGAGAGAACTTTATCCATAGAACTCGGTTGTTATCTGTTCACACAAAGACATACACACACATACACGAGAGAGAGAGAGCGCAACAAAAGAAGTTTCTTTATACTATATAAAAACTTCGAGTAAATCATCTCGTTATTATCATCATGCGCGCGTCCTCTGCGTGTTGTTGCAGCAGCCCGACGACGACGACGACGACGGCGAGCAGTCGATCGATTGCGTTGTTGGGGAAATCATCATCAAAATCATCGAGACAACAACAACAACACCAACGACGCGCGTTTAGACGAACGACGACGTTTACGAGAACGACGACGAGAAAAGCAACGACGATTCAATCGATGTCGGAGAACGATGACGACAATAATAATAGTAAAAAGAAGAACAAAAATGACATGACTTTAGAAGAACGCATCGCCTCGGGAGAGTTCACCAAAGACGCCTCCACCGGCCCTTTGCGCAAAGTCGCGGATTCCATAAAATCCGCCTTGCCTGGGTTTAAAGAGACGGAAAGTCCAATCATCAAGGCTTTGATTTTATCTCTGACGAAAACGCAAAAGAAATGGAAGCGAGAGGCGGACAGTCAAATGCCAGTCGCTTCGGGCGATATTCGAGAGATTGCCGGGCAGCCGGTGTTCGTGCCGCTGTATAAACTCTTCTTGGCGTACGGGGAACAGTTCGTTTTGGCCATCGGGCCGAAAAAGTTCGTCGTGGTTTCCGATAACAAAGTCGCGAAGGAAATTCTGTTGCACCAGGCGAAATCGTTCTCGAAAGGTTTACTTTCCGAGATTTTGGATTTCGTCATGGGACAAGGGTTAATCCCGGCCAACGGCGAGGTGTGGAAGATTCGCAGAAAGATTATCGTCCCGGCGTTGCACCGAAAATACGTCGCGAGCATGGTGGATATGTTTGGCGATTGTGGGTTGAAAGGAAGCGCGCAGTTGGCGAGGGCGGAGATTGACGGGACGTCCGTGGAGATGGAAAACTTTTATTCGCGGTTAGCGTTGGATATCATCGGGAAGGCGGTGTTTAATTACGATTTCGATTCGTTGAAAACGGACGATCCCGTGATTAAAGCCGTGTATACGGTGTTGAGAGAGGCTGAATACAGGTCAGTGACGTTTATTCCGTATTGGAAGGTGCCTCCTTTGTCGTATTTGGTGCCGAGGCAACGCGCGTGTCAAGAAGCCTTGGTCGTCGTGAACGATACTTTGAACGTGTTGATTGAACGGTGCAAGAAAATCGTCGAGGAATCCGACGACGAGTTCGTCGAAGAATACATGAACAAGGAGGACCCGTCGATTTTGCACTTTTTAATCGCGTCTGGAGACGACGTGACCTCGAAACAGTTGAGAGACGATTTGATGACTTTGTTAATCGCCGGACACGAAACCACCGCGGCGGTGTTGACGTGGACGACGTTTTTATTGGCGAAACACCCAGAGGTGAAGGAGAAAGTCTTCGAGGAAGTCGATCGAGTGTGCGGCGATCGATTACCGACGGTGGCTGATATGAGGGAGTTGAAGTACACGTCGAGAGTGATCAACGAGTCCATGAGATTGTATCCGCAGCCACCGGTGTTGATTCGCCGAGCGATCGAACCGGTGAAATTGGGAGGCTACGACATCGCCGAAGGGACGGATTTTTTCATCTCCGTTTGGAATTTACACCGAAACCCGAGGTTGTGGGACAAGCCGGAGGAGTTTATTCCGGAACGATTCCCAGTCGACGGGAAAGCGCCGGACGAGTACACGGAGGATTTCGCCTATTTACCTTTCGGCGGCGGGCAAAGAAAATGCATCGGAGACCAGTTTGCGATTTTTGAATCCATCGTTACTTTAGCCATGATCATGCGACGCTTCGATTTCGAGTTGGACCCGAAGTTTCACCCGGACGGCGAGTGTGGCATGACCACCGGGGCAACCATTCACACGACCACCGGTTTACACGTAAAATTAAAGCGAAGAAATAAACACGGCGGCGAGGAGATGAATGGAGAATATACGGCGTCGACGAAGGAGTCGCTGCCGGTGTACAAATCCTTGGACGAGTTGGACGATATCGACGTCGCGAGTGGGGATCCACACGCCGGTGGGAGCAACGGGACGCAAAGCGGAAAGTTAGAAGACGCGGCGGTATCTATTTCCGCGGCGGAACAAATCGTCGAGGCGGAGAAAACTAGAGCGCGGTAAAATTCATTATTGCAGTTTTTAAATAAAAATTATTACAACAACATTACACAGTGAGTGGATTTGTTTTAAACGCGTTCATCGATCGAACACTCGCTTGGCCTCACTCATCACTACATACGCGCAAAATTCGTCGTTTTTACACTGAACTTTCTGTTTTACATTTTTCTTAATTTACATCATGATACGCGTAACGTCATCGATCGTTTTCGTCGTATTAATATTAGTATACTTTTTGTTGATATTATTATCATCTTCTTCCAAAGATATTGACGCTTTGGAGACGCTCTCGAATCGTTACGGCGGAAGAAGGAGAAGAGTTCTCGTCGATTTCGTCTGCACCGTTGTCGTAATCACCACCGTCGTCCAAAGACGAAGAGGAGGAAAGATACTCATCGTCGCCGTCGTCATCGTCGTCATCGTCGCTACTCTCGTCTTCGTCGCGCGCGAGCATATCCACATCGTTGGTAGAGCTGACGTATGCAACGATTACCGTAACATCGTCCGCGCGTTCATCTTCGATTGCCCATTTATTATAGCTCAATTTTACAATCTCTTTCGATGCTCTGTCGCAATCCGGATAGAACTCTTCGCAAATGCCAACGACTTCCTCGTTCGAAACAAACTCAAAGACGCCGTCCGAGGCGATGATGATACATTTCGTTTTCCCATCGTTGAGATCGTGGTGCGTCAACTCCGGTTCCGCGGAGACACCCAATTCTTTGGCGATGGAATCGCCAAGCGATCTCGTAAACGCGCAACCTGGAAATTTGTGACCGCCTAAAAAGACTCTCGGAGGATCATCGCATCGTTCGCCGGCTACGCCGGTTTGCAAATCTTGCGTCTCCTCAAAATCTTCGTGAAACTCGCACTCTCCCAAAACCATCCCAATAGACGCAAACGAGAGCTCTTTACTCGATTCTTTGCGCATGCGATCGCGCTCATCTCGGCGAAAACACGTCTGATCTCGAGTCAATTGCACAGCTTTCCAGTTTTTGTTCCGGGTCATCACGTCAGAATCCGACATCGCGCATATAATTCTCGAATCGCCGACGTTACCAAAACGGACGATATTATCCTTTCCGAACAAAGCCGTCACAGCAGTAGTTCCACTGGCGTAGCATTTGGTCCCTAACGTTTTGACGACGATTGAATTGGCCGTTCGAAACGCGTTGGAGTAGATGTGTTCGTCAAAATGTGTTGTCGTTCTCGTTCCAGCTTTTTTCGTCGTCTTGGTATTATTATTATCATTATTATCATCGTCGTAGTCTTCGCTGGTGTAACTCGCTCTGCCCGAGCTTGGGCTACTGATGTCATTGTCCTTAACGACCAAATTCGTAGGGTTGATGTCCATATCCGCGCCGCTGCTTCCTTCTTCGCCGCGATGCGAGTCTTCTTCCGATCTTTCTCTGGACGAGTTCGAATTTGAAGACGACCCTCCTCCTCCTCCTAATCCTAAACCTCCCGAGAATAGTAAACCACCACGTTTCGTTCGGTCTGCGAGCGAATTCAAATTCGATTGCGGCGAATCGCAGTGATTTTTCACCTCCAAATCTGTCTCCGTTAAAAACTTGTATCGATCGCGTTTCTTCGCCGTCGTATTCGTTCGTTTCGTATTCGCTTCCGATCCGGAAGAAGATAATCTCATCAACCGTTCCTCCTCCGTTTGCGCCGACTCCGATTCGTTTTCTCCATCACCATCATCCTCCTCGTCGCCTCTCATCGTCGTCATTTCCATCTTCACCTTCTCCGCTTTTTCTCTGCTCAACTGCGTCAAAATCTGCGGGAAAATATTCGACGCGATCTGCGCGCACGACTCCCCCTCTTGCCCGTGTCCGTCGAACACGCCCAGCAACAAACTCTCCCCGCCGTGCATCGCGCTCGCGCAAAACGCGTCTTGATTCGCGTGTTTCTTCTTATCCGGATAACACCCCTCTTGGCACACGACCGAGTACTTTATCGTGAGCGAGCCGATTAAAGCTTTCGTCGTTCGGACGACATCTCTTTTGGATTCGTCCATGGACACGCGCACCGGCTGGTGGTTTCGTCTGGCCATTTCTTCCTCGGTGAGAGAAAACTCGGTGATTTTCGGAACATCTTTTTTCTCCTTGGTGTCGTTTTTGTTTCCTTCTCTTCTTCTCGACGACGAGGAGGAAAAAGACGGCGGTCGTCGTCCTCTGCTTTCGCCGATGCCACTGCTCGTCGTCGTCTGCATCGTTTTTGTTCTCGCGTCCTCGTCCTCCGCGTGATATCTCATTTTTCTTTCTTCTCTCTTCAATACGAAGAGATATAATTTTACTCGCGCGTACGACACCACAATAAATACTACGCGCAAACAGCAGCCTTACACGAGACACTGTATATATACTTACAGGTCTTCTCTCTCTCTCTCTCTCAATAGTGGTATATAAAT
>Ga0233450_10005799_pt1 | contig 10611 bp, 12 predicted proteins | sample 011ome_30_FD_189956 | JGI IMG/M metagenome (GOLD analysis project Ga0233450, IMG submission 189956) | Coastal salt marsh microbial communities from the Groves Creek Marsh, Skidaway Island, Georgia - 011501CT (spades assembly) | ecosystem: Environmental > Aquatic > Marine > Intertidal zone >... | reverse complement strand
TTGAAACTTTTATTTTTTCACAAAAAAAAGAATTTGTTTCAGGTGAAACAGATCTAATTACATGATCGTCTATATTTCCATATACAGATTTAATTTTTGAGAATTTTTCAATTTCAGTTAAAATTTTGATATTTCCAATATCTCCAGCGTGCCATACTTCATCTGTTTCTTTTACATATTTTAGAATTGTGTTATCAATGTGGCTATGAGTGTCGGATATTATTAGAATTTTTTTCAATTAAAATTTTTTAAGAACTTTTTATTAAAGTTATATTTGAATGTAACAAAAATAATATTTCCTTGAGATACTTATTAGAACTTTCATATAATGGAACAAACTTTCATGGTTGGCAACGTCAACCCAATGCCAAATCTGTTCAACATACATTAGAGGATTGTTTTTCATTAATTTTTGATGAAAAAATATCTCTTGTTGGAGCTGGAAGAACTGATGCTGGTGTTCATGCAAAATACTTTTGTGCTCATTTTGATTACAACAAAATAATAAGAAATAAAAAAAACCTGTTGTTTAAACTAAATTCATACTTAGGGGAGGATATTGTAATTCGAAACATTCATGAGGTTTCAGAGTTTTTTCATGCAAGATTTGACGCAATTTCAAGATCATATGAATATTTTCTTACAATTTCTAAAGACCCTTTTTTAAATAATCTTTCTTATAATCTAAAAAAAGAGCTTGATTTCTCAAAAATGAACTTAGCAGCAATGTCATTATATAAATACACTAATTTTAAGTGTTTTTCAAAGAGCAATACTGATGTAAAAACTTTTGAATGTAATATTACTAATGCCAAATGGGTTAATGAAAATGGTGTTTGGGTTTTTAAAATTTCTGCAAATAGATTCTTAAGAAACATGGTTCGAGCAATTGTAGGAACTTTAATTGAAATAGGACTAAACAAATATGATATTCAACATATTGAAAAAGTAATTAAAAGTAAAAACAGGCAAAATGCAGGTTATTCTGTTCCGGCACATGGTTTGTATCTAACCAATATAATTTATCCAGCTTTAAATATAAATGAATAATAAATCCGCATTTTTTGATACAAACTTATTTAAAAGACTATTGGATTATGTTTTGGTCTATAAAGCTATTTTTATTTTTGTAGCAATTTCTGCAATTTTAATTTCATTATTTTCAACTCTAACTCCTTATTTAATCAAAATTGCAGTTGACGATTATTTATCTGTAGGTAAGTATGATGACTTTATATTTCTAATATCATTGATGGCAATAAACTTGATCTTAACTGTTGTTTTCATGTTTTTGTTTAGTTATTATGCAAATCTTTTAGGACAAAATGTAATCTATGACATAAGAGTTAAGCTTTTTAGGCATATTCTTGATTTTAGAATGAGATATTTTGATAATTCCTCTGTAGGAAGATTAGTTACAAGGGCAGTCAACGACATAGAAACAATAGCTAGTATTTTTAGTCAAGGTCTATTCATGATAGTTGCAGATTTGATGCAAATGTTAGTTGTTATTATTGTAATGCTAGTTTTAAGTTGGAAATTGTCATTAATAATTTTTTTAATTCTTCCATTTATTTTATTAGCAACTAGAAAATTTCAAAAATCAATGAAAATTGCTTTTAATGAAGTCAGATCAGAGGTTGCAAATCTTAATTCATTTGTTCAAGAAAGATTAACTGGGATGAAAATTGTTCAACTTTTTAACAGGCAAAAAATTGAATACGATAATTTTGTAGGGATCAATAAAAAACACAAAAACGCTTGGTTAAAAACCGTATGGTACAATTCAATTTTTTTTCCTATTGCTGAACTCTCAACATCAATCACAATTGGTTTAATAGTATGGTTTGGAGGACTTAGTGCAATTGTGGAAGGTTCTTCAATAACTCTCGGTATAATTTTTTTATTCATTCAATTATCACAAATGCTTTTTAGACCATTACGTCAGATTGCTGATAAATTCAACACTTTACAAATGGGTATGGTAGCTGCTAACAGAATTTTTAAAATTATAGATACTGAAAGTAAAATTGTAGATAGCGGTAAATATGAAAGTAATTTAATCGATGGAAATATTTCTTTTAAGAATGTAGAATTTTCCTATAACCAAAGCGAGAAAATTATAAAAAACCTTTCTTTCGAAATACGAAATGGAGAAAAAATAGCCATCGTTGGATCTACCGGATCTGGAAAAACAACAATTATTAATCTAATTACAAGATTTTATGATGTTCAATATGGAAGTATTTCAATAGGTGGAAACAATATTAAAGATTATCAATTGCAATCACTAAGATCAAAAATCTCATTAGTGTTGCAAGATGTTTTTCTTTTTGCTGATACGATTTTAAATAATATTACTCTTTTTAATAAAAATATTCCATTTGAACATGTAAAAAATGCTGCAAAAAAAATAGGAATACATGAATTTATAATGTCTTTACCTGGCGGATACAATTACAACGTAAAAGAAAGAGGAGTTATGTTGTCACAAGGACAGAGACAATTGATTTCATTTTTGAGAGCTTATATTAAAAACCCCTCTATTTTGATATTAGATGAAGCTACCTCAAGTATAGATTCCAATTCTGAGGAATTAATCCAAAACGCAACTTCAAAAATCACTGAAAACAAAACTTCAATTATTATTGCTCATCGTTTATCAACAATTCTAAACTCAGATAGAATATTTGTTATGAACGATGGTGATCTTGTTGAATCAGGCTCTCATAAGGAACTAGTTAAAAAGAAAGACGGGTATTATAGAAATCTTTATGAAATTCAGTTTAAAAATGAGGAAATCAATCAAGTTGTTTCTCCAACATAGATTTTAATGTGTCAACAGTTTTGAAATTTTTTAATTCTCCATTTTTAACAAAAGAAAGTTTACCGTTTTCTTCGGAAATAACAACCGCAATTGCATCTGTTTTTTCAGTTATTCCAATAGCTGCTCGGTGTCGTAAACCAAGCCTTGCATTAATATTTTCATTTTCTGAAACAGGTAATATAATTCTTGAACCAGTTATATAATTTCCTTCAATAATTACAGCACCGTCATGTAATGGGCTATTTTTAAAAAATATACTTTCAATTATAGGAGCAGAAATAACACAATTTAACTGGTCTCCTGTACTTCTTACAAAATCGAGGCTATTACTTCTTTCTATTATAAATAATGCACCAGTTTTATTTTTTTTCAAAATTTCACAAGAGGAAACAAATTCATCAATATCCATTTTGGCTTGTTCTTTTGAAATTTTAAAAAAAAGGTTGAATTTTTTTAAAATATTTTTGTTGTTGGTAATATTTGAAGAGCCTAGTAAAAGAAGAAACTTTCTAATTTCTTGCTGAAAAACCACAATTAAAGCTATTAAACCAACACTAATGAATCCACCTAAAATATTACTCAATATTGGCATGTTAACAAACTCGGTTATTGACCAAATAATGTAAATTATAACAAATCCAAGGAAAATATTTATTGCAGCAGTTCCTTTAACTAGTTTATATGCATAATAAAGCATAATTGCAAACAATATCAAGTCTATTGTTGGTATCAAATAATTTTGAGCAATATTTAAGATATCTTCCATTTAATATAAAATTAGTTAAAATGTTTTAAACGTTTTCTTTTAAATAATTAAAAAGATTTATGGTCTCTTTCGCTTCTTTTACATCATGAACTCTTAACAAATTTGCTCCCATTATTAATGCAATGGTGTTTAAGCTTATTGTGCCAGTTAGCGCACGTTGAGGTGTATTATTTAAAACTTTATAAATCATGGATTTTCTTGAAATACCTACTAATATTGGTCTGTTTAAAATTTTAAATAGTTCTAAATTATTAAGAATTTCGTAGTTATGATTTAGAGTTTTTCCAAATCCAAATCCAGGATCAATTATTATATCATTTATTCCTTGGCTTTGAGCGTTTTCAATTTTTCTGGAAAAATCTTTTATAATATCAACTGTTACATCTTCATAATTTGGATTGTCTTGCATATTTTTTGGTATTCCTTTCATATGCATCATTATGTAAGGAGCTTTATAATCGCCGATAGTTTTAAACATTTCTTTGTCCAAATCACCACCCGAAATATCATTTATAATTTTAGCTCCATTATCCAATGATTTTTTTGCTAATTCACTTCTAAATGTATCAACAGAAATCAATACATTTTTAAAAGTTTTATAAATTAGTTTTACTATTGGTAATACTCTTTTTTCTTCATCTTCTAGAGTTATTTCTTTTGCTCCTGGTCTAGAGCTAAAGCCGCCTAGGTCAATGATGTCAGCACCTTCATCAATCATTTTTTCAACTTGATTTAATATTTCTTTTTGAGTCGAAAAATGTCCACCATCATAAAAAGAATCAGGAGTTACATTTAAAATGCCCATAATCTTTGGTTTAGACATGTCAAAAAGAGATCCATCAATGTTTATAGTCATATTTTTGATAACTTTTAACAAAAGTAAGCTACCTAATTCAATTTTTTCAACGAAATTTATAGAAAAAAAAAGTGGCTACAGAAACATCCTATCATTACGATCAAATTACGTCAAAATGCAGAGACTTATTTGAAAAAAAAATGAAAGATTATGGAAGTGCCTGGAGAATTTTAAGACTTTCATCACTTACGGATCAAATTTTTATAAAAGCTCAAAGAATTAGAGGTCTTCAAACTAATAAAGAACGTAAGGTCGATGAAGGCCAGTTTTCAGAATTCATTGGAATTATTAATTACTCGATTATGTCTTTAATTCAAATTGAAAAAGGAGTAGTCGAATCTCCTGACTTAAATTTGAATGACGCTTTGAAGCTTTATGACAAACATTTGTCTACAACAAAATCTTTAATGGAAGCTAAAAATCATGACTATGGTGAAGCTTGGAGAGATATGAGAGTAAGCTCATTAACCGATTTGATTATTCAAAAAATTCTTAGAATTAAACAAATTGAAGACAATAAAGGTAAAACACTTGTAAGCGAAGGGATTGACGCGAATTATCAGGACATGATAAATTATTCAGTTTTTGCCTTAATTCATCTTGAGAACAGCTAAATCCTTAAATTTTGATTTTAAAAAAAATAGTTGAAATCTTTATTACACTATTTGGTGTAGTGACAATCATTTTTTTTCTTTTCAATGTTTTACCGGGAGATCCTGCACAAATGATGTTAGGTCAAAATGAAAATTCTGAACAATTAGAAATTTTAAAAAAAAAATATGGGTTTGATAAACCCATTTTTAATCAATACCTATACTATTTGAATGATTTATCTCCAGTTTCAGTTCATTCTAAAAATCCTGAAAACATTTCACATTTAAGTGTCAACAAATACAGTTATGTTAAAATTTTAAGTTTAGATAAATTAGTTTTAGTTTTTAAGGTTCCGTATTTACGGGAATCTTATCAAAAAAATGGTTTATCCGTAACAGAAATCATTGGAAATACTCTACCTAACACGTTTGTCTTAGCAATATCAGCTATAATAATTGCTATTGTTTTAGGTCTTTTTTTAGGAATATTATCAGCAATAAATAAAAACACCTGGATAGATTATTTTGTTCAAGTCTTTAGCACTTTGGGAATGAGTATCCCTTCTTTTTTTAGTGCAATACTTTTTGCATGGATATTTGGTTTTTTGTTAGCTGATTTGACAGGTCTTAATATGACGGGAAGTTTATATGAACTAGATGACTTTGGAGAAAAAATTAGTCTAAATCTAAAGAATCTCATTCTTCCATCAATTGTTTTAGGTATTAGACCTATTGCAGTGATATCACAAATGATGCGAAATTCCTTGCTTAAAGTTTTATCTAAAAATTATATTACTACTGCTTATTCAAAAGGCCTGTCAAAGTTTCAAGTAATTAAGAACCATGCTATAAAAAACTCTCTTAACCCTGTAATAACAGCTCTTTCAGGATGGTTTGCTAGTATGCTAGCTGGATCCGTTTTTGTTGAGTATATTTTTGGTTGGAATGGTTTAGGAAAAGAAATAGTTGATTCATTAAATAAATTAGATGTTCCTGTTTTGATTGGATCAGTTCTTACTATATCGATTATTTTCATAATGATCAATATCTTTGTAGACGTAATTTATAAATGGCTTGACCCTAGAATAAAAATTAAAAATTAAAATAAATGAGAAAAAAAATAGTTGCTGGTAATTGGAAAATGAACAATGATTTAGATCAAACTATCAAGCTTATAAACGAGCTTAAAAGTTTAATTACTGATAGTGAAATAGAAATAATAATTGCGCCTTCTTTCCCATTTTTAAAGATTGCAGTTGATTTGACCAAAGATTCTAACATTGAAATTGTATCTCAGAACGTTAATGATAATTCTAACGGTGCATTCACGGGTGAAGTTTCAATATCTATGCTAAAAAGTATTGGAGTTAATACCACATTAATTGGCCACTCTGAAAGAAGAGCATATTATCATGAAAATGATGAATTATTACTAAAAAAACTTAATCTTGCCGTTGAAAATAAAATGAAAGTTATTTTTTGTTTTGGGGAGGAATTAATTGATAGAAAATCAGAAATGCATTTTGATGTTGTTAAAAATCAATTAAAAAATACAGTCCTAAAATTAGATGAAAGTTCAATAAATAATATTGTTCTAGCTTATGAACCAGTTTGGGCAATTGGAACTGGTGAAACTGCAACATCTGAACAAGCTCAAGAAATGCATCAGTTTATAAGGAATTGCATTTCTGAAAATTTTAACGAAGAAATAGCAAATAATATTTCTATTCTTTACGGAGGTAGTGTTAAACCAGCAAATGCTGCTGAAATATTTGAAAAAAAGGATGTTGATGGAGGTCTCATTGGAGGAGCTGCATTAAATGCATCTGATTTTTTTAAAATTATTCAAGCAAATGGTTGATTAAATTTAATGTGATGGGAACCAAAGAAAAAGTATCAGAGGAAATTTTAGTTGATCCGGACTCGTCACATGAAAACGAGATTATATTATATAACGATGATGTAAATACATTTGATCACGTTATTGATACTTTGATGAAAGTTTGCGATCATACTCTTGAACAAGCTAAACAATGTTCTATTATAGTGCATTATAAAGGAAAATGTAGTGTAAAAACCGGTTCTTATTCTGATCTCAAACCCAGATGTACAAAACTTCTCGAGGCTGGTCTTTCAGCTGAAATCATTTAAAATTTTATGGCATGAGTTTTGATTGTAAGTTTGTGTGAAAAGAATAATTTTTTTATTTATGGGACTATTTACGATCTCTTGTAATTCGCAAGAAAATCAATCTACTATTGAAAAACAAAGTATTCATCAATTCATTTTAACAGATTTAAATGGTAGTTCCTTTGATATGTCAACTTTAAAAGGTAAAAAGGTTATGATAGTCAATACCGCTTCTAAATGTGGTTTAACCTACCAATATGAAATATTAGAAAAGTTATACAAGAAATACAAATCAGAAAATTTTGTTATTGTTGGTTTTCCTGCAAATAATTTTTTGTGGCAGGAACCAGGTACGAACGAAGATATTGCTAAATTTTGTTTAAAAAACTACGGAGTAACATTTCCAATGATGGAAAAAATTTCTGTAAAAGGTTCTGATATGCATCCAGTTTATCAGTTGTTAACTAAGAAAAATAAAAATGGTTATAAAGATTCCTCAGTAAAATGGAATTTTCAAAAATATTTAATTAATGAAAATGGTTATCTTGAGAAAATAATTTCACCAAGAACAAAGCCAGATGATCCTTCTGTTATTGAGTGGATTAAAACTTAATTAAATGAAAAAAAATACTGGAGTTAGTACTAAATGTGTACACTCAGGGGAACTAAAAGATATTCAATACAAAGGAGCTACCTCTCCACTTTTCCCCTCAACCGCTTACGATTTTATTGATGTAGATAATGATAAATATCCAAGATATTTTAATACACCAAATCAATTAGCTTTATCAAAAAAAATTGCTGATTTAGAAAATTGTGAATCCGCTTTATTATTTAGCTCTGGATTAGCAGCAATTTTTTCATCCATGTTTAGTTTTATTAAATCAGGTGATCATGTTATATTTCAATCTTCTATTTATGGTGGAACATTAAATTTGGTAGATAAAGAATTCAAAAAATTTAATATTGAATATACCCTGATTGATAGTTTTGATATAAATAATTATGAAGATGCAATAAAACCCAATACAAAAATTATTTTTATTGAATCTCCAAGTAATCCTTTACTAAAAGTAATTGATCTAGAAGCTATTGGAAACATTTCAAAAAAATATAATTTAATCTCTATTATTGATAATACTTTTGCAAGTCCAATTAATCAAAATCCTGCTGACTTTGGAATTGATATTATTATTCACAGTGCAACAAAGTATTTAGGCGGACATAGTGATATTTTAGCAGGAGCATTAGCATCTACTAAATCAAATATTGAAAAGATTGTTAAGTCCTCAATTAACTTCGGAGGAAATTTAAGTGAATATACAGTTTGGCTTTTGGAAAGAAGTATTAAAACACTTTCATTAAGAGTCAAAAAACATAATGATAATGCATTGGCAGTTTCAAACTTCTTGTTAAATCACAAGAAAGTTAAATCGGTTCACTATCCAGGTCTAGAATCACATCCTGACCATGAACTTTCTTCCAGACAAATGAATGGTTACGGAGGAATGTTGTCTTTTGAATTGTCAAACTTAGATGAAGCAATTTTATTCACTAGAAAAATTAAGCTTATAAAATCAGCAATGAGTCTGGGTGGTGTAGAGTCGACTATATGTTCTCCTACATTAACTTCTCACTCAAAGATTTCTAAAGAGGAAAGAGAAAATTTGGGTATTTTTGATGGATTATTGAGATTTTCAGTTGGTATTGAAGATCCAAAAGATATAATTAATGACCTTAGTCAAGCTTTTGATGAGTTATGAATAATTTGAAACTAGATATTTTAGCTTTCGGAGCTCATCCTGACGATGTTGAATTAGGATGTGGTGGTACCATTGCCAAAGAAATTAGCAATGGAAAAAAGGTAGGTATAATAGATCTGACTAGAGGTGAACTAGGTACAAGAGGAAGCGCTGAAACAAGAGATATAGAATCAGCTAAAGCCTCAGAAATCCTTGGTCTTTCAATAAGAGAAAATTTAAATTTTAAAGATGGATTTTTTGTAAATGATAAGACTCATCAAATAGAAATTATCAAAATTATTAGAAAATATCGGCCGGAAATAGTTTTGTGTAATGCTCAGGATGATAGACATATTGATCATCCACGTGCTGCTAATCTTGTTAGTGATGCTTGCTTTTTAAGCGGTCTTCGAAAAATATCCACTGATCATGATGGTACTAATCAAAGTGAATGGCGCCCAAAAAATGTATATCATTATATTCAATGGAAAAATTCTCAACCTGATTTTTTAGTAGATGTTTCAGGATTTATAGAAACTAAATTAAATGCAATTAAAGCTTACTCCAGTCAATTTTTCGATCCCAACAGTACAGAACCAAATACCCCAATAAGCAACAAAAATTTTATTGACAACGTTATTAATAGATCTGCTGATTTAGGTAGATTAATAAATGTTGAACACGCAGAAGGATTTACCTCAAAAAAATCTATTGGAGTTAGTAGTCTTGAAAATCTTATATAAAACTATAAGCCCAATAAATAAGTACACCTTGAAGAGGTAACCTTATAATTGTAAAGCCTATATTTTTCTTTTTATTCAGGGATATCATTAAATGTCTAATATTTGCTGGAAATACTAATATCAGAAGCACAATGATAAGGTATGCTGAAATGGATCTTGTATTTTGAAATAGTAGCCCTACAGCTAATAGTATTTCTATTATTCCAACAATTATATTAACTGTTTTAGGATAAATTACCCATTTTGGGGTAATCTTTAGAAAAAAAACAGGATTTTTAAAATGGCTTATTCCACCAAAAAAATAAAATAAGGACATGATAATTAATGAAGTATAATTTAACTCATTCATATTTTTTAATTTTTCAATAATATAAGTATTAACTAAAATATTTTATTAGAAATATTAGATAAAATAATATAAATTTGCGCGGTATAAATGGTGGTTGTAGTTCAGTTGGTTAGAACGCCTGATTGTGGTTCAGGAGGTCGCCGGTTCGAATCCGGTCTTCCACCCAAAAGTAAGCCCTCGAGATATCGGGGGTTTTTTTGTTGTTCTAGCTAGCTGAATCCCTTAAAAATAACTTACTATAATATACGAATTTTTTAACTGTTCTCGGCACTATTTAGGCACTTTTTTGGATGACTCTGACTGGATATATTTCGGACTTCCTAAAATGCCAGTACTCTATAATTACCTCTTTTGACAAACAATTTATAAAACAATCCATGGGTAATATTATCTTCTTTTAATTCAGCAATTGTTATATTTAGGTAAACTAAAATTATACAAAATGAAAAATTTATTATTTACTATTATTATTTTCAACATTTTATCTTGTTCAAATAGTGTTAAAAACAATGATTCAATAGTGGTTTATGACGATTCTATTTTAAATATTATAGATAAAGAAGCTGAAATTCAATACATAGTTGATTCTTTGACTGTTGCAGAGG
>Ga0233450_10005795_pt1 | contig 10614 bp, 10 predicted proteins | sample 011ome_30_FD_189956 | JGI IMG/M metagenome (GOLD analysis project Ga0233450, IMG submission 189956) | Coastal salt marsh microbial communities from the Groves Creek Marsh, Skidaway Island, Georgia - 011501CT (spades assembly) | ecosystem: Environmental > Aquatic > Marine > Intertidal zone >... | reverse complement strand
TATTATGTCCCAGGTTGCCCCACCAAACATTGCAATACTAACTTCCTTTATGGTCATACCACTCGTCATACAGGAACTGGCTATTGGTTTAACCGCCGGCCTTACCTTCATGATTATATTTGCAACCGCGGGGTTAGCAGGCGAGAAAATCGCAGCTTCCTCTGGCCTGTCGTTCTCAATGCAAGTTGATCCAAGCGGATCAGGCCAGACCCCGGTGGTGAGCCAAATTTTAACCCTGTTTTGCTTAGTTATCTTCTTCTCTATCAACGGTCATCTGCATGTCATGGGATTGATTTTGGAGAGCTATAAGATTGTTCCAATTGGAGCGCCCCTTCTCTGGGGTGTGCTCATTCAATCTGGTATCGACGCCGGTGGATTGATGTTCTCTTTCGCGGCAAGCATTATGTTACCGATCGTTGCGGTGTTGTTTATCATCAACCTAGCGATCGGCATCATCACAAAATCTGCACCTCAACTCAATCTGTTTTCGTTCGGTTTTCCCATAACAATTTTCAGCGTGTTCGTATTGATCACGCTTTCAATTTCACCATTTGCCTGGGCCTTTTCAGATTTAACAGACTCAATAACCGAGTTTTTAGGAACTTTAATTCAAGGAATGCGAGATGGCTGAAGGCGGCGACGATGGTCAAGAAAAGACAGAGGACCCCTCCCAGAAACGCCTGGATAAGGCGAAAGAAGACGGTGAGGTTTTATCCTCTAAGGAACTACAAGTCTTCATGACCATGTCGATGGGCGTGGCGTTAATCTACGCCCTATATGTATTCTTGCCGCCACGCATGGGCCACTGGATTGCCTTCTTTGAATTTGGCGATCTTAACCAGTTAAATAGTTATATCATGTCCCGCATCGGGGACGCGATGGCGATTTTTATCGTCATTTCTGCAATCGTTGGTCTGCCAATTATGTTGACAGTTTTGGCCACCCAAGGCGCTTTGAGCGGTGGGATCAACTTTGCTGTCAAGTCGATGCACTTTAAGGGCAATCGTATCAATCCGTTGAGCGGTTTTAAGCGTATGTTTTCAATCAACGGGCTTATGGAACTGGCAAAGGCGGTTGCAAAGGTCCTTTTGCTGACCGCGGCATTCGCCACGGTAATTTGGCTTATTTTGCCAGTATTGTTAAATTTATTGAGCACAAACCTCAACTCGGCACTTTCTGAAGCTTTCTCTGCGTTGATGCTGGCGCTCGGCGCTTCCCTTATTGTCTTGGCCATTATTGCAGGAATCGATGTCGCTTATGCCATCCATAAACACACCAAAAAACTCAAAATGAGCCCTCAGGAACTTAAAGATGAACATAAGCAATCCGAGGGTTCACCCGAGGTTAAATCCCGCATTCGGCGCCTCCAGATGGAGGCCAGCCGTCGCGCTTCCGAACAGGGGGCCGCGGTTGAGCAGGCAGGAGAAGCAACAGCCATCATCACGAACCCTACTCATTTCGCTGTAGCGCTAAAATATGTTCCGGGAGAGATGAAAGCACCTGTTATTTTGGCCATGGGACGTGGTAAAATTGCAGAACGTATCATCGCGAAGGGGGAAGAATCCAACGTTACAGTTTTCCGTAGCCCTCTGCTCGCGCGAGCTTTATACTTCACCAGTGAAATTGGTCAGGAAATTAATGATGGAGTTTACACCGCCGTTGCAGCTGTTTTGGCCTATGTATTCCGACTAGATCGTGGCGAGACACCGCCAGAGCCGATGTTCGAAATTCCGAATGAGCTACAGTTTGATGAATTTGGCAAGGCATTGAAAGGAAATTAGAATGGCACGCAATCGAAGACGCGGCATTGGTGAAATTATTTCCACAATCGCCTTTTTTGGCATGTCAGCATGGCTGGCACTTGAAGCGCTTGCCTTGATCGGTACGGTCCCGCAGTTTCAGGTCTATGGACTTTTTGCCGCGTCATTGATGTGTTTGCTGGGTGGTTTGCGGTTTGTGATCGTGGAAATTGTAAATGCTATCAAGTCTGCGCGAAAATAATGAGTGAAAAGCCTTCCTATATTCCTTGTGGCATATGCCTAAACTATTTCGTAACATTTGATGCAAAACGTCCGCATGGATGTAAAAAGTTTGGTTTCAAATCAATTCAATCTCCAAGTTTCGCGGTTTTTGCGGCAACTGGCACGAATTGTGCTCTATTTAAGAGTAAGTTTCGACCTACCGACGATGCCAAGGTCAAAACAGGCAGGAGAATGAAATGAGTTCCGATATCAAATCTGTCGAAGATAGCATCAAAATTGCTTTGGACGCCGCAGATGTTGCGACAAATGTGACTGATGAATTCGCACGCATAACCAAAGATTATTCAGCCGTGGAGAGCGAAGTGAAAAAAATATACAGAAGCGCGACCATAGTTTTTGTTAGCTCCGTTGCGGCCAGTTTGATCGCCGTAGTTGTGGCGTCTATGATGTATTACCGAACTATGGAATCCATGGAGACCGCAAATAACACCTCTCTCGAAGCCTTGGTCATTTTCGCAGAAAATGTTGATAAACTTGCCGCAAGCACCACCACCCTCGATGAAGCGATGCAAGAACAAGAAAAGCTGATGACCGCGGCCGAAGACGCCAATGAGGCGCTTGCCCGAATTGAGGCACAGCAAGAGGTGAATGCCACGGTCACGCAGGATGGTTTAAGCGATATGACGGAAACCAATCTGGCGTCAGTGTCTCAATTTAGCTCAAGTGTTTTGGATAAGATCGATTCCGATCTGGCCAACCATTCCGAATCTATCACCGCCGCTATTGCTCAGCTCGAGCTGGCGCAGGCGCAATTGATTGAGGCTTTTGCGGCACAAGAAACTGCGAGTTCCGGCGCACAAACACCTATGGCTGAGGTGACCACAAAGATTGAAGCCATTCTCATGCTGCAACGGGAGATTTCGGCAAAAATCACCGCTGCCAATTCACCGCCCCCGCGGACCCGTACAGCGCCAAAAACGAAATCGAAAACTGCAACTCCCCGGCCAAAGGTCGACGACCCAATCAGCTTTCCCTAAGGAAATTTCATGGCCCTTGAAGACGAACAGATAAACCCGCAGGTTTCCGAGGCAGAGGCGCCCCCGATCCGTCAATTTTTGAAGGTTCAGAAACAGGGAATGGGTCGCGCGGCGGTCGCACAACGTATCAAAGAGAACGATATCCTTGTGGCTATCGATGGTGAGCTTTTTCTTGGTGACAAAGAGACACTGAAAGCAGTTTTCGAAGATTATGATCCGACAATGGTGGATGATGTGGCATGGCTAGTCACCTTCTGGCGCGACGGGGTCTTTTTCAATGTTTGTTTTCACACTCCGTTGCGGGCGGATTTCGATTTTGTATCACCGGAGGAGGCCATCGAGGTCAGCGAAGGCTTTAAGAAACTGAAATTTGAGCCTATTGAAAGCTACCAAAACTTCGAAATCTTTCGCGATCTTCGCAAAAATGCAGCGATGCATCCCACGGCACCGGATCCTCTTGCCACCTATGCACCATTGCTTTGGATGTTGGGCAATCGACTTTACTACCCGATGCTGGCCATTACCATCGTATATGGCGTCACCGCGGTGACGCATATATTATTGTTTATTCTCGGGTATATCCTGGTCGGACTTTACGCCAAACGTGCCCAGTTGAATTTGTTGCGGTCTTACCATCTGTTTGAAGACAAGTTTTATTGGATGGTCATTGGAGCCACCAATGAAATCGAAGCGCGACAGACCTGCCGCGCTTTGGATCCTGGTGTATTGTTCCCCTTCGATAAAGCAGAGCCGCCGCAAAAGCTGAACCGCATACAGCGCAAGGCCATACGCGAGCAGCAACCCACGACCGAAACCTAAGCGCATTACTTCGGGTAGGCCCGAAAGAACCGGTACCGGGGTATGCCACGCATGTCTGTGGCGCCCACTTATAGTTTTTTACTAAATGATTTCCCTCCCATGTCGTTAAGCTGACCAAGGGGGGATAAGATGCGGTCGACTTTCATAAACGAACTCCCCATTTCCGCCTTGCCGCGCGAAACCGTACGCGCAAGAACTGTCTTGATGGGCAATGGTATGGCCACTGATCGGGTCATTTTCCTGAAAACTGGCAAGGCGCGCGGTCGAGACGGGTTTGTCTATCACGCAGGCCATGTTTTGAACTTTAAAGAGTTTCTGGGACTCTGCACCTATCAAACGCCCGTAACCTGTTTGCAAGACTGTGAACTTGTCCATATCCCAAGGCAGCTGATCCGAGATACCTTATGTATGGAAAACACGCACACTTGGACCTTGGCCCGCGGATTGGCCTTGGATCACCTGATGACCCAAAAGGCCCTGTAATGGCAGACTTGAGCCAACTCAAAGCCAGCGCCCCGGCCAATGGAGAGGTTGTACATCTGTTTCATTCGGAGGTACTTTTTATTAAAGGTATGCCGATCACCTCAATTTATATCATTTCCAAGGGTTCAATTATAATTTTCTCCGGTGATGGTGGCCGGGTGGTACGCTGGGCAGGGCCACATCAAATTCTAGGTATGAATGAAGTGATGTGCGGCGGCGCATGGAAGGGTATTGGCATTGCACAAGGCAACGTCGAATTGGTCGCCTATAACCACATGAACCTACGCGCTGTGATCGATAAAATTCCGAAAGCACATAAACGCCTGCTCGACGATCTGCTTTTGACCCGGCCGAGCGAAGAGCCCTAGTAGACGCGTGATCTTAGGAATGGCCCGCCATGATAGCTTCGCGGCGCCGTTGGAAAGAGGAGGGGATTTTTTGGGACATGCGATATTTCGCGACGGTACGACGCGCAAGTATGATGCCTTCTTTCGCCATAATAGTCACGATAGCATCATCGCTGTAAGGCGCATTCGGGAGCTCTGTGTCAATCAATTTCTTGATTTTGAACTTGATTGCTGAGGCGGCCTCAATGCCATCTTCACCGTCCGATTCAACACCGACACTGAACATATCCTTTAATCGAAAGGTCCCCTGCGGTGTCGTCATCATCAAGCCAGAGGTCACGCGGCTCACAGTGCTTTCATGCACATTAATCGCATCAGCCACATCACGCAGAATAAGTGGACGCAAAGCGCCAATACCTTTTTCCAAAAAAGCCGTCTGCCGCTTCACAATCTCGGCTCCTACCGCCATCGTCGTGGCATTGCGCTGCTCAACAGCGCTTTTAAGCCAACGCGCACCGGCGACCCGCTCTTTCAAAAAGCCTTTGTCTTCGTCGCTCGCAGCTGATTTTAAGGCAGCCTGCGCATAGTCTCGGTCGATTTGCACACTGGGCAAGGTGCTGCGATTCAGGTCAATGCGCCAACCGTCACTATTTTTGGTAACAATGAGGTCCGGCGCACGGATGGGATCGACGCCAGTTTCAAACAATGTTCCAGGTTTCGGATTGAAACTGCGCAGCAGGTTGATCATGTCACGCAGCTGGTCACTGGATACGCCACATTTTTTTTTCAAAGCCTTCATATCCCCTGCGGCCAGGACATCCAAACTGTCCAACAAGATTGCAAATTGCGGACTGTTGTTGTCATGGCTTGCGGCCTGCAGTTGCAAGCATTCTTTAAGGGAGCGGGAAAATAGACCTGCGGGCTCTATGGTTTGCAGCTTGGCCAAAACCGTCTCAGCCACAGCTTCCGGAATATTCAATACCAGCGCCATATCTTCGATAGGCTGCCCCAGCCACCCAGAGGGCTCCAGAGCCTCCGCAAAGGCGTAGCCAATCATCCGCTCCTTCGGGCAGGTCAACATACGGTCAATTTCGGCGCAGACATGGGCATAAAGCGACGGGCCGCGCTCCTGCACGGTTGTGGCAATCAGGTCCCAATCCTGTGCGCCGGCGGCGCCGCTGCTGCTCGTGCCGAGATCTAACAGGTTTGAGTCAAATGTATTGTCCATCCCCTCGGAGGTCATGGGGTTGTCGGCCGCCTCAGTGCCCGAGTGGACATCGGTTGCATCGGGGCCGTTGGACGCGGACACCGGCTCTTGCGCATCAAGCGGCTCTGGCTTGTCAACCGTTTCTGAACTGGCAACTTCAAGAAATGGGTTTTCTAAAGATTGCTCTTCGATGAATTGCTCAAGTTCAAAGTTGTTCATCTGAAGTAGTTTAATAGCCTGCTGTAACTGGGCCGTAATAACCAGTGACTGCTTTTGCCTAATCGCTTGTGATGCCACGAATTTCATAAAATGAACCTCCTACAATCGATAAAAACCAAAAAATATTCCAATCCAAGTATTGAATTTGACTAACACTGTACAGAAATATGACAGATGTAAATATTATCTCTTATTTTCATAATTTTATATATATTTTTCGTTGTCAAATTGATGACAAAGCTTTATGAAATTTGAAGATAAATCCTCTAATAATCCACGTTATTTAAGAAATATCCTGTTTTTAAAACCTATTTCACATATGAAACTAAACTTTTCCTAATCTCGTCGTTTGGATACTCAGAGGCCACTAACGCAATCTGCACTCACAAAGGTGATGTTGATATCGACGCGTGACTGGCATTGAACCGAAGGGAGACAGTTATGACTGTAATCAATACCAACACAGCGTCAATCAACGCGCAATTTAACTTGAATAAAGTTAATCAAGAGATGGAAAAAGCTATGGAGCAGCTTTCATCTGGTAGACGCATTAATTCTGCTGGCGACGATGCTGCAGGCATCGCGATTGCCTCACGCATGGAGAGCCAGGTGCGTGGACTTAATCAAGCCATGCGCAATGCGGCTGATGGTCAAAGCCTCGTAGACACAGCTGAAGGCGCGATGGACGAAATTTCCAACATGCTGCAGCGGATGCGTGAACTTGCGCTGCAAGCTTCAAACGATACTAATTCAGATAGTGACCGGGAGTCGTTGGATTTAGAAATTGATGCGCTCATGGACGAGATCGATCGAGTTGTAAGTACTACTGCATTCAACGGAAAAAACATCTTAGACGGATCTGCCGAATTGAATTTCCAAATCGGTTCTGAAGCAGGTCAAAATATGAATGTCGCAATTAACTCAATGGGTACTAACGCGCTAGGATCTCTGACTGGTGCCCCAGCGGCCAACGCAAACCTTACATCTAGCAATCAGGGCACAGCTGCTGAGATCACAGAAGTGAAGATGGCTTTTAGTGGTGATGATACATACTCGTTCAACTTAGTAATTGGCAGCGCAGCGGCTGTAGCAGTCAGTGGCGATGTTTCAAATAGTTCCGCATCAGACATTACGGGTGCAATCAACACCGCGCTATCAAACGCAAGCCTGGACGAATATGCATCTGCCACCTTTAGCGGTGGAGTAGTCACCATAAAAGATACGTCTGGTGCAGGTATTGCCGTTAATACGTTCGCATCTGTGGGCAGCGGGACCGGGACTTACTCCACTATCAATGGCGGCTCAGGTTCTGATGAAGTGGTGACGCTGGGCGGAGCGACTGCCAACATAGGTACTACCTTCACAACAACCGCTGCTACTACAAGTTATGTCGCAGCAGCAGACGCAACCTCTGGTACGGCTGCTATCTTCACTGAACTACTAGACACATCTGCTAACGGCAATTTCACAGATGTTACTGCATGGGTTGTTGGCGATTTTGGTGCCGCTCCAGCAGCAGCTGACCACCTAGAGGTAGATTTCGGTGATTTTTCCGTAAGCATCGCGATTGCAGACGCCACTGATGTTGGCTCTTTCGCTCAGGCTATAAATGCAGAGCAAAGCGCCTTTACATTCTCTGCAGTACTCGAAGACGCTGGTAGTGGTGTGCTAAATTACAGCCTTAAGGCTGTGTCTAACAGTGTTGGAGCAATAGCCACCGCCGATATTCCAACCATCAAAGCTATTGATGCAAATGGCGTAACAATTACAGACGGTGCTTTTGGCGCTGGTACAGCATTGACGCAAACTACTGCAGGCGTGGATGCTGCTGACGCTGTAATCGAAACTGGCGGGACTAAACTATATTTGGAGTTGAACGGTAACGACGACTACGCTTTCACACTCGCTGAAAGTGGTTTAACTGGTGGCTCCGCCAATCTATCGTTTTCTTACACCGGGACTTCAGCTAGCCGTGATAGCATCGCAACACAGCTGCAAACAGCTTTGAATGCAGGTGGTGCAAGCACGTTTAGCGTAGAAAATATTAATGGTCGCTTGGCAATTACAAACCAAGACGACAATGCTTTGACGCTGACAGCATTCACCTCGCAAGGTACCGGCACAATCTTAGCATCGACTGACGCTGCAGATTCTTCTACCCAAGGCATCTCCCAGCTCCTGGATGACGATGTGAACGCAGTTGCAGCTACGACAACTACTGCTGGCGCTGCTGTAGCTACTTCCGTAGAATTATCATTCACTGCGGACGATACTTACTCGTTCAAGGTCTCGGATGGTATTCGTACAGCAGTAATTGATGCGACAGCTTTAACTACAACAGACGCATCAGACATGGAGGCTGCTATCAACTATGGCCTTGAGCAGGCGGGCATGGATGCTTCAATTACTGTTTCAGAGTCAGCTGGCACCATCACGCTTACGCAAGCTGCGGGTCGTGAGATATCAGTGTCCAATTTCAGCTCTGACGGCGTTGGTTCAATGCTAGTAGATGCTGGGACTGGTACTGATGGTGGCGCAAGTTACCTCAACGATGGATTGGGGGCGAATGCTTCAACAATTTCTAGCGTTGAAATAACAACTGCCTCAAAAGCATCTGATGCGATCCAGGTTATCGATCGGGCACTTCAAGACATTGCTTCTGAACGAGCCAAGCTGGGTGCTGTTTCAAACCGTCTAGATCACACGATTTCTAACCTTGGCAACGTTGTGATTAACACTGAGGCCTCTCAGTCTCGCATCCAAGATGCTGACTTTGCAAAAGTGACTGGTGATTTGACCAAGTCTCAAATCATGAGCCAAGCAGCAACAGCGATGCTGGCGCAGGCCAATGCTTCTAAGCAGGGCGTACTAAGCCTGCTTCAAGGTTAAGTTGGGCACAAGCTCAAGAAATCTGTCCTGAACCTGCTGCATTGGTAAGTTGGTTAGGAACAGAGAAAAGGCCTCCCTCGGGGGGCCTTTTTATTTTGTCGGCATGGACGGTTTGACGTGTTGCAGCACGCAACTTGATATGCCTTTAAACTAATATGTAAGACGTAATCTTTAAGATGCTAAAAGCTCATCTGCTTATGAGAGCGCGCAAGCCGCATGTGCCAGTTGGCAGAAATGCAACGATGGTTTTGAGCTATTTTTTTACATAAAAGTTGAGTCTACGTTACATTTAGCGAACAGCTAATCGGCACTGATAAAAGTGACCAGCCTGGCATTAATCATATTTAAACTTGCCTGACGGTGCTGTCAGAAAAATGAGAACACGCATCGGATTGCTCGCGCAGCTTTAATCTATGCGCTCAATAGTTGGCGCCACTCAGTAAGAGCGGCGGTTCGATTGAGCTTGAAATGGTTGTGCACTTAAGAGTGGACGGCAGCGAACTTTTGCTATAAAAGGCATTATTTAATCTGACATTGTTATCATCCAGCGTGTGTCATTTCGTACATGCTGTCAGATTGGTTTGTGATAGGGATAGTCTTTTCGCCTACCAAATGTCGAGCTTCACGGAATGTTTGCATGGGCGTTTTTCCGTAGCAATGTTTTCCCGAATGGGGTCGCTGTTCGTTGTATTTTGCCAACCAATGATCAACGTCTGTTTGCAGCTCTTCCAGCGATCCGTAGATTTTCTTGCGGACTGACGAGGTTCAGGAAATGATCTGGGGGATCATTTCCCCGAGGAAGAATGTCATAGAACTCATTTTTCATGGTGCGATGAAAGCGTTCACAGATCCCGTTTGTTTGGGGATGGTTGGCTTTTGTCTTGCTGTGATCAATATCTTCCATGGCCAGATACAGTTGATAGCTGTGACGCTCAACGGTGCCGCAATATTCCGTGCCCCGATCTGTTAAGATGCGCAGCAGGGGCACCTCTTGTTCGTCAAAGAAGGGTACGACTTGGTCATTCAACATATCGGCGGCAGTGATCGCCGTTTTCTCAATGTACAGTTTTGCCATTGCCACGCGGCTATATGTATCGACGAAGGTTTGTTGGTAAATCCGTCCAACCCCCTTCATTGTGCCGACAAAATAGGTATCCTGGCTGCCAAGATAGCCGGGATGGTAGGTCTCAATCTCACCAGCCGCTTCACGTTGTGACTTGGCTTTTTCCAGCGCCACATTCTGCGCTTCGGTCAGAACAAACCCTTCTTGCGCGGACCGCGTTTCCAAGGCTTTCAGGCGTTTTTTCATGGTTTCCAGCTCGTTGCGCAACCAAATCGACCGCACCCCACCACTGGAGACCACGATGCCCCGCTGCAACAATTCTTGGGCGACACGCAGCTGGCCCAAGGCAGGATTTTCAATCGCAAGCTCAATCACCGCGCGTTCGACATGTTCCGGTACACGGTTGCGGATGATCGGCTTCTTACGGCTGATCTCGCGCAAGGCTTCTTACCCACGCCATTCTCTAGCTGCTGCTTCATGGTGGCACGGCACAACGCAGCCACATCTGCAAAGCGTTTGGAGATCACAGGCAGCCCGTTCTTTTGCCTAAATCTATAGTCTAAATAGA
>Ga0233450_10005792_pt1 | contig 10617 bp, 8 predicted proteins | sample 011ome_30_FD_189956 | JGI IMG/M metagenome (GOLD analysis project Ga0233450, IMG submission 189956) | Coastal salt marsh microbial communities from the Groves Creek Marsh, Skidaway Island, Georgia - 011501CT (spades assembly) | ecosystem: Environmental > Aquatic > Marine > Intertidal zone > Salt... | reverse complement strand
GGTTTAAAGTAGTTTATTTTAAATTCAATCGTTGAGACTAATTTTTTTTTCGTGGAAAACTTGAGACAGAGCAGTGGTCCCAATAACAGCATCCATCATAGCAGCAATTACACCTCCATGACCAACTCCGGGAGAACTCAAGTGCTTTCGTCGGATTGTAAGTTTATATTCAATGTCTCCAGGCCCTTTTTCAGAAAGTTCTAAATCCAAGTTTTTATCAAAAAAATTAAATGTATCGTACAATTGTTTTACCGTCATTCCAATTATTTTTAATCCATTTAACAAAAATAAAAATAATTTGTGCTATTAAATTTTAAGATGGTCTTTAGTATTTCTTTTTGATCTGACTCATTTGCAACGGCAATTATTATTTGTGAATTATTGAGGTTTACAGCATCGCAATCCTCCATTATTATCTCATAGATATTGCGACCAATTTTGGATTGATAATTACATAACCATCTAAATGGGATATTGTTTTTTAACAATGCTTGAGCAATTTTTTTTCCTTTTTTGCCTGCTCCCCAGAGATAGAGTTGGTTGTTTGGGTTGTAGTCAATATCCTTGAAATGTTTTATTTTGAGTGGGATAAAATGATTATCCTTATAGTTGTTGTTTATTCGCGATGCTCTGTTTTCTGAGTCTCTCCAATGGTGCAAAATTTCATTGGAACATTTGGGTTGTATTTTATTTTGATACATCCTAAAAGCTAGATCATAATCTTCGGGGTAAGTTTCGGAATTAAAACCTCCGCATAATTCAAAGTCATCTTTCCACATCATCCAGCAAGGTGATGGGATAGGACATTCCTTATAGATTTCTGAATAATTTAAACCTTTAGAAGATAGGTCATTTAGCCATTGTTCGTATTTAATATAGCCATTGCCCAATGGTTTTTCTGAAAAGTATTTCACAAGGCCAGTTGCGACAAATCCTTTCCCCGATATAATTAAAAGCTTTTGTAATTTTTCTAATTTAATCTTTGGCATCACATCATCTGCATCCATGCGCGTAATAAATGCTCCCTTTGAAATATTGTATCCAGTTTTCAAAGCTTCAATAATTCCATTTTTTTGATTATTTACTGCTGTAATTCTAGAATCTAATGTGGAAAAACGTTTCAGTATTGCCAGAGTTTCATCAGTTGAATTATCATTAACAGCAAGCAATTCCCAGTTTGAGTAACTTTGGGAAATAATAGACTCAATACACTCATCTAGAAATAGATCCGCATTTTTTACGGGCATTATGATGGATATAAGTTTCGTCATAAATACAAAAGTATAAATTCTAAAATGGTAAAACGAATAATCAAATTTACATCACAGATAATCATTTTATAATTGTAATTGTAATAAATATCTTTAGTATTGTGCTTTGTTATTTATTTAAATCAAACATCATGAAAAGATATAACTTACTATTTAGAGCAGCATTTTTCTTTTTTCTATTACTACTTATTCAAGGCTGTTCAGAACAAGTTCAGAAAAAAATGAGGGTAAATTCTGAATTTGCTTCTTATATAGGAGCTTATACTTCCGGTATGATCTCTAAAGAATCCACAATTCAAATTCAGCTAACAGAAGATTATGATGGAGAGATAAACTACGAAGCTCCAATTGAAGCTGATTTATTTGATTTTTCTCCTTCAATTTCCGGAGAGGCATGGTGGGTTAATTCTAATACAATTGAATTTAGACCGGACGAATTATTAGCCTCTGGTCAACAATATGAAGTTAATTTTCGACTTTCTGCTCTTATGGATATTTCGGACGAACTAGAAGTGTTCGCATTTAATTTCTCAACAGTAAATCAAAATTTTATCGTTTATTCTGATGGCTTGTCAACCACAGATTTTAGTGATTTTAAAAAACAAAAACTAGAAGGGAGATTAGTAACAGCAGATTTAGCAGATTCTTTAAATGTTGAAAAGACTTTAAAAGCATATCAGAATGGTAAAGAATTAACTGTTTCTTGGGTTCATATTGATGGTTTAGTGCATCGATTTGTTGTAAATGGAATAGTACGTCAGAAGAAACAGTCGTCCGTAAAACTTGTTTATAATGGAGCGGCTTTGAATGTTGATGAAAGTTTTGAAGAAGTTTTTGAAATCCCGGCTTTGGGAGATTTTAAAGTAACAAAAATGGATGTCATTCATGAACCTGAACAGTATGTGCGGATTCATTTTTCGGATCCATTAAAAACGGATCAAGCTTTAAAAGGAATAATAACGATAGAAGATATAAGTAATCTTCGTTTTTCAGTTGAGGGACATAATGTAAATGTTTATTTACCGAATAGGGTAGCTGGAAATAAAACAGTAACGGTTGACCCTGGGGTGAAAAATAGTAATGGTTATAAAATGATCAATGGTGATGCTATTGAATTGGTTTTTGAGGGAATTAAACCTGATGTTCGATTGGTTGGAGATGGTGTAATTATTCCAAATACTAACGAGGGTCTTCTATTTCCGTTTGAAGCTGTAAATCTCAGAGCAGTGGATGTATATATAACTAAGATTTATCAAAAGAATGTATTGCAATTTTTGCAAGTAAATAATTTGGATGGAAGCTATCAGTTAAAACGGGTTTCCAATGAAGTTATGCGTAAAACAGTTGATTTAAATCAAATGTCAAAAGTTAACTTACATGAATGGAATAGGTTTCAATTAGATTTAAGTGAAATGTGCTCTGTTGATCCTGGAGCAATTTATCAAATTGAATTACGCTTTAAACAAGCGTATAGTGTTTATGGTTGCGACGGGCAGATAATGGATGGAAACCTTGAAGAGTTAGAAGTTGTGCAGGAGAAAGATTGGAATGAAAACGGCTGGGACTCCTATGATTACTGGTACGATTACGACTATTGGGATTATGAAGAGGATTATGATTATAGGGAAAGAGAGAACCCGTGTAATGCTTCATATTATCGAAATAAGTCTATTAAAGCAAATGTTTTGGCTTCAGATGTTGGTATTGTTGCAAAAGCAGGAGGAGACAAAACAATGCATATATTCCTGAATAATATACTTTCTACTGAACCTATTCCTGGCTCTACAATTGAATTTTACGATTACCAACAGCAATTATTAGGGAGTACTGTTTCTGATGAAAAAGGAATGGCTTCCATTAAATTGAATAAAAAACCTTTTGTTGTAGTTGCCAAGTACGGTAACCAAAAAGGGTATTTGAAACTAAGAGATGGAGAAGCACTTTCCATGAGTAAGTTTGATGTAGCGGGAGCAACTGTTCAAAAAGGAATTAAAGGTTTTATATATGCAGAGAGAGGAGTATGGAGACCTGGTGACTCCATATACGTTTCCTTTATGCTAGAGGATAAAAATAAAATTCTACCAGTAAAACACCCAGTAACATTTGAACTATATAATCCACAAGGTCAGGTAGTGGAAAAGAAAGTGACTTCTAAAAATATAAATGGATTATTTGACTTCAGAACATCAACAGCAATGGAAGATGTTACGGGTAATTACATGGCTCGTGTTAAAGTTGGAAATAGAGTTTTTACTAAAAACTTAAAAGTTGAAACAGTAAAACCAAATCGTTTAAAAATCTACCTTGATTTTGGAAAAGATAAGTTGTCTCAATTAGATGAATCCAACCAAGGGACAATTAGCGTGAAATGGTTACATGGAGCAATTGCAAGAAATCTAAAAGCAAAAATTGATTTAACCGTTAATTCAAAACGAACAACATTTGAAAAGTATGAGAGGTTTGTTTTTGATGATCCTTTAAAAAGTTACAATACAGAAGAACAAACTGTCTTTGAAGCTTATGTTGATGAAAATGGAGAAGCATCTGTTGATCCAGATATTTATATTGGAAATTCTGCGCCTGGCATGCTAACTGCTAACTTCGTTACAAAAGTATTTGAAGAAGGTGGTGGGTTTAGTATTGATCGTTATTCAATCCCTTATTCTCCATATAAAAGTTATGTTGGAGTAGATGTTCCGGAAGGAAACCTTTACAGAGGAACTCTGGTTACAGATGAAGACCATATGATTGATATTGCAACTGTAGATGCAAATGGAAAACCTATTTCTAGAAGCAACTTAGATGTAAAAGTTTACAAAATTCAATGGCGTTGGTGGTGGGATAGTTATGATAATAATTTGGCAAGTTACCTGGCTAAATCTAGTACTATTCCAGTTTACACCAACAAAATTAGCACTGCTAAAGGAAAAGGACAATTTAAATTCAGAGTCAACCGACCAGAATGGGGAAGGTATGTAGTTCAAATTACAGACCCGATAAGCGGTCATACAACAGGAAAAGTATTCTATATAGATTGGCCTTACTGGGCTAGAACAGAAAGAACAAATTCTGAAAATGCAACAATGTTAACATTCTCAACGGATAAGGAAACTTATTCAGCTGGAGAAACGGTTAAGCTATCATTCCCTTCTGCAGAAAAAGGAAAAGCAATTGTTGCATTAGAGTCAGGGACAAAAGTAATTGAGAAGTTCTTAATTGATACAGAAAAAGGAGAGACTAACTATGAGTTTAAAACAACTGCGGAAATGGCTCCAAATGTATATGTGCACGTAACTTTGTTGCAGCCGCATAATGCAACGGAAAATGATATGCCTATTCGTTTATACGGAGTAGCTCCAATAATTGTTGAAGATCCGAATTCACATTTTAACCCAATAATAAAAATGAAAGATGTATTGCGTCCTGAAACTACAGCAAATATTACTGTCAGCGAAAAAGATGGGAAAGATATGACTTACACTTTGGCTATTGTAGATGATGGCTTATTAGATTTAACAGGTTTTAAAACCCCGCGTCCATGGGACCATTTCTATGCAAGAGAGGCATTAGGTGTAAAATCATGGGATATGTATGACGAAGTGATGGGTGCGTTTGGAACAGAAATGGATAAGTTATTAGCAATTGGTGGAGATGGTTCAGCTGAAACAAAGAAACCTACAAAAGCAAATAGATTTGAGCCAATGGTTCGTTTTGTTGGACCATTTCACGTAAAAGCGGGTGGACAAATAACGCATAAAATAGATGTTCCTAATTATGTTGGTTCGGTACGAGTAATGGTGGTTGCTGGTCAAGAAGGAAAATATGGAAATTCCGAAAAGACAGTTCCTGTCAGAAGTCCATTAATGGTTTTAGGGACGTTGCCAAGAGTCTTAGGTCCAACTGAACGAGTTTTTCTTCCAGTAAATGTTTTTGCAATGGAAAAACATGTTAAGGATGTTAAGCTATCCATAGAGACAAATGATAAAGTGAAAATTTTAGGTCCAAGTACGAAATCAATTTCCTTTGCTAAGCCTGGTGATGAAGTCGTAAATTTTGAAATGGAAGTATCCAAATCTATAGGGATTGCAAAAGTCAAGATAATTGCTAAAAGTGGAAAGGAAACTGCGAAACATGAAATCGAACTGGATGTTCGAACACCTAATCCTGCTGTATCTGACATATATGAAGGAGTTATTGATCCTGGAGAATCATGGAGTCCGCAGTTTGCATTTAAAGGTATAAAAGGAACCAATTCAGCTACAATTGAGGTTAGTTCTTTTCCTCCGCTGAATTTGGATCAGCGATTGAAGTATTTAATCAGATATCCGCATGGATGTATTGAGCAAACTACATCATCTGTGTTCCCTCAATTAGCTTTGGATAAGGTAATGGATTTGAATAATGATTATAAGATTCAGATTAACCAGAATATTAAAGCAGGTATTGAGAGGTTGAAATTGTTCCAAACTTCTGAAGGAGGTTTTGCATATTGGCCAGGTCAAACAAATGATAATGAATGGGGTTCTAATTATGGAGGGCACTTTATTCTTGAAGCCGAAGTAAAAGGGTTTACGTTGCCGCACAACATGAAGAAAAGATGGGTAAAATACCAAAGTAAAATGGCTAGAAACTACCGATCTTCAGATGGTGTTTCTAATTTTCATGGAGCTGCACATTACAATGATTTAACTCAAGCGTATCGATTGTACACCTTAGCATTAGCCAAGTCACCCGAAATAGGTGCTATGAATAGACTCAGAGAGTCAAATAAGCTAAGTTTAACTGCTAAATGGAGACTTGCTGCGGCTTATCAATTAATTGGGCAAACAGAGGCTGCAGAAAAGTTAGTAAACAACCTAACTTCTGATGTTCCTGATTATAAGGAGTTGTCTTATACATATGGCTCTGATTTGAGAGATGAAGCCATGATTTTAGAAACGATGATTCTAATGAAGAGTCGCTCTAAATCGGGTGCGCTTGCGAAGAAATTAGCAGAAGAAATGAATTCAAATCAATGGATGAGTACGCAAACAACCGCTTACTGTTTGTTATCAATGAGTAAGTATTTGGGTTCTTCTAGTTCTGATAAAACGATGCGCTTTACGTATAACGTTAATGGAGGTTCATCTATTTCAAAATCAACGCAAGTAGCAATGTATAAATCAGCATTAAAGGTTAAAGGAGCTGATAGCGGTTTAAATATTAAAAATACGGGTAAAGGAATGCTATATGCTAAACTTGTGGTTGAAGGAACTCCTGTAATTGGTGATCAAAGCAGTTCGTCAAGTAATCTATCAATCAAGGTTAGTTATTTTGATATGAATGGAAGGACCATTGACCCTAGAAGGATTGTACAGGGAACAGATTTTATTGCAGAGGTAAAAATATCTAACCCGGGAACGAGGGGGTCATTGAAAGAAATGACATTGAATGAAATATTCCCTTCAGGATGGGAAATTCACAACACGCGAATGGACGAATTTACAAGCGCAGTTACAAGTAGTAATTTTGATTACCAAGATATAAGAGATGATAGAGTATATACTTATTTTGGTTTGTCTAAAGGGACTTCGAAAGTCTTTAAAGTACAGTTAAACGCAACTTATTTAGGTAAATTTTATCTTCCAACTATAGAGAGTGAAGCGATGTATGATAATACGGTAAATGCAAGGATTCCAGGGTTTTGGGTTGAAGTTGTAAAAGATGGTGGAGTAGCAATGTCAAAATAATGAGATCTAACAAGCGACACAGTGTGTTGTGTCGCTTGTTAGATATAAACAACTAAATAACAGCAGGTTCAAGCAGTTTTAAAGAACCAATATTCGCATTCATTTCTGCTTTTATTCCTATAGGTAAAGTCCATTTATCTTTAATATGGCCAAATTTAGCTCCATAAAAAACAGGAATATTTAAGTTTGAAAGATGATCTTGTAAAACTTGTTTTAAAGACAAAGATTTCTCTGGTTCTTCTGGATCACATTTCCTGAATTCACCTATTATAACCCCATTGACTTTAGAAAGAATACCGGCCAACTTTAACTGCATCAGCATTCTATCAACTCTATAAGGTTCTTCATTGATGTCTTCCATGAATAGAAGTTTTCCGCGCATATCTGGTAGGTAAGGAGTTCCAACTAATTGACTAAATACCGTTAGGTTACCACCAATTAACTCTCCTTGTGCAAGACCTTTACTTATTGTGTAAAAATCGCTATGATCTGGCGCTAACATTTCAGTTTCTTTTTTATCAAAGAGCGTTTCTCTAAAATACTTCTTGGTGAAGTCAGTCCAAGTTGAGTATCCGACTGGACCATGGAAAGAAGTCATTTCTGCTTTCGTATAAAATGCAGTTAATAAAGCGGTAATGTCACTCATTCCAATGAAAGGTTTGCAGTTTTGCTTGATTACATCGTAATCTAAAAAGGGTAATACTCTGGCACATCCTGAACCACCTCGCATTGCTAAAATCCCTTTTATGTTTGGGTTAGTAAACATCTCCATGATTTCTTTTGCCCGATTTTCATCTGTGTCAGAAAGGTAGCCGTGTTGTGTACTGAGTGTTTTACCTGCGATTATATTTAACCCAACGGCGTCAAGTTTTATTTTGCATTTTTCAATTGAACTATTATTGAAGATTGCTCCTCCCGGCGCAATTACGCCAATGTTGTCTCCTTTTTTTAAAGCTTTTGGTAAAGTAAGGTTTTGTGATATGGGAGAAGTTGCTTCGTTTGCTTTAATAAATGCACTCAAAAGTGGAATACTAGCTGTTGCTAAGCTAGTGTTGAATATAAATTTTCTCCTATCCATAAATTGAAATATAGCAATTACTGTGCTAAAGCATTTAGAGATTCTTTGATGTGTTTACCTGCCGAAAGTTGATCGCTGAAAACATGAATAATGATACCTTCTTTATTCACAACATAGGTTGTACGTCCAGGAATTACGAATAAATCATTTGATACGCCAAATAATTTTCTGATTTTTTTATTGCCATCACTCAATAATATAAATGGCAAGCTATGATTATCAGCAAAACTAATATGACTCTTAACATCGTCTGCACTTATTCCAATTACTTCGCAATCTGCGTCTTGGAAATCTTGATATGCATCTCTGAAGGAACAGGCTTGTGCAGTGCAGACTTTTGTTTCATTTCTTGGATAGAAATAAATAACCAAATTCTTTTTACCTACAATGGTGTCGATATTAAACAAGTTTCCATGCTGATCTGTTAAAGTGAAGCTCGGTATTTTATCTCCTTTTTTAAGTTTTGCCATAATTATTCTAATCTATTTTATCTTATCTCCATTTTCCCTTATTCTTTTTTCTAAAGAAAACAATTGATTATGTGCGTTAGTCTGATTTTTACTCTAGTTGTTTAAATAAGTCTTTAAATTCTACCCAAAACTCATCCAATCCGATGAGGTGCTTTTCGTAAAACTCGAAGATGGTTTGCCAGTTATCTTTGTTGTACATGTTTACACGGTCTATGCTAATAGATATTCGACTTAGTGAAACGTTATATTCATTAGTAAAGTTTTGAATCCAATTCCATTCAATACCTGTTAAGTCATGGAATACTCCTTTTACCTCTTTAAATTGAGCGTAATATATTTCGCGTACTCCGGAATCTTCCATTTGAAGATCAATGCAAATTTCAGCAGAACGTTTATCTGCTTTTAACCTAAAATAGAGGTCCTTAGATCCGGTTTTATAATTAACCCAATTTACCTTACTAAAGTCTGCGGACTTATGCCGTTTCATAAATTTTCCAAAGCTTGTCCAGAATAACTTTCGTAATTCGTATGCTTCCTCTTTTCCGTACATAGCTGCAATTTACATTTGTTTTCAATATTACTTATGCATTTGAAAAAAAATATAATTATTGATTTGAATTAGCTTTTGAATTGAAACATTAATAAATGAAGTGTATCTTTGTCTTAATTAAATAAAAAATTGAAGATTACAGTTCTAATAGCGGATGGAAGTGACTTGGCTCGTTTAGGTTTAAAAGCGATGTTTAAAAACTCTAAAGAAATTGAGGTTTTGGGAGAAGCTAAATCTTCGAAAGAGCTAATGGTAAAAGTAGAAGAACTAAATCCTGATGTTGTGCTAATTGATTATGGTTCAAAGGGTTTTTCCATCGATATTATTCCGAAAATTGGGTTGAAAAGCTTAAAAGCTAAGTTTGTAGGTATTACGCCTTCTAGCAGTGGTAAGACAATAATATCTGCTGTTAAAATTGGAGTTGATAGTCATATTAAAAAGGATTGCTCAATAAAAGAAATTACGGATTCTGTTCTAGCGACAGCTCAGGGAGAAAAATTCTTTTGTGGTGAATTGGTAGAATTGATGCGAGGGGAGAAAATTAATGTGAAAGATGTTGGATTTGATGTTTTGTCTTGCGAACCTGTTTCTCTTTCTGAAAGAGAGTTGGAGATAATAAAATTGATCGCAGAAGGATATACAAATGCTCAAATATCTGTTGTGCTATACATAAGTAATCATACCGTGAATACCCATCGTAAAAACATTATGAAAAAGCTTGGAGTAAACAATACTGCTGGTATTGTAATGTTTGCGGTCAAGTCTAATTTGGTTAGTCCAAATAAATTTATGTTCAGCCCCCAAAATGAACCCAACTAAACGACACCATTAATATACCTCATTTATGGTATTGCAGCATCTAACATGCTTTCTTATTTTTGTGGATATGAATTTACAACCCTTGTCAAACCTGGTAAAAGGTGATCGTGCTATTATTAATAAAATTAAAGATAGTAGCTTATCGCTAAAATTAATGGAGATGGGTTGTATCCCAGGTGAAAGAGTTCGTGTTGATGCAATATCTCCTTTCGGCGACCCCATAGCAATCAGAGTGTCTGACTATACATTAAGTTTGCGATTAAGTGATGCGAAGAATATTTTTGTGGTAACTGAGTAATTTTGTTTCTTTTAATTTCTTTTTATCTTACCTATATTTGATTTAAATTCTTACCGAATGGGCGTGACTAAATGTTTGGAATGTAAATCAGAATTGATGGGGCGAATCGATAAAAAGTTTTGTAACGATCAATGCCGTAACATATATAACAATAGAGAAAATAGAGACTCTAATGAGTATGTGCGGAAAGTAAATACAATCCTTAGGAAGAATAGAAGAATTTTAGAAAAGTTAAACCCTAAAGAGAAATCTAAGACAACGAAAGAAGAATTGCTATTGGATGGATTTAATTTCTATTATTACACAAATATTTATAAAACAAACCAAGGTAAGACCTACTTCTTTGTTTATGAGCATGGTTATTTAGAATTAGATAATGAGCAATATGCTTTGGTTCGAAAA
>Ga0233450_10005791_pt1 | contig 10620 bp, 9 predicted proteins | sample 011ome_30_FD_189956 | JGI IMG/M metagenome (GOLD analysis project Ga0233450, IMG submission 189956) | Coastal salt marsh microbial communities from the Groves Creek Marsh, Skidaway Island, Georgia - 011501CT (spades assembly) | ecosystem: Environmental > Aquatic > Marine > Intertidal zone > Salt... | reverse complement strand
TATGGATAGTAGTGGCAATTCTGGAGCTTTTGGAGGAACTCCCTTTGCTAATAATGGTTATCAATATTCCATTGATGAAGGAGGGTCGTACCAATCGTTATCTGAATTTGCAAATATTACAGCGGGACTATATGGCTTAATCGTCGAGGATTCATTGGGTTGTACTGCATCTTCTTCGCACACCATTCTGGAACCAGCACCTATTAATTTTTCAGTTACATCTTCAAACCCAACAGCTTGCAACGTAGCGGACGGATATCTTGTTTTTTCAGGTCTTACCCAAGATTCTACTTATATCCTTAGTGGGTTAAATCAGTATGGTGATACATTGCCCCCAGTAACACAAATGGCTGATCAAAGTGGACAAATAGTAGTAGATAGTATTGGGACGGAGCAACTTTCTGATTTTACAGTTCAATTAAATACCTGTTCTGCGTTTTTAGATACTGTTATTTATTTAACAGCTCCAACCAATGGATTTTCGATGAATACTAGCTCTGCTGTTATAACAGATGCCTCGTGTGCAAATACGGATGGTAGTATAACTGGAATTACAGTTTCGGGCGGAACAGGTCCCGGAACCTATACATATCATTATACTGGAGGGGCATCTACTTTAGACTTATTAAACGCTCAACCGGGGTCTTATGTTTTAACAGTTTCAGATACGAATGGATGTGTAATTGAGTCAACCCCCTTTACGATAAATTCCACAATTTCGAACATCACCCTGTCATCTTCATCTAGTCCTGCTTCATGTCATGGGAGTTGTGATGGTGCAATTGAGTTGTCAGCATCTGGTGGTGATGGAAATTATTCGTATACATGCAGTAATGGTATGCAAGGAGATAGCTTGTCAAACGTTTGTGCGGGAACCTATACTGTTTCGGTTATAGATGGTTTAGGCTGTCAAGGCTTAGATATAGTCACAATTCTAGAACCGACAGCAATTTCGAATACAATTTCTTCCGTTGCTCCTTCTTGTGGGTTAAATAATGGCTCGGCGGAAGTTACCGCATCAACAGGAGGTGTTCTTCCCTATTCTTATCAGTGGTCTAATGGGTCTACTTCAGCATTAGCCGATAGTTTGCTTGCGGGTGTTTATTTAGTTACTGTAACGGATGACAACCTCTGTGTAACAATTGAAACCGTTAACATTACAAGTAACGCTGGACCGATCATTACAAGCAACATAATAGATGCATCGTGTAATGGAGGAAATGATGGAGGAATTGATTTAGCAATTAACGGCGGAACTGCACCATACAATATTGATTGGTCAACTGGGGAGTCTAGCGAAGATATTTCTGGTTTAGCTGCAGGTATTTATGATGTCACAATATTTGATGATGCTGGTTGTGGAGTCGTTCAGGTGTTTTCTGTTTCGGAGCCTATGCCGATTGATTTGTCGATAGCTGCTATCACGAATGCTTCTTGTGGCATTGCAGATGGTATGATTTCAGTTTCTGCTTTAGGAGGTGCAGGTGGATACAATTATCTTTGGTCTAGTGGTTCAACAACAGCAGATGCGACAAACTTAACAGCAGGAACATATTCTCTGTCTGTTAGTGATAATAATGGATGTATGGCAATTAATAGCTATTCTGTCAGTAATGTGACTGGACCTTCTATTGCAATTGATCAAGTTATTCAACCTGTCTGTCAAGGTGGAAGTGGAGAAATACTTGTTTCAGTAACAGGAGGTACTTTGCCATATTCATATGCTTGGAGTAGCGGAGCAAATAGTGAGGATTTATTTAATGCACCAGTAGGAAGTTACGAACTTGTCGTAACAGATTCAACGGGATGTCAGGCCGTTGAGTATTTAGAGCTTGATGGAATTAATTTTAATGCCGCTGAAATTTGTATGGTAACAGTAGACACGACTACTGGAGCAAATGTAGTGGTTTGGAATAAGGAGAATAATTTAGGTATTTCAGAATATGAAGTTCATAAAGAAACAAGCTCTCTTAATGTATTTCAACTGCTAGGAACAGTCCCTTTTGATAGTTTATCGCAATTTATTGATACAGCAGCAAATTCTAGTGTGCACTCTTATCGTTATAAATTAAGAACGATTGACAGTTGTGGAAATTTTTCAGAATTTTTAGCTTATCACAAGACAATACATTTAGTTTCAAATATTGGGCTTAATAATACAGTGAATCTTGTTTGGGATGATTACATAGGGTTTGACTATTTAACTTTTTATATTAACAGATACCATCCAACTACAGGTTGGGAGGTGTTAGATTCTGTGGCAGCTAATATTCATAGTTATACTGATAGCTCATATCCTTCATTAGCTGGATTAGAATATGATATTGAGGTTATTCCAACCTTTCCTTGTTTAGCTGAGAAGGCGCAAGATCATAACACTACTCGTTCTAATAGACATACTATTGCTCCTCCAAATGCAAATGCAATAGATGAACTAACTCTATTAAACGCTCGAGTTCAACCAAACCCAAGTAATGGATTATTTTCGATATTTGTCGAAACTTCAAATTGGAGTTATTCAATATTAGATATGAACGGAAAACTGATTTTAAATGAAACAGTATCTAACAACAATGCAGAAGTAAACATTGAAACTTTAGAAGCGGGTATTTATATGCTACAAATTTCTGCAGAAGATCAGTCTATCCATAAGAAAATTGTGAAGCAATAAGGGGAATAAAATATTTAGTCTGTAAAAGCCTTTTGATTTTGTCAAAAGGCTTTTACATTTGAGGAAACTTCTAAATCATTCTATTGTGTTAAAGAATATTGTATGTTCAGTTGGTGTTTTATTTTCAATGGGCCTTCAGTCTTGTAGTGATCCGGTTCATCCAGATTCAGAAAGGTTATGCAGGTGCTATACGCAACAGTTTAGAGCGGACTCTATTAGAGTTGATGTCATCGGTGATTCGTGCCGAGCAATCTATATTGGCATAATCAAATCACTAGAAAATGATGCAGAAGAAATGGCAAAATTTGAGGAAGCTCTAGATGTTTGTCGATAAGAAACGCTTGAACTATGGAAAAAATCCTTAATTACATAAATGGTGCGTTAGTAGAACCTATTAATAATGCATATTTGGATAATTACAATCCATCTATTGGAAAAGTATATAATCAAATTCCTGATTCCAATGAAAAGGATATTGATTTGGCTTATAACGCAGCAAACGAAGCTTTTTCAGGTTGGAGCAAGACACCAAAAGAAGAACGCTCAAAAATCATGATGCGTATAGCGGATTTGATTGAAGAGAACTTAGATGAACTCGCAAAGGCAGAATCCATGGATAATGGGAAGCCTGTAAAATTAGCAGCGCATGTTGATATTCCTCGTGCTGCAAGTAATATGCGCTTTTTTGCTACAGCAATTTTACACTATGCTTCCGAAAGCCACGAGATGGATGGTGTAGCAATTAATTATACCTTGCGTAAACCAATCGGGGTGGTTGGATGTATTTCTCCATGGAATTTACCATTGTATCTTTTTACGTGGAAAATTGCACCGGCATTGGCTTCAGGGAATTGCGTAGTTGCAAAACCTTCTGAAGTAACACCCATGACAGCTTATTTGTTTTCTAAGTTATGTGTTGAAGCAGGGCTACCAAAAGGGGTATTAAACATAATTCATGGAATGGGGCCAAGCGTAGGCTCTCCAATAACGACCCATCCTGGAATTAAGGCAATTTCCTTTACTGGAGGTACAGCTACCGGAAAAGCTATTGCTAAAGTTGCTGCTCCAATGTTTAAAAAATTGAGTTTAGAGTTAGGAGGTAAAAATCCAAATATCATTTTTGCAGATTGCGATTTCGATAAAGCTTTGAAAACAACCATGCTTTCTTCTTTTGCTAATCAAGGACAGATTTGTTTATGTGGTTCTAGAATTTTTGTGGAAAGACCTATATATGAAAAATTTAGAGACGCTTTTGTTGCTAAAACAAAACAACTAAAAGTAGGGAATCCTAACGATGCAGACACCAACCTTGGTGCAATTGTATCGAAAGCTCACTTAGAAAAGGTATTGTCTTATGTGCAATTAGCGCAGGAAGAAGGTGGAACTGTGTTAGCTGGTGGAAATAAAGTTCAATTGGAAGGAGAACTTTCTGAAGGATATTTTATGGAGCCAACTATCATTGAAGGTTTAGCATTTGATTGTCGTACGAATCAAGAAGAAATTTTTGGACCTGTAGTTACAATTATGCCCTTTGACACAGAAGAAGAGGTTACAATGATGGCAAATAGTACCGAATATGGTCTAGCAGCAACTGTATGGACACAAGATGTTGGTAAGTCTACAAGATTAGGTGCTAGTCTAGCTTCAGGAATTGTTTGGGTAAATTGTTGGTTGGTTCGAGATTTGCGAACACCTTTCGGGGGAGTTAAAAATTCTGGTGTTGGTCGTGAAGGCGGATTTAATGCGTTGAACTTTTTTACCGAACAAACAAACGTTTGTATTAAGCTGTAAATAATATATTATACATTTCTCCGTTTTATACGCACTCACCATTCAGATATTTGTGTTAATAACTTAAAACAAAGAGGACAGTAAGCATATACTATCCTTATATTTTTGTATAAAATGATGCGATTAATTATTATATTTTTTTGGCTGATTAGTTTTTCTAACTTGTATGCGGGCCAGAACGTATATAATCCAGATTCTACATTTTACGATTCTTTATATACCTATGAAGAACTAGCAAAAATCGACTTCCCTGAAATATGTCCGGAAATCACTTTTGAAGAGGAATTGTATAACCCAACCTTTTTATTAGAAAGTGATTATTATGTGAATCGATATAAAGAGCCTGACTTAATGTATAAGGTGATTGACAATTTTGGTAATGGTTTTGATAGTTTATATGGCACGCGAAATATGAGGACCGTTCTTCACGGAGTAGCATACAGAGGTGGTGCAAATAACTATTACCACAAAACAAATAAGCGCAACAATCATAATCCTCTGCCCGATGATGGAATTGCGAACCTATGTAAAGAAGGCTTTTCTCATTCTATTTATTTGTATAAGCAAAATTGGGACAGTGCACCAGAATATGAAACATGTGATTGCGTTAACGAGGCTCAAAATGAAATGGAGTATTCCCAATATGATTATTACGATAAAGAGCACATTAAGGAAATGCTCGGGTTAATTTATAAAAGTGCTGTTGATCCAAATACAGGTCCCGTATATTTGCACTGCTGGAACGGTTGGCATGCTTCTGGTTTTATCTCTGCAGTAATTTTAAAGCAGTTTTGTGGGTTTTCTGATTTAGATGCCACAGCTTATTGGGATTTAGGAACAGATGGAGCAAATACAAGTCCTCGATATAATTCGATTCGACAAAAAATAATGGATTTCGAACCTTATTCGGAATTCTTGCTTGAAGATTCGCTGGGGAACAAAATCTGTGCGCCTATGCCCGAGTTTATAGATAGCTCCCAGTTACACATCAGTGTTGAGCATTTGGTAATCGTTCCAGAAGCAATTCCTTTGAATACAATTTTGATATTAACGCATGTCAAGTTTGCTCCAGGGAAGACCATTTTTTCCGGAACAAACACAAACGAAGATTTGATAAATTTGGTTGCTGCAATGCAAAAGAGCCCTGATTTAAAAATTCAAATAAGTGGGCATACTGATCGTTCTGGAAATGAGCAAACGAACAAGACACTTTCAAAAAGTCGAGCTAAGTTCGTTTACGATCATCTTATTGCAAAAGGAATCTCGCCAGATAGGTTATCTTTTATAGGTTATGGTTCTGCCAAGCCGGCCTACTCTAACAGAACCAAAGATGGTAGAGCAGCAAATCGAAGAATAGAAGTAAAGATTCTTTCTAAAAAAGCAGAATCAATGGATAACCTTGTCGATGAAATTCCAGCACCAGTGGAAGATTCGTTTGAAAAGCATACTAATTCATCATTAATTGACTTTGAGAAAAAAGAAATCGGGGAAGCTCTTATTTTGAAACATATATTGTTTGAGCCTAATATGACGGAACTCACAGCAACCTCTATATTTCAAGCAGATACTTTAGTTGATATACTTAAGGGAAATCCAGAATTATCGATAGAAGTTTTTGGGTATACGGATAAATCTGGGATAGAAGATAAAAACATTGTACTCTCTAAAAATCGGGCAAAAGCACTGCACGATTATCTGATTGAAAAAGGGATTGATGCCGATAGACTTTATTATTCCGGATGTGGTTCAGGTAACCCAATAGCATCTAATAAATATAGATGGGGCAGAGATATTAACCGCCGAATTGAAGTTGTAATTATCAAAAAATAAAACATGGAAAATGACAGAATAAATTCACAAAACGCGCCGAAACCAATGGGATTGTATCCGCATGCGAGAAAGGTAGGGGATTTATTATTTTTGTCTGGAGTAGGTCCGAGAGCGGCAGGCTCTGGAAGTGAAGAAGCGAATATACCTGGGTTAAAGTTTGATAAAAATGGTAATTACGAGACTTTCGATTTTGAAGCTCAGTGTCGATCAGTTTTTGAAAATGTAAAATTAATACTAGAAGAATCTGGTTCTAGTTGGGAGAACTTAGTTGATGTAACTACATTTCTTGTAGACATGAAAAGAGATTTTAAAACGTATAACAGGGTGTATGCGGAGTATTTTAAAGATAATCAACCCTGTAGAACTACTGTGGAGATAAATGCATTACCATCTCCTATAGCAATTGAGCTGAAGTGTATCGCTACGATTAATTAAAGCCACCTAACTCCGCTTTTTGGGATTGGTTTACGCGCCTTACTCTTATTAATTTTAAGAACGATTGCGTAAGTTCCAATACGACTTTGCATTTCTGGTTCACCTTCGCAGATATCTCATTCTCCTTCTTTTACTTCATAGGTAACGGTTAACCCTTTGTCAATGTACTTCTTCATCTTCTTCAAAGAAACTTTGCTCTCACAAAATTTGATGAAGTAATCCTGAATAGAACACCTTAGGTATAGTTCTTTAAATTCTGTGGTCTTGCCAACTTTATTTACAAATGCTTTTTCAACTACTACGCAACCTGCAATTATAATATTAGGTTCTTTTGGTAGCATTTGTTGGGAAAACAAATTGATGTACGACATAATAAAAATAAAGAAAAGTATGTTTTTCATTGAATATCTTATTCGGTGCTAAGTAAAGGTATAAAAAAAGCCCGTGATTCAATCACGGGCTTTTTTTTGAATTTTATATTGTTTTTATTATCTGGAAAAAACAGACCCTCCAGCACTAGAAACTACTTTCGGGTTAACGCATAAAACGGGTATTTGTGCTTCGTTAGTGATGATTGATTGCTCATAACTACTTCCAAACATTCCCATTAATGAGTTTTTTTGTAGATTCATTATAGAAATTAAGTCAATCTCTAAGTCTTGAGCTGTAGTAATCATATTTTTAACAAAGCTCCCTTTTTCAGCAACATGTGTTGCACTTTTAATCCCTTTTTCGGCAAGGTATTTTTTAGCCCAAGCAATATTCCCGTTAAGTTTATGTCTTAAAAACTCATCTGTTTCTTTTGGTGTAAATATGTGTACTTCAGAATCAAAATATTTAGCCATATCAGCAACGATTTCTAATTTCTGCTTGGTTTCATTATGTAGATCTAAAGGAATCATAATCTTATCATAACCTCCTACATGCATCATGTCATTTTGTACAATAACAAAAGGGACAGAAGAATTTGTTACAACTTTAAGCGCATGACTTCCAGCAACTTTTTGCCACCCACTAGCACCATGCGTTCCCATGATGATCATAGAAGCATTTATTTCCGCGGCAGAATCACCTATGTCATTGAATATGTTTCCAATACGAATCATTGTTTTTACTGGAACACTTCCTTCCATTTCATTCGCAAGCTTTTGTTCTTCGGCTAATTTAGCTTTTGCAGGTTCTACATCCTCTTTGTTTTCTACCACATGAAGTAATATAACCTCTCCATTGATTGTATTTGCTAATTCTACAGCATGGTTGATTGCTGTGTGAGCTTCTTTAGTAAAGTCAGTTGGAACCAAAATTGATTTTAAACTCATTATTATTCTTTTTAATTAAAAACTCTAAATCTATATTGTAATATTAGTAAATCTTATTCACATTGCAAAAGTAAACTCTATTTCTCTATTTTACAGTTATTTCTGTTAGAATAATTAACAGTTATTACGGAGACCTATTTTAATTCTTTTATGGCTGTAAAAACTTCATATATAAGATAGAGAAAGAACACCCCAAAAAAATTAAGTATAATTTCGTTCTTATTTAAACTGGAATTCTGTTTTATTACAAAAATAAATACAATTGAGAAGAGCATTTTAAAAACTGTAATCGCTAAAAAAGTCATTCCAACTTTTTTAGGGTCAATTGATTTTACTTTCCGCATAGCTAGGTTTCCCACGAGTAAAAAGAAGAACAAAAAAGCATGTGTTCCTATGATAAAACTGAAACTTTGACCTTTGAGCAAGAAAAAGATAAGCATTAAATGCAGACCAAAAAGGACGAATGCAAATGAAAACAGTGGAATCAGTTTTTTCATAGTGCAAAATTAGTCTTCTTTAGTAATATTCAAAACTTCTTTAATGATAAGATAAAGTCCAATTGCTACAGCAATTAATGAAAAAACAACGGTGTAAATAGGTTTGTCATTTCCACTTTTTTCATCCAAATATTGACCGCCAAGAGCTCCTCCAATAATTAATATTGCCATTTGTATTCCAGCTGATGAAAACCTGACGAATAAATTAGCTTTCTTCTTCTTTTCCTTCATCATTTAATAGATTATTCATCGCGTAAGCAATCATAGTAGCCATAATTGGCAACACGATGGTGCAGATTGGGAAATTGTTTTGAAATTGCTTATCACAAATGTATCCGCCAGAAACTCCTGCGATGATTAAAAGAAACCCTCTTACTCCATTGCTTATTGGTAGTTTAAACTTGATACCAGTAAATTAAGCAGTTTTATCTTCTCTAATAGCCTCTGAAGAAACATCTTCTGAAGATTTTGGCATGCCCTTTACGATGCCGCCCATGTTACAGGTGCCTCCAAATACAGCTCCTGGTTCAATCGATAATTTTGAGGTTACTATATCTCCTTGTAATTTGGCAGTGCTTTTTAATGTTAGTAATTCACTTACTTTAATTGTTCCTTCCAAAACCCCTTCGACATCAGCATTAGAACAAGTTATATTCCCTTTAATGTTTCCCTCCGGTCCAATCACTAACCTTCCTTTGGTAGAAACTGTTCCTTTTACCTTTCCGTCAATTCGAATGTTACCCTCCGAGATTATTTCTCCCTCAATAGAAGTTCCTGCTACAATTCGATTTAATTTGTCTGGTGAATTAACGTTTCCTGCTGCCATTGTTTCTTTATTTCCTTTAAACATATTGCGTTGTTCTTTAGGCGAAGATAGTGAATTTGAAATTAATGCTATTTTACGCTTTACAAAAAGTGTTTGATTCCATTATTTAGACGATTAATATATCTACGTGAGATTTAAATTCTAGGTTAAATGAACTGCATTAATTTATTACTGGCGAGCACAAGGAGGAGCAATTATTTTGTATAGTTTTTTTTGAAAAAAGCAAGATAGTCGTCGACTGATTTTTCGATCATCAGAGAAGCATAATTCTTGTTGGTAATAACAAAATAAGTATAGGCATTGTTAAGTGATTTCACTTGTTTTTTATTTACCTTAAACGCCAAGTAATAATCATCTGCAGCTTTTTTGTTTTTAAATTCTTTTACTAAAACAAGCTGCCTTTCTTGATCAATGAAAGTGCTGGTTGTTTTTAATTTACTTTTCGAGAATGAAGTAGAATTGAAATTCGATAATTTCATTTTAGCATCTTTTGTTTTACCCGTTTCGTTAGGAATGACCATTACAAAAAAGTGCTTTAAACTTGGATCGAAAATATAAGTTCCTTTCCCTTTTTTAGCTTCTTCAATAGAATTTGTTTTTCTTATTTTGTCCAATGCGGCCTTTGCATTAAAATATACCTCATGTTCTTCGCAATGATCTACGACATCACTCAGAGCCTGCTCTAATATTCCTATGGTGTCTAGTCCAGAGTTTTTTTCACTGATCGCTTGTGCTTTTAAGAAGTAGTAATTGCAAAGAAATGCATTGGCCGAGTCTGTCTTAATTATCTCATCACAATTAATGATTACTTCAGCATACTGCTTCTGCCTATATTTTTTATAAGTAGCAGCATATCCAGCCTTATCTTTCTCTTTGGCTAATTGCTCGGCCTGCTTGTAATTAGGATTAAGAATTAACTTGGCATACTCGCTATTTGGAAAGTCATTCAGAATTGTTTTTTCGTGTTTTTTCTTTTGTTCTCCAATTTCCAATAGATATAACTGATAAAGCCCAGCAACGGCTTTTTGCTTGGGTAAAAACCTATTAACTAAAACATTGAAAGTCTCTTTTGCTGCATTCGGATCATCTAATTTCACCCTATATATTGTTCCAACCTCGTAAAGCGCGTTCATCATTTCTTTCTCAGATGCTAGTAGTTTTTCGTCATCTCCACAAGGAAGATTTTTCATATAAAACTCAACCGTGTATTCATCTTTCACATCTCCATCTTCTCCATCTGAATTTTCCTCT
>Ga0233450_10005790_pt1 | contig 10620 bp, 5 predicted proteins | sample 011ome_30_FD_189956 | JGI IMG/M metagenome (GOLD analysis project Ga0233450, IMG submission 189956) | Coastal salt marsh microbial communities from the Groves Creek Marsh, Skidaway Island, Georgia - 011501CT (spades assembly) | ecosystem: Environmental > Aquatic > Marine > Intertidal zone > Salt... | reverse complement strand
AACCTTCAGTTACGATTATTCAGAGAAGGACTCAAATGGTGTCTCGCAAGTCTTGAGTTCAGGAGAAGGCACATTCATCACATCGAACTTCAACCAATCAGAAATTCCTTATGACAAATTTTTCTTCGACAACTTCGATAGCGACTCTTTTTCGGACCAACATTGGAACCTCTCAACAAAACATGGAATTAGTCGAACTATTCAGGACGGAAAACTTCTGTTTTCAGGTACTTTGACGGATCCGGAAGAAAGGTGGTTTGAAGCAGGTGCCAATTCGATTCTTTCCCTAAATAATGATTGGATAGTTGAAACAAGCTCCTTCGCGACTTTAGATGAATCATACAATTTTCTTGCCGGCATAGGTATTTATGTAGGTTTTGATGAGGGTAGTCTTGCCGATATGTCCATCGGAGTTGGACCAGGAGGCAATATTTTCGCAGAATGTTATATTCATGGTTACGAGGATGAACCTTCTCAGTATAAATCTACACCTAGAGAATCTGCCTCCGAGGGGACTTTCCGCATTTTCAACTCTCCAAATGACAAAATAGTGATACTTCAATACTGGTCTTTGAGCAACGCACAGAATACCTGGAAAACAATCTATGAATTTAATTGGGAAACTGGTATTTTGACTGAAAAAAATACCTACTCCGGTGCGGATGTGAATCATCAGTTTTCCAACTGGTCATCTAACGGAAATGGATTTGTTGCACCCATGCTGGATGTCGTTACACCCAACATGAATCATGGAAATGACCAAGTTGAAATTTTCCCTCTTTCGGAGGGTGATCTTGGTTTTAAAAGCTTTTCAATCACGGAAGGATCTCCAGTTTCCGACATTGCTCCTTCATCCTTAAACGGAGTAAAAATCACATCCAACCTAACCATTGATGGAGTTGGGACTGAAACCCGAATTGGTTGGATTGATGCCGAAGGAACATACTGGGACAAAGATGAGGATGGAAATGGTCAATGGTACCCGGCAGGAGTTGAATATACAAAAACTGGACATGACCAAGCTGAGAATTTTATTGGCACTCGAAATAATAGTTACCGAGAGGGCGTTATTACTTTTGATAGTCCATCCAGCGGAACTTACACATTTGAATACTGGGACAGTGAGGGCACCAACCCGCTAGTAAAGGTTGCAGATGGTTACGGTGACTTCACTACCGAACCAATCGACAATGAGGATCTTCCTGTCGATCGCTACTTTTTGGATAATTTTTCCTCATCTTCTTCGAGCGAAATAAATTGGCCCATCCATACCCATAACGGCATCACAAACCATCTATATGAGAATGCATTTTCTCTTAGTGGCACAATATCAGACCCTAGCCACCAAAATCATGATGTGAACGCCCATTCCATACTTTCCATACAAAAGGATTGGGTGATCCATGGAACACCCATTGCAGATTTAAATGACGACGGAAGCCTCTCTTTTCAATCGGCAGTTGGGGTAGATTTCGAAATAAAAGACGGAAGCGAAGAGTTTGAGTTATCCATTGGTTTGTCTGAGGAGGGAATTTTCTCCGAGATCAACACAAGTGCCCGACCAGGCAAAAATAGAGAAATGCAGAAAAATTCAGGATCCGCATATGGTGCAAGTAAGTTTAGAATCATTAATTCTGCATCTGAAAAAAAGATTAGCTCCCAATATTTATTGAGCGGTAATTGGAATACTGTTCATGAATTAAACTGGGAAACAGGCGAATACTCCGAGACAGATATTCTTTCAGGTCAAACTACCAATTCCCAAATTGCCAACTGGGTCACCTACCAAGAAGCCTATGGCTCGCCCATGATGGATTTTCAGTTGCCTTCAACAAGAAACAGTAACGGGGAAGCTTCATTTTTATTTCTGCAGTCTGGCGATCTTGGTTTCGAAGAGTTTGGGGTCAGCGAAGATTTACCTCTTTCTATCCCACCATCTTTACAGAATAAAAAAATAACCATTACTTATGAAACAGAATCGGGATCATCAGGAACCAATTATAATTATTTTTTAGATGATGATACAGTAAAGGTTCATTATTTGGCTGGTACTGAAGATGCATTTTGGGATGAGGAGTCCTACAACTGGTCGGAATCTGGCAACAATCAAGCATCTTCCTCCATCACAAACTCCGAGGGTCGAGTAGTCACTGGTGAATTGAATTTTGAATCTGAAGAAACCGGTACTTTTACTTTAAAATTTTACGAACCATCAAACGGGGAACTTGTATATCAGGAATCAGCAACTGGCACTTTTACTATCTCAGACTTCACCGCGGAAGAACTTCCCGTATCCAAAGGCTGGATGTGGTTTGACCATTACCCATGGGTCTACTCACATGTGGAAGGTGGTTGGTTATATTTTATGCCAAGTGGTTCCAAACTGATGGTTTACAGTGTAAAAGATGAAGCCTGGCGGGAAATGACTGAATAGATAGTACTGATTAATTTAAAATAACAATCATTATGATCGATAAGCCTAAATTAATACTAACATCATTGTTTCTATTATTCACGACTTTTGGACAAACATTATTTGGTGGAAGCCCGCCCTCTTCGCTTGAGGGATATAAAATGACTATCGATGTTGTCGAAAGTGATGGTAACGAATTTACCACAAGTTTCTATTTTCTCCCCAATGGTGTAAGACTGGCAGAGGATTGGGAGCAAGGAGCCTACACATGGAGTCGGTATGGTTCAACAGGAACCATTTTGATGGAACAGTATTCCGATGGGAAATTTGAAATTCTTTTAAATTTTTCAAACAATACCCTGCAGGGCAAAGAAACATCCGGTTCAAAGTCTGAGATCATTGGTTCCGGGACATTTACCCTAGCAAATTATTCGGATGATGATTTGCCCTACGGAAAGTTTTTCCACGATGACTTTACGAGTGCTGCAGAATCCGAATATATCTGGGGTAATTATTCAAAGGACGGATTTTCTGCAAAAATTCATGAGGGTGCCTATACCATGTACGGAACTATGACTGACGATGGGAATCGCTGGGGACAGGAAATTGGAGCAAGGTCTCTTCTCGATTTACAAACTGACTGGGTGATTCAGGGTTCCGCTTTTTCCCAAAGTGGTGAAAGAGTTGAAGTGAGCATCGAGTGTGATATGGATGCTAAATTTCAGCTTGAGGTTCATGTCAGTACCGATGGTTACGGGGTAAACAGTTCGATTCAATATGAGAGATACGACCAAGGTGACGACTATGCCGAGCAGAGCCTCAATGATTATGCTTCTAGTGCTGTTTTTAATGAAAGAAAGGATGCAACTCTGCGAATACGAAACTCTGCTAATGAAAATAAATTCCATATCGAATGGTTGGATGGAACAGAGTGGCAGAATCTGAATTCATTAAATTGGAAAACTGGAACCCTTGCTCAAGAAGCGAGCTCTGGTTGGAACCAGTCCTCCTACACTAAATTTCATGACTGGGAAAGTATGGAAAATTATTTTTTTAACCCACAGATGGAATTTGGTGTACCTGATAGTTTGATAGTAAATCTTGGTGATTATGGCTTCACTAGTTTTTCAGTCATCGAGGGAGCACCCGAACCGGACCCCGAATATGCCCTATCCTCGCTCGTCGGGAAAATTTATCAGGGCTCGATGAATGATGTCTACCAATTCATCGACGAATCCAATGCGATCTTCTACCATGAAGAAAGCAATTTTCAAAATAGCGAAGTATCCAACATAACCTACACTTGGAGTGCCAGCGGAAACTCGGGAACTCTGACTACGACTCTGGATGAAACCACCACCCTCTCCTTCACTTCTGAAACCGAAGGAACTTTCCTTTGGCAGGAAAATGGGGGTTCCAGTAACACTGGTAGCTTTACGCTGGCAGATGCATCCGCCGGCTATGCACCCAACAGCCTCGCCGGGGATTCGATCATCGCAGGTTCAACTACTTATATATTCAAGGATAATGGAGCGGTTACCATAAAATCCGCCAGCGGTTCAGAGGAATCAACCTACGGCTACATCAAGTCTGAAGATAACGTGGGCGTACTTACCATTCCCGCACATGACGACGGTGAAAATCGTTTGGTTCTCAAACTAACTTATTCGTCCACCGCAACTGGCACCCTGTCTGAAGGTGGAAGTGGTAGCTTTAATTACTATGCCAATGGCCAAGATATGCCTGCTTCAAAGGGGTGGATGTGGTTCGACCATTACCCATGGGTCTACTCGCATGTGGAAGGTGGTTGGTTATATTTTCTGCCAAGTGGTTCCAAACTTATGGTTTACAGTGTAAAGGATGAAGCCTGGCGGGAAATGACTGATTAGTTTTGCCCATTTCTCGATACACTATCAAAAGGTTTAACCTGTTTGATAGGCAAAATATAAAATTTATTGAATCTTAAGAAATACTTAGAGTTTGCCAATTAATCTCTCAATCAAGATTATAGATGAATGATTAAATCTAATAAGTTATTCTATTACATTTTCCCCCTACTGAGCTTGCTAGTCTCTGCAGTAAGTGTAGTGGCCAATGCACCTGCCTCGCTTGCAGGAAAGAAAATCACAATTACCGTTCCTTCCAAGTATTTTGAAATGGAATGGTATGTTCTTGAGGATGGTACGAATACATGGGTTCATGAAATTGAAGATGGAGAATGGGAACTCGATAATTTATCTTGGACTAAGACCTCAACTTACAAAGGTACATTACAATTAGGTCTCTCAAATGACTATATTTTGATCTCTGCTACTTTTTCCAACTCTAGCGGGGGTTCTTTTACCTACACATTGCATGAGTCAGAAGATGGTGGTCCCGTCGAAATTGTGGATAGTGGCTCGGGTTCGTTTACTCTAAGTGATTACGATATCAGCGAGATTCCATTCGACAATTATTTCGAGGATGACTTTACAAGCAATCAAGTTAGTGAGACATTGTGGCCATTAGGCACAGCTTATGGGATTACCATTGGGCTTAATAATGGTGCCTTGGATCTTACTGGTACTCTCAATGATGAGATTGATGACCAACGCTGGTACGCATTTTCTGCAAATTCTATATTATCATTGGAAAATGAGTGGATAATTAGCGGTACTCCCTTCGCTAATATTGACGAAGACACTCAAGCATTGAATTACCAGGCAGCTGTTTCAGTTGAGTCAAGAAATTCTAAAACCAATGGTTTAGAATTTCAATTTTCTGTTGGGCTCACGCCTTGGGGCGTTTTTAGTGAAATCTACATTGGAGATTATGACGGCTACGATTCCATTTGGAGAGGATTGAATTACTCAACAAATTCGATTCCCCAGAGTGGAACTTTTAGAATCGTTAACAATCAAACCAAAAAGACTCTAACCACTCAATATTTGGAGAATGACAAATGGACCAGTTTATTTGAACTTAATTGGGATACTGGTTTGCTAACCCGCATTCCATACAATGATTCTGAAAGCCTGGCAAATTGGGTATCATTTTCTTCGGAATATGTTTTGCCTGCGACTGATTTCACTATTCCACACAAGGAAGATGAAGATTATAATGTAGAAATAATTTATCCCCTTTCTCCTGGAGATCTTGGGTTTTCCAGTTTTTCAGTCACCGAGGGAGCACCCGAACCGGACGCCGAATATGCCCCATCCTCGCTCGTCGGGAAAATATACCAGGGATCAGATAATGATCACTATCAATTTTTGGATACCAGCAAGGCAATCTTCTACCACGAAGAAAGCAATTTCCAAGACAGTGAAATCTCGGAAATCACCTACACTTGGACTGGAAGTGGAGACACGGGAACCTTGACCACGAGCCTGGACGAAACCACTACCCTCACCTTTTCCTCGGAATCGGAAGGATCATCGGTTCGACAGGAAGAAGGAAGCAACAATACTTCCAGTGGTACTTTTACCCTTACGGATGCCTCCCCTGGTTACGCACCTTTAAATCTAGCAGGAGATTCTATGATCGTGGGCACAACAACCTACATATTCAAAGAAAATGGCATTGTTTCCATCCGATCAAATACAGGCTCACAGGATTCAACCTATGGCTTCGTGAAATCGGGAAATAATGAGATCGTTTTCACCATTCCCGCCCATGTGGATGGAGTGACGAGTACAGTTTACAAAATGACTTTTTCATCCACGGGTGAAGGAAGTCTTTCCGAAGGAGGAAGCGGAAATTTTGACTATTTCATAGATGGATCCAACCAACCTTCCACTAAAGGCTGGATGTGGTTTAATAACTACCCATGGGTTTACTCTGAAATCGAGCAAGACTGGATCTACTTTTATCCTAGTGGATCCAAACTTATGGTCTTTAGTGCTCAAGACCAGGCTTGGAGGGAAATGGAGTGAATTTGTAAAAAAATAGATGACTTCCGCTTTCGCCGTGCATCGCATTCATCGGTTATATGACCTTCTAGGTCCAGGTGGGTACCCTCGCACCGCCCTTAGTCTTCCGATTTACGGCATGACTGCAAACGATTGTCGATGGGTTCCCTAAGTAATAGGAGTAAGGAAAAGAACCAAAGAGGCTTCTCGAACGATGCAGAAGTCAAAAGGGTATAACTATTGAAAATAGACATTTGGTCAAGCGGTACTTATGAGTCTGCCTAAACCGAAACAACCCGATGCCGGATCATTGAAACACTTCGGTTGTAAAGTACATCGTGAGCCTTTTTAACTTTCCCGGAAGCATTGTTCAAAAAATCCTGCAGTTTGGGATCTTGGATTTCTACTTCCCGGACAAGCAAGTATTTTGCGGAATAATCTTCGAGAATTCCTGATTCTTGAACCAAGCCAGTAGCGGTTTTACGTTCCACCACAATTACAGATCCTCGGTATTTTTCTAAAACTGGTTCCCAGGCATTGGGTACTAATTCAACTAACCCAGAGTGCAACTCATTTACTCTTTTATCTGCATTCTTAATTTTAGATAAAGTGGTATCTTTACTCATCGCACCAACGACTGCTTGCGATGCCTGCCCAAATGCATCCCTTAGCATGTTGTAAAAGTTTAGGAGAGAACGCCGGGTAATATCGAAAAGATTTGGGGTTCTAATTCTTTCCAATTCTTTTTTCCACTTGTGCCCTGATCGCGTGTCAGCATCAGGGGCAGGCCGGATAAAATATGGAATCTTGCCCACTTCTGCCGGGTGCAGCACATGAGATGAAATCTGACCCAACTCAGATTTTACTGGTTTTTCGTAGACCAATTCAAGCCCCTGAGCAAATACATGTGAAATTCCTCTTTCCCAACTTTCTTCACCCGAGGGTAAGATTATGTTACATCCCTCAAATTTCTTGAGGCAGTGATCTCGGGCCTTTCTCTTCATTGCGGTACCCAGAAGAGCCGAAATAAAAAGTAAAAGTAGCGGAAGCCAGAAGGCCAAGGTGTCCATGTAATATTTAATACTTGAAAAAGGCTCGAAAAACGAGTCGATTATTAATGAACTTGCATCATTTTAATATGCTTGTTTCCATAGTACCTTAACCCTACTGCCCTATTGAAAACCTTTCCTAAATTATCGACCGCTGTCCTAACCCTTTCGATCCTCTTTTCTTGCTCAGACGATAAAGAGATAAAGGAAGAAAAAACTCAACTCCCTCCTGCAATCGAAAAAGCAGAAACGGAAAACGATAACCTCTTCAGCAATGCTGAATTCCCCAAGGTCTACATCGAAGAACTTGATCAGTCTCAGGAGTTTTTTAAAGAGCAACATGAAACCAGTTTCAGCCATGTACCCAAGAAAAACTGGATGAGTTTCACCGCCGGAAAAAATGGGATCCTGACTAAGGTCTTACTTTTCGGAAAAGCTAATTATTTAATCTCAGAACATTATGGATCGGGCATGAAAGGTTTCATCCGGGTCTCTAATCCTGACAAAGGCCCTAAGCTTGGAGCATGGTCATTATCCCGAGATGAGATTGTAAATCAGCTTGCCGCCCAAGGACTTTCCGAAACAGAAGGTGGCTGGATTACCATAAGAATTCGCGGTGAAGTGCCTCAGGAAAGCGGAAAAACATATTATTTAATCTGCGACGATATTTCGGATGGAAGACCCTGGTTTGGTGCTTTCGCGTTTAGCGACGGAAACTCTTACCTTCAAGGCCGTCATTGGCTACACCCAGACCATGACCTTGTTTTCAGAACCTATGTGGGCAAAGCAGGTGACAAGGCTAAACAGCAACTTCAAGCACCTGCATCAGCATCCTCTTTAGAAAAAGAATCAAGCCCTACTGTTTTTACTTCTCCCGATTCCCAACCCCCTCCTCCGCAACCAATGCTCGGGAGTGGCCCCCGCATTGCACCAACTGTAAACTACAAGCCAGCGGTTGAGGTCAAACAAGAGGATGTTCCACTTACGGAACCTGCTTCGAAAACCACCGCCCCGCAGTCGCAAATCGTGAAACCTGCAAAAATTGCAGAGAATGAGATTAATGAAAAAATTTCACCTGCCCAAGAAATAATTCCTGCTTTTAAAGATGAGTCAAAACCAAAGGATGAAGGACAGGAAGAAACCACAAACAAGAGCCTTTTTGACCGCTTATTCAAAAAAGGTTCGGAATAAAATACGGTTTAAGGTTGGTACCAGGGGGCGGACTTGAACCGCCGACCTTCGGGTTATGAGTCCGACGCTCTAACCGCCTGAGCTACCCTGGCACGAAAAAACCATGATGGTTATCTCCTTGCTTTAGTCAACGATAAGCGTGGGTACTTTTTACGGAATTATTGGTTTCGTCTTTACCATTTTTGGGAATCAACAATGATGTAGATCTACTATTTTAAAAAAAATGTCTGATAAAAACTCTTCCATATTACTGATCGATGATGATGCAGAAATTCGCTATTCCTTAGACCGTGTACTGTCTCAGGAAGGCCATCATGTGGTCGCCTCTGACTCGGGAGAACAAGGAATAAAAACAGCCAAAGAAATTAAACCCAGCTTAATTTTCCTCGATAACCGCATGGGTGGCATTTCTGGAATCGAAACCCTCCAGCACTTAAGAACGGCAGCTCCTGATTCCCTTGTGATCTTAATGACCGCCTATGGAACCACTCAGACTGCCATTGAGGCAATGAAACATGGGGCTTTCGATTATGTACTCAAACCATTTGATTTGGTTAAACTTAAGGAACTAGTTGCCAAGGCCCTCAAAGCCAGTCGTGACTCAACCGGCACTGATGAATCTTACCAGCACCTCTTAAATTCAGCAGATTATGCGGAAGGCATTGTCGGAAGCGGAGAGAAGATGCAGGAAGTTCTTAAGAAAGTTGGTCAGGTGGCTGCCTCTGAAGCGACGGTGATGGTTACCGGGGAAAGTGGAACGGGAAAAGAGTTAATCGCAAGATGTATCCACCGTCATAGTCATCGTTCGGATGCCCCTTTCCATGCGGTAAATTGTGCCGCAATCCCTGAAAATCTTATTGAAAGCGAGCTGTTTGGCCATGAAAAAGGTTCCTTCACCGGGGCAACGGACGCAAAAGCTGGGCAGTTTGAACTCTGCCATGGTGGCACCTTATTTTTAGATGAGATTGGAGATATGCAGCTACCAACCCAAACCAAAATTTTACGGGCGATCCAGGAAGGCGAGATTCAAAGAGTAGGTGCGACTAAGGTAAAGAAAGTCGATGTCCGCTTGCTGGCGGCCACTCATAAAAACCTGGAAACTATGGTGAAAGAAAAAACCTTTCGGGAAGATTTATACTATCGATTGAATGTGGTGAGGATTGAGACCCCTCCCCTTCGAAACCGTATGGAAGACTTGCCAGAGTTGATTGATTTCATGCTCCAAAGGTTGAACAAAAAGCATTCCACCGGCACCACTGAAATATCCAAGGATGCCATTGAAACTTTAAAAAGATACAATTGGCCTGGAAATGTGAGGGAGCTTGAAAACATTCTACATTCCGCTTCCGTTGTATCGAAAGGAAAGCGGATCTTGCTCAAAGACCTTCCGGATACTGTAACCCAAGTGCCCGATCCGGTCGTAACCAAGCCCAAAGCTGATCTCTCCCCCACTACAATCTCGAGCAGAAAAGTTGAGCCTCTTGATACACTGGAAAAAAGCACAACCGACCAAACATCTGAAAAAATGGACCATTTTGGTACCAGTCATACTTCGGATGACAAGAGTGCAACTCTCGAAACGCCACCATCATCGATCTCCCTCAAGGAAAGTTATGACATTGCATACGCACACTCCCGTAAATTAACTGATTCCAATTTGCTTGAATTGGTAGAAAAGGAAATTATCCAGCGAACTTTAACAGAATGCGGAGGTAACCAAGTGAAGGCTTCGGCCTTGCTGGGCATTACCCGGGCTACTTTACGTAAGAGAATTGATACATATGAGATTCGATATTGAGTTATAAATTTGCCTTCTTGCCTTCTTATTAAAATGATGCAACCTCATACTTCTTCTTATTTACGACATGCAATTGGATAGAATCGTTATTTCAGGAATCGGCTTAACCTGCCCATTAGGCAACGATCTTGCCACTTTCCGCGAAAACCTTCTCGCCGGCAACAGTGGAGTCAGCCGGTTTCCTGTTCGCAACATGGGAGACTTACCTGCTGGTGTCTGTGACTTTGAACAAACGAAACACCAAAAGAGAAAAGAAATAAGGATTGGCACCCGAGCCGG
>Ga0233450_10005783_pt1 | contig 10626 bp, 15 predicted proteins | sample 011ome_30_FD_189956 | JGI IMG/M metagenome (GOLD analysis project Ga0233450, IMG submission 189956) | Coastal salt marsh microbial communities from the Groves Creek Marsh, Skidaway Island, Georgia - 011501CT (spades assembly) | ecosystem: Environmental > Aquatic > Marine > Intertidal zone >... | reverse complement strand
ATCTTAGAAGAACATGCACATGAATATTTTGAAATGTTGCAACTCAAGTCTTCACCGAATATGTCTTTTGCAATTCAAGCGAAACAAAAAGCATATGACGAGATTCCTAGTTTGGTTCATGCAGACGGAACCTGTAGAATTCAAACAGTCAATCGTGAACAGAATAAAAACTATTACGATTTAATTAAAGGGTTCGGTGAACTCACTGGGACACCAATTATCTTTAACACTTCATTCAACTTAGGTGGTGAAGCACTCGTTGAGAATATCTTTGATGCAATTGATACGTGTAATCGTTCTGAGATAAATCATTTATATATCCCCGAAGACCAAGAGATTGCAATTCCCTATGAGTTGTGTAAAGATAAGAGAACAAATTACCCACCTCAAGACCCGAATGCATAAATACTTCTATGATAGAAGTTTCGGACATTGCAATACAAAAACTATTAGAACGAAATGTTAAGTCAGTAAGACTTGGTGTCACTGGTGGTGGTTGTGCTGGTTTCGAATATGTCTTTGCAGAAGATACTATTAAAGACGGAGACGAAGTCATAGATTATGGTAAGTTCTCTTTTCTTATAGATAAGAACAGTCAACCTTTTTTAGAAGGTATGACATTAGATTATATTAAAGAAGGATTAAATGAATTTTTTAAATTTATAAATCCTAATGAACAATCCAGTTGTGGTTGTGGAGTGAGTGTGCAATTTAATGAAAACATCATCAGCAAAAGCTAAAGGTCGAAAACTACAACAGTGGTTTGCAAACGTCCTAGTCGAAACACTAGGATTAGATTCTGAAGATATAGAATCAAGACCTATGGGTTCTCAAGGTGAGGACATTATTCTTGGAAAACAATCTAGACAGTTATTTCCTTTCAGTGTAGAATGTAAGAATCAAGAAGCAGTAAACGTATGGAAAGCATACGAACAAGCTTCTGAAAATTGCAAAGGGTATGAACCCCTTGTAGTAATAAAAAGGAATCGTCATAAACCACTGGTGGTGATTGACGCAGAAAAATTTGTTCAGTTAATTAAACATGAGGAATAAAAGAATGTTATCGTTCAACGAGTTAATCTCAGAAGAGAAGACTAATGATAAACCATATCGTTTGGTTGTCATTGCAGAACGTCGCATGGTGAAAAAAGCAAAGAAGAACAAAGACAAACCAGTCATAAAAAAACCAAGTTCAACTTCCAGTAAACTTTACAACATTGCAAAAGAACGTGGTTGTGAAGTGTATAGTGTTAAAGTGAATGGTGCATATATTGAACGTGACGATAATGGAACCATTACAATTCATAACCAAGACGATAAGAAAGGTTTTGAATTAGATGCAGACACACTTGTTATGGTTCGTGGTGCAGTCACAACTAAAGATTCATACTTAGATTTAATTTCACAAATCGAAAGATACGGATTCCCTGTAGTAAATTCAAGGGAGTGTATCGAAGTGTGTGCAGATAAGTTTAGAACTTATTTGAGATTACAAGAGATTGGTATGAACCAACCTCGAACAGTTTTGGTTCCAAACGAAGACCCCGAAACTGTTGACCTAGCTGCTGAAAGACTCGACAACGAATTCCCAATGGTTCTAAAGACACTTCAAGGTGCAAAGGGTGTTGGGGTATTACTTGTTGAAACGGAACGTTCTCTGCAGTCTACAGTGAGTCTAGTGTATAAGATTGACCCTAATTGTGATATTCTTTTACAAGAGTATATCGACATGGAATATGACGTAAGGGTTATGATAAACAATAAAAGAATTATCGGTGCAATGAAACGTAAGAAAATCATTGACGACTTCCGTTCTAATATTTCACAAGGTGCAGAAGCAGAAGAAATCGAACTAACAGATTTAGAAAAAGAAACATGTCTTATCGCTGCAAAAGCAGTAAATGGTCAATGGGTTGGTGTTGACTTTATTCCTGCTGATAACAGAGAGAAAGATGCACCTTTTATTTTAGAGGTTAACCAGTCGCCTGGGTCACAAGGAATCAGTGACGCACTAGGTGAAGAAGTTTGTGAAACAATCATAGACGATTACTTCGATAGAAATATTTGGAAGAAGAGTGCAACAGAATGTGGTGTTCTCGAGACCATAGAGGTCGATGGAGAGACGATGACTGTTAAGCTAGACACTGGTAATAGTGCAAATGCTTGTGCCCTTCACGCAGACTCCTATGAGGTTAGAGGGAAGGTTGTTCATTTCGAAAGGAATGGTAAAAAGTATAAGAAACCTTTGGTCAGAGAACTTACATTAATCAAACCACCCGAGACTAGACCAGTGGTGATGTGTGAGTTAAACTTCTTAAATACTATATATGAACAAGAAGTCAGTTTAGACCAAAGAGGTAAAATCCCTTTTCTTGCAAATAGAGATTTTATGAATCGTGCAAACTTAATGATTAACCCGTCTAGGAAGTTCCTATTGACAAACAAACACGATACTTCTGAAGAGGACTAACTTGACAGTGACTTAAACTTTTTGTTATACTTTGTTTTATGAATACAAAACCAACAATTCAAGAACGTATGCAAAACAAGGCAGAACTTGCCTTGGTGGAAGTTGAGGCTCAGATAGATAACCTAATGGATAAGAAGACAACTTCTTTCTCCATGTATAAGTATCTCAAACAATTAGACTTTAGTGGACGTGTAGTAAATTACATGAAAGGATTTACTGAAGATATAATTTATGAGTTAGAAAACAAAGAAGGTTGTGAACAGTTAGACGAAGCTTATAACTTCCTAACAAAACCACAAAAAAGAAAAGTCATTAAAACACTTAAGGGTTTTGAAACTGATATTGAAAAATATGTGGACGAATATAAACCAGTCCGTAAAGTCAGAATCAAGACCCCTGCTCAACTTGTAAAGAAACTTCCTTATCTAAAGAAGTTTACCAAGTATGAATCTATTAACCCCGAAGAAATAATTCGTGCAAGAATGTTATTCACTTATAACACTGCAAGTAAAAAGTTCACTGTATTCGATGCAGAGAATGGTGGACTATCCGTAAAAGGTTCACGTATCAATGGATTCGTGACATGTCAAGAAAAGACCTTGACGGATTACAAATTACTTGATAGAATATATAAAGGTGGTAATATTATTGCAAAAGGATTTATTGACGAGATACCTCGTTCTAAATTAAAAGAAGGAAACGATTTAATTACCAAAAATACATTATTGATTAAAGTGATAAAATGATACTTATAGATTTTACTCAGACCATAATTGCTGGTCTGATGGTTCAACTCAAGTTGAACGATGGTGAACTGAGTGAGAGTAAACTCAGACCAATGATTATTAATTCCATTAGGAATTATCAAAGAAAATATGCTGGGGACTATGGAGAAATAGTTCTTTGCACGGACGCTGCTAACCCATGGAGAAGAGAGTTCTTTCCCAACTACAAAGCAAACAGAAAGAAACTCAGAGAAGAAGACGATAAGGATTGGGGTGTAATCTTTAATACACTTCAAGTTATCAAAGACGAACTCAGAGATAACTTCCCATATAGATACATGTATGTTGAGAGGTGTGAAGCAGACGATATCATTGCAGTATTATCAAAACATATAAAGGAAGACATTCTTATAATCAGTGGTGATAAAGACTTCCAACAATTACAATCACTAGACAATGTAATTCAATGGTCACCAAATCTAAACAAAGAAGTCGTATGTCAAGACCCGTCCTTATTTCTAAAGGAACATATCCTCACTGGAGATAAGTCAGACGGGATTCCTAATATCTTATCCAGTGACGATTGTATGGTCGAAGGTATTAGACAGACACCATTACGTAAACCAATCAAAGATAAGTATCTCAGAATCAGTATTGAAAATGACGATAAATACTATCGGAACTATCTAAGAAATCAAACACTAATTGATTTCGATTTCATTCCGAAGGATATTGAAGATAGTATTATTAGTGAATTTGCAAACACTAACCCAGTAAAAGGAAAGGTGTTTGATTACCTAAGGACTCATAGGTTAAATGAGTTGTTAGACAATGTAGGAGATTTTTCGTTATGACGGAGAAAAAAAGAGGAAGGGGTAGACCTAAGGGTGCTCCCAATAAACCAAAAATGGAATTAGTCACTGAAAGAAAACAGTTGACTAATGACGCAGACGTGTATGAGATATTTTGTCAAGCAAATATCGTTGCAGAAGAGTCTGAAGAAAATGCAGTTAATGGTCTTAGAACCTTTAACGACAGAAATGGTGCAGTAAGATTTTTATTGCAATGGGTGTTTGATGATAATATCAATTCAACACTTCCTAAAGGGAAGACACCTTACAATGAAGACACTGCTCCAGCAACAGACCTTGCACCAACAAGTCTTAGATTTGAAACAAGACAATTCAAATACTTTGTGACTGAAGAGATTCCACAAATCAGAAGAGAAACAATGTGGATTCAATTGTTAGAAGGTATTCCTGCGAAGGAAGCAGAGTTGTTAGAATTAGTGAAAGAGAAGGTTTGGCCGTTCAAGAATCTTACAAAAGAACTTGCACAAAAAGCCTTTCCCGAACATATAAATTAAATAAATATTAATGTCCTCAGAGACTATACATATTAATTAGGAAAGTTTTTATTCTTTCCAATGTGTAAAACTTTCTAGTCGAGTAGGACTCCATGGAGTATTTTAAATATGGCAGAAGAAGTGAAATCAGAATTCGCAAGTGAACAGGTTGTTCCCGAATTAACAGAACTACAAAAAGTTCAACAACGTATTGCAAATTATCAGATAGGAATTAATCCTCAATCTGCAAGTGCAGTATCTACGTTATTGCAATTACATTTAAAGAGTGGTCTTATTAAGATTGAAGAACTCGACGCTGTGATTGCAGTAAGAAATGAAATCGATAAAGGATTAACAGATTACAATCAAGCAGTTCAAGTTGCACAACAACAATTAGTTGAACTTCAAGAAGCAGACAGACTTGCAAAAGAAGCTCAGATTGAAGCAGACAAAGCTGCATTGACTGATAAGATTCGTGACCAACGTAAACAAAGAAAAGATGCAGAACTTAAAGTTGCACAACTAGAAGCAATCCTTGCTTCACATGGTATCAATGTTGACTTAAACAATGACGGAGTGATTGGTGTCAAAGAAGGACAACTCAATCAAGACGGATTCGTAGAATTGTCTGCAGAAGAAGCTGCTCAACTTGCACAAGAACATGGAGTGTCCATACCCGAAACTAAAATTCAAAAGGGTAAACAAGGAGAACCAAAACAAACGTCTAAAGCATTTCAAATGGCAAGACTCCTTAATCCTGATGAAGGTGTAGAACAATCAGAACCAAGTGTTGCAGAAGTTCAACCAGTAGTTGCAGACGGATACGTTCCTCAATCAGAAACTACAGTTCCATTTACTACAGACCAAGAGTTGCAAGATAAAGTTGAAGAAACAAAAGAAGCATTCGAAGAGTGGGAAGACCAAACTGAAACAGAAGTTGCAGACGAGGAAATGATATTTGGAAATGAATCTACAGAAGAAGACGGATTCGATTTACCACTGGAAGAAGAAGTTCCTACACTTGAATTACCAGTTCCCGAAGATGCAAAAGGTATAGAAGATTTCTATGAAGAAGTTGATAGAGTCGAAGAAGAAGTAAATGACCTAGGTGAAGACTTACCAGTAGAGGAACTAAAGGTTGCAGAAGAAGACACTAAGACTCAACCAACATATGCAAAACCAGCAAGTGTTCCAGTCACTAAGACAAACGTTAGACCTCTAACAAGTGGTGATACAATCGAAGCACCAATCAAAGAAGAACAGAAGATTAACACTTATGCTTCAGAAGAAGAAATGTTAGAAGCTGTTCAGAAGAAGATTGACGATGCAAAGGTTGAAGAGGAAGAAGAGTTTGACGAATTAGTTATCCCAAGTGCAGACGAACTAAGGGGAATGACTAAAAAGAAAATCAAAGAAACTGCAGAAGGTCTAAACTTTGAAGTGTCAACCAATGACACTAAAGAAGAAATGATTGAATCGATTGCAGTGCAAACCGAATCACTTATCGAATCTCTTCAAGAATCAGATGAATTTATAAGTGCAACTGAAACAACCAAAGGTGAAGAAGACGATGATGATAGGAGAGACGGAGGTTATTTCTAAAGACTCAGAAGTCTTTTCATTAACCCCTCATAGTCCAATTTACAATATAGAAGAAGGGATACGTTTAGATATCCCTTACGTCTATTGTATGAAGATTGGATTTTTATACGAAGACGAAATCAATGTTTATTGGGAAGACAATAATCTTTTCATATCATGTCTTACACTAGACAAACCCAACCCTCTTAAAACCCCTACATATTATTATAAAGTTGACGGAAGTCCAACGAGTGTAGAACTTGACGATTTAACTTGTGCAAAGTTTATAAGACTTCCCAACGATTATTGTGATTTTAAAATAGGAGATAAAATTCGTTATGAATACCAAAGTGAAGAAGCTACAGGAACAGAAAGACACCTCAAGGTTTCAGTCTGTTAAACCATGGAACAAAGAAATATCCCAATTACAGCAGTTGACCAGTTCGATTTTCTTGAACATAGGAGAGAACAGGAACAGAAACACTTCAACCAAGTAAGAGGTAATAAACCCCTTGATTCAATTCTTACAATTGAAATTAATACTACTGAGTTGTGCAATCGGACATGTGTCTTTTGTCCAAGACATGACCCAGCAGTATTTCCCAACAGGAATCTCCACCTTACAATTAAGGGTGCTGAAACCATTGCAGAAGAATTAGCAGACAATGGATACCAAGGTAAAATATCTTTTAGTGGATTCGGTGAGAACTTATTGAATCCAAACTTTGCAGAAATTGTAAAAGCATTCCACGTAGAATTACCACAAGCAACACTAGAGTGTAATACGAATGGTGATAAGTTAGACGTAGAATATCTCAAGAAACTCTTTCGTAGTGGACTCGACCAGTTGTATATCAATCTGTATGACGGCCCCGAACAAATGGAACACTTCGACACTATGTTGTCAGAAGCACGTATAAGAGAAGACCAATATAAATTCAGAATGCATTGGGGTGATTTTGAGAAGCACGGATTGATACTAAATAATAGAAGTGGTGTTATCGATTGGATTGGTGTTGAAGACGACACTGTAGAAAATCTGAAAGGTAAACCATGTCACTATCCATTCTATAAAATGTTTGTTGATTGGAATGGTGACGTTCTCTTCTGTAGTAATGATTGGGGAAGAGAACACGTTGTAGGTAATCTACTCACAATGTCTTTACATGACGTTTGGTTTAGTAAACCTATGACTAAGATACGTAAGAAATTAATGAAGGGAGATAGAAGTCAGTCTCCTTGTAATAAGTGTAGTGTAGACGGGTCACTCTTTGGGAAACCCTCTTTCGATATAGTGAGAAAATATTATGAGAATAGCAATAACAGGAAGTAGTGGTCTTGCAAAAACAATCAAAGACGTTATAGAAGCAAGTCCACATGCTGGTCAAACCTTTACAGTCACACCAATTCGTTGTGAGGACATAACCTCAAATGGAAAGAACTGTTGGATATTCAATGGTCATACTCCGTGTGACGTGTTGTTAAATTTTGCACACCAAGACCAAGCAAAGATTTTATCAATTGCACATGAAGCTTGGAAAGACGAAGGAAGTAAACTTATTATCAACTTCTCTAGTCGTGCAAGTCAACCAAACATATCTAAAGGTTATGTCTATGCAAGTGAGAAAGCACAACTCAATCACCTTGCAAATAATCTAACTTACAACTCTAAAAAGAAATATAAAATGACTACACTGAACTTAGGATTGATTGACCATGACGAACTTCCTAGTCTTGCAAAGAATGATATTGCACACTTAGTGTTCAAGTTAATCACTGCATATCCTTCTGTAGAGTTTCCCGAAATAACAATGCAACATAGAGCAAACTATAGTGAAGTTCAAAGTGATAAACAAGATTTAAAAGAATTAGAAAGATACATAAGGTATCCTAATCAAGAAGTATAAATAATACTATGAGTATAGAATACAACGATTTCGGTTTTACTGCAATGGACGCAGAGGAACTTGCCTCTGTCGATACAAAGATTGTAGAGAAGACCACAACTGCAACAGAGGTTATCAAAAACCTTGACGACTTTATCAGACCACTCCTTGAAAATCTTGCAAAGGATTCTGATAAGGATTACATATATTGGCCTAACAGGGTCGAAATCATTCAGAAGAAAATTCTTGAACTGAATGAAATACAAAAAAGTTTATAAAACCCACTTGACGATTTAATACACATTAGTGTATACTAATAGTATGGTTGAAGCAATACAGGTATTTGTATTGGGAACCGAACATGCTTTTTCTAAGGAGATTTTATGAACAAGCAAAATAAATATATTGTGGACTTGAGTAAATCTGCAGTATTTACCGAGAAGGATTTAGAATTGTCGAAATCAATTTTCAATCCCGATACTCAACCCGAGTATTTCCACCTCTCAGAAATGGGACTGGAATACGTCAAAACAACCCTTATGGAAGATGTTGAAGTTAACAACATCAACCCAACACTTCGTAAGAAGATGTTGCAAATGTTCCGTAAAGGTTCGTCAAAAAAATATCCTATCGTTAAAGACAGTTTTCTCAGTAGAGGGTATGACCTTCGTGCAAAAGGAATCTTTGTTCTAGTTGACGATAATGGTAATGTTGAATGGTTGTTTAGTGGAAACACTACTCATGATATTCTAACCAAACACACTAAAATGCAAAATAGAGTTGTGCATGTATTCAGAAAGAATGCATACTTTTCTCTAGCTAAACTTGCACAAGTTGGTGGATATTTCAATGCACTAGATTTAGAATTTGATTCTATCTCTTGGGAAGATATGGAAGTTATAACTAGAGTCCAAGTGGACGAAAATGAAATTGCACTTCCTAAAAACCCTACAGAAAAACAAAAAGGAAAGTTCTTTGATGATATCAGAGAAGTTATTTCTTTTGTGGGAAATGGTAAGTTTGATACTAAAGAAGTGAAGATTAACAAACTTCTTAATGACCTCTATGTCGAACAGACAGGGGACGTATCAGTTATCACTGTTAAGAATGAGTCTGTATTACTGGAGATTTTAAGAACAGAATATCCGTTAGAATACATTGACGGAAAGTATAATCAGTGGACTGGTTATTCTTGTTTCTCAGAAAAAATCTTACCAAGTTTTTCAGAAAAATGGTATAAGAAAGAAAGATGTGACAAAGTGAGAATGGATATGGTTATCCATTTTGGAACACCAAATCCAAGTGACCCAGTCAAATGGATTAGGGATAACTTTGTGACATTCGAATACGAGTGGAGAAGATTGCATGACTTCTTTGGAAATGCATACTTCAATTCACCTATCTCTTTTACCAATAGATTCTCAATCGAGGGTTTCTATCAACAATCAAGAGAACTTGAAAACGAGTCGGGAGGATTACTAAAGTTTGGAACTGTAATTCCTTTTGAAGTGATGAAAGATTATTTTTCAAATTATTTGAAAGATTAACTTGACAATGGGTGTCACTTTTTCGTATACTTATAAAGTAATGAGAATAAACAACAACATACCCAGCGGAGATTCCAAAGGGTTGTTGTTGTCCATTAACACGGGGTGTTCGTCTAGTGGTTAGGACACATGGTTTTCATCCATGCAACAGGAGTTCGATTCTCCTACACCCTGCCAATTTAAGGAGTAAATTATGAACTATGAAATAACAAAAGAAGACTTAGAGTCTTATGCAGAAGACAATGCTATCGAACTTGCAAAAGCAGAGGAGAGAGCAGAGAAAAACGAATGTGTATGTGGAACAGTAAATTGTTCTACTGAATATGCATGTCATACTAGTGGATTCTAATCATGCAAAGTATATACGAGAAACACGAAGAGAAAATCGTGAGAATGGGTCGGAACCTAATTACACTTGCAGAGAAGAATGAGATATATCCAAAGGACGATTTACTTTGGAATGCAGCTGTGACTGCTGGTAATAAGTTAGTGTCATTAGGAACGACATGGTCAAATTTTAAAAGTTTTGAAGACCTCAATGATAATGAAACGAAGGTTGTCTACAATTACTTAGACAAGTATGGATTGGAACACCCTTCAATACCAATTGAGGATTTGTTTTAGGGTCGTAAGACTCGGGGAAGGGATAATGGTTCAAGTATCACAAAATCCACAAGCATTAATTAGATTTGATGTGTGCGAACCACCCCTCCCTTTTTATCGGTCTGTTAGTATATCGGTTAGTATGTCGCCCTGTCACGGCGAAGAGAGGGGTTCGATTCCCCTACAGACCGCCAGTTTTTAGGAGATAGTATGGAAACAATATTTTTTATATTCTTAGGATTCATGATGGTGTCTATGTTATACGTAGGACTCCATATGAACAAACCAATGTTTTGGGAAGACGGAGGTTTTATAGATAAATTAAGGGAAAAATTAGGTCTCTAAGACTTGACAATGACCCTCACTTTTTGTTATTATATACATGATGAGAAATAAAACAAAAGGAGAAATTATGAAATTGTCTGAATTAGTAAACGAAGTTAACAACGAACAAGAGTTATTACAACTA
>Ga0233450_10005774_pt1 | contig 10632 bp, 8 predicted proteins | sample 011ome_30_FD_189956 | JGI IMG/M metagenome (GOLD analysis project Ga0233450, IMG submission 189956) | Coastal salt marsh microbial communities from the Groves Creek Marsh, Skidaway Island, Georgia - 011501CT (spades assembly) | ecosystem: Environmental > Aquatic > Marine > Intertidal zone > Salt... | reverse complement strand
ATCAAAGACGTCACCGAGCAGTACAAGCTTGAAATGATGCGTCGCGACTTTGTGGGTAACGTCTCGCACGAACTGCGGACACCTTTAACCGTGCTCAAGGGCTATGTCGAAAACCTCCAGTCGCTCGATTCGGATCTCGTGTCAAAGATTCAGCGTCCACTGGTGCAAATGGACATGCAGGTGGTTCGCATGGAGGTGCTTCTTAAGGATCTGTTATGGCTGTCCCGAATTGAGACCATTGAGGGCGCCGACAAAACACTCCCGATAGACATGACGGAACTGGTGACTGAGATCATTGAAGATCTCAGGGCGGCGTATCCGGAGCGCAAAATCGATACGTATCTAGAGCACGACGATGTCATTCTCGGCGATGCAACCGAGCTTCACAGTGCCGTGAGTAATTTGGTGGTGAATGCACTGAAGTACAGTGGTCATGACGACCTGGTTACGGTCGAGTGGAAGCTCGATTCGGGCTATCCAACCCTGACCGTAAGAGATGAGGGGGAGGGGATTAAGCCACAGCATATACCCCGGCTCACCGAGCGTTTCTACCGCGTCGATAAAAGTCGAAGCCAGGCTACTGGAGGAACGGGGCTCGGTTTGGCGATTGTTAAGCACGTGGCTGTTAGTCACAACGCAGAGCTACTGATCGACAGTGTGTATGGTCAGGGGTCGGTATTTTCAATGGTGTTCAAGCCCCACCAAACCGAGACTCAAGCGATCACGCACTAGACAAGCATCGCTCGTGAAGTCGAGACACCTCCAATAGTCCAGCTGACCGGCTGTTTGAAGATGTGGTGGCATACCTCACCCTTTAGTGATTCATGGTTTAAGGCAGCCTCCGCGCTGCCGAATGTCTTGGGTGAATGATGGTTAATGGGCTTTGGCCAATGTGCCGAGCACTTTTTAGATATACTTGCGGCGCGAGGGCTCTCACTGATTGCTAATATCGATGGGTGGCGGCCATACACTACTGTTTTCTATCGGGGTCATACATGCACCGCCTCTGGTCAGACACGCTACAGAGTCTTTCGCCATACACGCCAGGTGAACAAGCGCAGAACAGTGATGTCATTAAGTTAAATACCAATGAACACGCGCTGCCACCTTCTGCAAAGGCAGTGACAGCTGGTCAGCAATTAGATGTTGAACGTTTGCGACGGTATCCCGATCCAACGTCGAGGCTTCTGTCAGAGGCGATTGCAAAGGCGAACAATGTGTCCCCGGATCAGGTCTTGGTGACTAATGGCTCGGATGAGGTGTTAGGTTTCGCGTGGACTGCGTTTCTGTCCGACGCCGATAGAGTCCCCGCTGTGCCTGCCATGACCTATACGTTCTATCCGGTCTGGGCCAAGTTGCTCGGGCAGGGGCTGAAAAAAATACCGATGCAAGCCGACCTATCGATTGATATTGATGCATTGGGGGCTTGGAATGGTCCAGTGGTTTTTCCCAATCCAAATGCACCAACCGGTGTGAGCGTGCCACTAAAGGCGATCGAGGCTTTGGTCTGTCGCGACCCCAATCGACTGGTATTGATCGATGAGGCCTACTTTGGTTTCGGTGCCACGTCTGCCGTCGCGTTGATCAATGAATACGACAATGTGCTGATCACCCGAAGTTTTTCGAAGAGCCATGCGCTCGCGGGCTTACGTGTTGGTTATGGCCTCGCCCACGCCTCACTTATTGAGGGGTTGCGAAGGGTGAAGGACTCTTTCAATTCGTACCCTGTCGACGCTTATGCGCAATGTGTCGCAACAGCAGCGGTGTCGGACTCAGACTGGTTTGATGAAGCTTCCGCTACGGTCAAACAAAATAGGGCTGAGCTTACAGAGGGGCTTGAGCGACTGGATTTTACAGTGTTGCCGTCAGACGCTAATTTCGTTCTTGCGTCACACCCACGCCATACGGGTATAGATTTGACTGCGCACTTGAAGACTCAACATATCCTCGTTCGCAGTTGGTCTAGTCAAGATTTGCTTCCGTGGGTTCGTATTACGGTTGGTACGAAGGATCAGCAGGCGCACCTACTGAGCGCGCTTGCTGATTATTTGGGTAGCTAGATACGTTTCAGTACGATGGACCCAATGCTGTAGCCGGCGCCGAACGAGGAAAGCACACCTAGATCGCCGGGCTCGAAGTCCTCGTTGTATTTCTTGAAGGCAATCACTGAACCCGCCGACGACGTGTTGGCATACTCGTCCAGAATGGTCGGTGACTCTTCCTCGGTCGGCTCACGTCCAAGAACCTTCTTCGCAATCAACTCGTTCATGTTCCTGTTGGCCTGATGGAGCCATATACGCTTGAGTGAGTTGGGGTCGATTTCCATCTTCGCGAGCTGGGTTGTAATCTGTTCGGCTACCGCAGGGCAAACCTCCCGGAATACTTTGCGACCCTCTTGAACAAACAGCTTATCAACCTGACCGACCCCTTCCTCTGTTGCTCGGTTAAGGAAACCAAAATTGTTACGAATGTTGTTGGAGAAAATGGTTTGAAGCTTGGTATCCAAAATTTCAAACGCATGCTCTGACCGGCTACTCTCAGCTGACTCAATCACGACCGCTGTCGCTACATCGCCGAAGATAAAGTGAGCGTCACGGTCACGGAAGTTTAGGTGCCCGGTACATATTTCAGGGTTGACCATTAAGACACGGCGGGCGTTACCCGACACAACCATGTCATAGGCCTGCTGAATACCAAAGGTGGCCGAGGAGCAGGCAACGTTCATATCGAAGGCAAAGCCTTTGATACCTAATTCCGCTTGTACTTCGATCGCCATGGCGGGGTAGGCACGCTCCATGTTCGATGCAGCGACGAGAACAGCGTCGATATCCTCGGCAGTCACGTTCGCTTGCTCCATGGCTTGTTTTGCTGCCGCGACACCAATCTCGCACATGACCGAAGGTTCATCATTGGAGCGTGGTTCCAGTCGCGGAAACATGCGCATGGGATCGACAATCCCCGCTTTATTCATAACAAAACGTGATTTGATCCCCGAGGCCTTTTCGATGAACTCGACATTGGAGTGTACCTTGGGCTCTAACTCACCCGCGGCAATCGCGTCGGCATGCTCAGCATTGTAATGATCAACCCATGCATTGAAGGATTCGACAAGTTCGTGATTACTCACGCTCTCGGGAGGCGTAAAGAGCCCTGCTCCTGAGATAACAACTCGTGAATTACCCGCTTTCATTACCGATTCTCAACCGGGACAAAATCACGGGCTTGATAACCGGTGTAAAGCTGTCGCGGACGTCCAATGCGATAGCTGCCGCCAATCATCTCGTTCCAGTGAGCGACCCAGCCAACGGTGCGACCAACCGCAAAGATCACAGTAAACATGGACGTTGGAATACCAAGTGCCTTTAGGATAATGCCGGAGTAGAAGTCGACGTTGGGATATAGCTTTTTCTCGATGAAGTACGGGTCACTCAAGGCAATTTCCTCGAGTCGCTTCGCGATTTCTAGATTCTCGTCCTGAATACCCAGTTCAGCTAATACCTCGTCGGCAGCCTGCTTCATGACCTTCGCCCGCGGGTCAAAGTTCTTGTAGACGCGGTGACCAAAGCCCATAAGGCGGAACGGGTCATTCTTGTCCTTCGCACGCGCTACGAATTCGTCGATCCTTGAGACGTCACCGATTTCGTCGAGCATTTTCACGACCGCCTCGTTGGCACCGCCATGCGAAGGCCCCCAAAGCGCTGCGATGCCCGCCGCAATGCAGGCGAAGGGGTTCGCTTGCGAGGAGCTTGCTAGTCTGACGGTTGATGTTGATGCGTTTTGCTCGTGATCAGCGTGCAGGAGGAAAATGCGATCCATGGCGCGTGCAAGCGTCGGTGAAATAACGCTCGGCTCACACGGGTTGCCAAACATCATATGAAGGAAGTTTGCCGAGTAATCCAGGTCGTTGCGCGGATACATAAAAGGCTGGCCGATTGAAAACTTGTAGCTCATGGCTGCAATCGTGGGCATCTTGGCAATGAGTCGGAATGCCGCTACCTCCCGGTGGTGGGGGTCAGAGATATCAGTGGAGTCGTGGTAGAACGCTGACAGAGCGCCCACCACGCCGCACATGATAGCCATGGGGTGTGCGTCCCGACGGAATCCGTTAAAGAAGGTTCTGATTTGCTCATGCACCATCGTGTGGTTTGTCACCATGTCGACAAAGGCTTTTTTCTCATCCGCGCTGGGCAACTCACCGTTCAGAAGTAGATAACAGGTTTCCAGGTAATCGGACTGTTCTGCCAGCTGTTCGATGGGGTAGCCGCGGTGTAGCAAGACACCTTTTTCACCGTCGATGAAGGTGATTTTGGATTCACAGGACGCCGTGGAGGTGAAACCGGGATCGAAGGTGAAGTGGCCTTGAGACGTCAGCTTTGCAACGTCGATAACGTCGGGCCCCAGTGAGCCTTCGTAGACAGGTAAGTCGATGTCTAGTGTGCTGTTATCGCTCTGCGGAATGGAAAGCTTTGCTGTCTTGCCTGTCATTACGTGTCCCCCGACCTCGTTTTTGTGGCGCTACTTTAACGGCGCCTTTGCAATGTAGCAATTTTACAGCATTGCGCAGATAAAACACGACAGATGCTCACAGTTTGCGAGATGAATTTGTCAGTAGCGAAGCGACTCCATATACTCACGCCTCAAATTCCGACCACTCGATTGCTCTGGGGGCTAAGAAGTGAAACCACGCGGCAGTAAGGACAACCGTCCTGTCAATCTTGAGTTAACGACCATCTCGTTTCCGATCACGGCATTAGCGTCGATATCGCATCGGGTGACGGGCGTGTTGCTATTCGTCTCTAGTTTGTTCCTGGTTTGGGCCCTAGATCAGAGTCTTGCGTCGCAGGAGAGCTTTGATGCCCTGACGGCACTAATGAGTTCGGCGTTGGTCAGGTTCATGACGTGGGCCTTCCTTGCCGCGCTGAGCTATCACGCTCTCGCTGGGATTAGACACCTCATTATGGACATGGGGGTGGGAGAGGATCTTAAAGGCGGCGCGATGAGTGCTCGTATTTTATTTGTCCTAGCAGCCGTCGCTGCCGTCATATGGGGGATCATGTTGTGGTAACTCAGGTCACTAGCTTTAGTCGTAACGGTTTATCCGACTGGCTGATACAACGAGTGAGTTCGCTCATTCTTCTTGCATATTTTTTGTTCATTGGCGTCCAGATAGCTAATGGGATTGACTACACTGCGTGGCGCGAGCTTCACGACTTGACGGCGATGAAGGTGTTTACGCTACTCGCCATTGGGGCTTACGTGTCCCATGCATGGATTGGCTTGTGGACGGTGTTTACGGACTACCTGACCGAATACATGCTCGGGCCTATAGGTAATGTGGTTCGCCCCGTATTGCAGATCGCAGTCGTACTGACGCTGGTGGTCTACGCAATCTGGGTAATACAAGTAATTTGGGGTTAATCCTCGCGGTTGCGAGGAACGCTTGGGAGAAGCAAAGGGATGAGAACGATCTCGTTTGATGGAGTCATTGTCGGTGGCGGTGGTGCAGGCATGCGTGCTGCACTGCAATTGGCTCAATCAGGGTACAAAACGGCCGTTATATCGAAAGTCTTTCCAACTCGATCACACACGGTAAGTGCGCAAGGTGGCATCACATGCGCAATTGCAAGCGACGACCCACAGGATGACTGGCGCTGGCATATGTACGACACCGTTAAGGGCAGTGATTACATTGGCGATCAGGATGCCATTGAGTACATGTGCTCCGTGGGTCCCGAGGCGATTTTCGAGCTTGAGCACATGGGTTTGCCTTTCTCCCGAACGGAAGAGGGACGCATCTACCAGCGACCCTTTGGTGGCCAGTCTAAAAACTTTGGTGAGGGTGGTCAGGCATCGCGCACTTGCGCGGCAGCAGACCGAACCGGCCACGCCCTGCTGCACACCTTGTATCAGAACAATGTTAAAAACGAGACTGTGTTCTTTAACGAATGGTTCGCCACAGATCTGGTTAAGAATCAGGACGGCGCGGTCGTTGGTGTGATTGCGATTTGCATCGAGACGGGCGAGACCGTGTATGTAAAGTCAAAAGCGACGGTTTTCGCTACTGGCGGGGCTGGTCGTATTTATGCCTCTACTACCAACGCGCACATCAATACTGGTGATGGCGTTGGCATGGCCTTGAGAGCGGGAGTACCTGTTCAGGACATGGAAATGTGGCAGTTTCATCCAACAGGCATTTATGGCGCAGGTACCTTGGTGACAGAGGGTTGCCGAGGTGAGGGTGGTTATTTGGTTAACGCCGATGGTGAGCGCTTCATGGAGCGCTACGCGCCCAACGCTAAGGACTTGGCAGGACGAGATGTCGTTGCACGTTCAATGATTCTTGAAATTCTGGAAGGCCGCGGTTGTGGTCCTGACGGTGACCACGTGAAGTTGAAGCTCGACCACCTCGGCGAGGAGGTTTTAGAGTCTCGATTGCCCGGCATCTGTGAGTTGTCTCGCACGTTTGCGCACGTTGATCCCGTGAAAGAGCCCATTCCGGTGGTGCCGACGTGCCACTACATGATGGGAGGCATCCCAACCAATATTCATGGGCAAGCGCTCACGGTTGATGCGGCCGGAAACGATACGGTGATTCCCGGCTTATACGCCTGTGGCGAAGTCGCTTGCGTCTCTGTTCACGGCGCAAACCGCCTGGGAGGCAATTCACTGCTCGATCTGGTTGTCTTCGGTCGCGCGTCCGGCTTGTTTATTGAGGATGCGTTACGTCAGGGTATTGAGATGCGTGAGGCCTCGGTTACCGATATTGAGTCAGCTAACCAGCGACTGGTCGCACTCAATGAACGTAGTGACGGTGAAAATGTGTCTGCGCTGCGCAAGGAGCTTCAGGGCGTCATGCAAAATTACTTTGGTGTGTTCCGCAAGGGCGAGTTCATGCAGGAGGGCATCAAGAAGCTGGATGACCTCAAGGCGCGCATCGACAACGTGAAGCTGGAAGACAAAAGCAACGCGTTCAATACCGCTCGCATCGAGTGCCTGGAGCTGCAGAATCTGTTTGAAACGGCTGAAGCGACCGCTATTGTTGCTGAAGCACGCAAGGAGAGCCGTGGGGCGCATGCGAGAGAGGACTTTACCGAGCGAAACGATGACGAGTGGCTGTGCCATTCGATTTACCACCGCGAGGGCCGTTCGGTCAGCAAGCGGTCGGTCAATTTCACCCCGAAAACCGTTGATACTTTCCAACCGAAAGTACGCACCTACTAATCTGCGAGGAGATCAGTGATGTTGCAGGTCAGTGTATACCGTTTTAACCCCGAGACCGATGCGGCTCCGAAGATGCAGGAGTATCAAGTCGAGACGGGTGGTAAGGATTTAATGGTTCTTGATGTACTCGAAATGATCAAGGCAGAGCACGACGCCACGGTCACATACCGACGTAGCTGCCGAGAGGGCGTCTGTGGTTCAGACGGTCTTAATATCAATGGGAAGAACGGTCTCGCGTGCATTACCCCACTGTCTGATGCGGTGAAGAACGACAAGCTGGTTATCCGCCCGCTACCCGGGCTACCCGTTGTGCGTGATCTGGTGGTTGATATGAGCCTGTTTTACGCGCAATACGAGAAAATCGAGCCCTACCTTCAGAACAACACGCCTGCGCCGGCGATCGAGCGTTTGCAGTCACCCGAAGACAGGGCGAAGCTGGATGGGTTATATGAATGCATTTTGTGTGCGTGCTGCTCTACGAGTTGCCCGTCATTTTGGTGGAACCCGGACCGTTTCGTGGGCCCCGCTGGGCTGTTACAGGCCTATCGCTTCCTAGCAGACAGTCGTGATCAAGCGACCGACGAGCGTCTCGCCAAGCTCGATGACCCCTTTAGTGTTTTCCGGTGTCACGGTATCCAGAACTGTGTCAATGTCTGCCCGAAAGGCCTCAATCCCACGCGGGCCATTGGCCACATCCGAAACATGCTGCTGAATCGAGCTGCATGAAGCCTTCGTCAGTTATGGATTACATAACTGAAATTCATATTAGGTAAAATTAACGCCACTTTTGTGGCGTTTTGCCGTTCTAAGGCGGTGTAAAGCGTGGGAAAAACAGTTCGTTAAGAGTAAGATATTCCTCCAAATGCAGTGACACATATCAAACAATAAGTTGCTGCAGATGACTTCGGGGGAAGTGTGCATGGCAAAGTCGATAGACCTACCCAGCATGGAGCAGCAGCGAAGTACGTCTCACCTCTCGGGTGGCAATGCCGCCTATGTAGAGGACCTTTACGAGGCGTACTTAAAAGATCCAAATGAAGTGCCACCTAATGGCGTGATTACTTCGACCGACTGCCACGGGTAGAGACCCGTACAGCCAGTCTTAGAGATTTGCCTCACTCGGTACTTCGTGCCCAGTTCGCACGCATCAGCAAGATGCGGGTTAGAACCGAGGCTACGCGAAGCCAGGATTCTCAAGCAACCGAATACGAACGTAAGCAGGTCCGTGTGGTGCAGATGATCTCTGCTTATCGTCAACGAGGACATCAGAAAGCGACACTCGATCCGCTATCGCTTCATCCGCGCTCGCCAGTGCCAGACTTAGAGCTCGAATTTCACGAATTGTCAGAGGCAGACCTAGATACCGTTTTTCAGGTGGGCAGCCTCTACATCGGTAAAGCTGATGCCTCGTTGGCTGAAATCCGAGCAGCCCTAGAAAAGACCTACTGCAACACCATTGGTGCAGAGTTCATGCACATTGTGAACACGGACGAGCGCCACTGGATTATGAGTCGCATGGAGTCGGTGCGCGGAGCACCGGCCCTTGATCGAGAAGGGCGAATCTCGATTTTGCGACGTCTCATTAAGGCCGAAGGGCTGGAAAAGTCCCTCGCATCAAAATACCCAGGTACAAAACGCTTTGGTTTGGAAGGCGGCGAAAGTCTTATTCCGATGATGTCCGAGGCGATACAGCGGATTGGTGGCTATGGTGCCAAGGAAGTGGTCATCGGGATGGCTCACCGCGGTCGTCTAAATGTTCTAGTCAATATTTTGGGCAAAAACCCCGGCGAATTGTTTGATGAATTCGAGGGGCGGGCGTCCTACTTTGGTTCCGGCGACGTGAAGTACCATCAAGGCTTCTCCTCCAACATCATGACGCCCGGTGGCGAGGTGCATCTTGCATTAGCGTTTAACCCGTCGCACCTGGAAATCGTCTCGCCCGTCGTGGAGGGCTCTGTTCGAGCCCGTCAGGATCGCCGGGAGGATCCGCATGGTGATACGGTCGTCCCGATTGTGATACACGGTGACGCGGCATTTGCGGGCCAAGGTGTGGTCATGGAGACCTTTCAGATGTCCCAGACCCGCGGGTATAAGACCGGCGGTACCTTGCACATTGTGATTAACAACCAGGTGGGCTTTACCACTAGCCGACAGGAAGATGCGCGCTCGACCGAGTACTGTACTGATATCGCCAAGATGGTTCAGGCGCCCATATTCCACGTTAATGGTGACGACCCCGAAGCGGTTGTTTTTGTAACCCAGTTGGCAGTGGACTACCGCAACCAGTTCAAGAAAGACGTCGTGATTGACCTCGTCTGTTATCGACGACGCGGACACAACGAGGCTGACGAGCCGTCCGTAACGCAGCCAATGATGTACGCGACCATCAAACAGCATGCGTCAACGCGCGATTTATACGCTCAGCGTTTGATCAGTGATGATGTGCTGACGGCTGAAGAGGACGCGGCGTTGATGGAGCGGTATCGGGAGTCGCTTGACCGCGGCGAACCGCTGGTGACCCAGCTCGTTATGGAGCCCAATTCCAATCTGTTCGTTGATTGGAAACCCTATCTCGGTCACAGCTGGGATATGCCCTGCGATACGTCAATTGATACTGCGCGGTTACGCGAGCTAGCTGAGATCATGGGCACGATTCCGGAGGGGTTTGCACTACAGCGACAGGTCAAAAAGTTGCTCGAGGATCGTGGCAAAATGGCCGCGGGAGCGCTCGAGATTAACTGGGGTTTTGCGGAAAATATGGCCTATGCCACCCTGCTGGCCGATGGCTATCCCGTCAGAATGACGGGGCAGGACGTGGGACGAGGCACCTTCTCCCACAGGCATGCGGTATTGCATGCCCAGAACAAGCAAGAGGCCTACGTTCCGCTGCAGCATTTATCGGATCAGCAGGCTGAGTTCAATATTTATGACTCCCTGCTATCGGAGGAGGCTGTGCTGGCCTTCGAGTATGGATACGCGACCACGTCGCCAACCGGCTTGGTCATTTGGGAAGCCCAATTTGGTGACTTTGCCAACGGCGCGCAGGTGGTTATCGACCAGTTCATCACCAGTGGCGAGTACAAGTGGGCTCGCTTGTGTGGATTGACCATGCTGTTACCCCACGGTTACGAGGGGCAGGGTCCAGAGCATTCATCCGCGCGACTCGAGCGTTATTTGCAATTGTCGGCGCAAGAAAATATTCAGGTCTGCGTGCCGAGCACGCCGGCACAGGTGTTCCACATGCTGCGCCGTCAGGCTGTTAGGCCACTCCGTAAACCGCTGATTGTTATGTCGCCGAAGAGTTTGCTTCGACACAAAAGTGCAGTTTCGACACTCGATGACTTGGCAAACGGTCAATTCCAGCCGGTGATTGATGACCCTCATGTCACTGACAAGGCGGCTGTCACACGC
>Ga0233450_10005773_pt1 | contig 10634 bp, 8 predicted proteins | sample 011ome_30_FD_189956 | JGI IMG/M metagenome (GOLD analysis project Ga0233450, IMG submission 189956) | Coastal salt marsh microbial communities from the Groves Creek Marsh, Skidaway Island, Georgia - 011501CT (spades assembly) | ecosystem: Environmental > Aquatic > Marine > Intertidal zone > Salt... | reverse complement strand
AAAAGACCAGTCATTGAGCTCAAAGCAGTAATAGCAATGGCATATATAAAGATTTCGTTATATGTAATTTGAGATAAGAAAAATAAGACTGAAGTTGAGACCGTGCCAGTAAATATCAGCTGCAAAAAGCTAAAAATCTTTATGTCTGATGTGATCTCAGGATTATATTTTATATAAAAATCATTTAAATCTTTTTCTTCTATACAATCATCAGGTCTCCAGTAAGTTTTTGAAAACCATACCTTAATCTTATCGCTTAGTTTTTTTGTTTTTATGGAGTCTTTAAACATAGTTGTAAAAATTTGAAAATTTGCCCATATAGGATTCCAACTCTTAAGTGCACTTACAGTTCCATAAATAGGCTTTATTTCAGGATCTCTTGGGATATATGTCCCAAACATACGATCCCATATAATGAATACTCCACCATAGTTGGCATCAATATACTCTTTATTTTTAGCGTGATGAATGCCGTGATTCATTGGAGTAATAAATATTTTCTCTAAAAAACCTAGATGGCCTATATGCTCAGTATGAACCCAAAATTGATACACCAAATTAATACCTGCCACAGTTATAAATACCTCTCCGGGCACTCCAAGGAATATCATTGGCAGATAAAAAACCCATTTCCATAGCCAACCAGTACTTGTTTGTCTCAAAGCTGTAGATAGATTAAATTCTTCACCATGATGATGAACACTATGAGTTGCCCATAAAATTTTTATTTCATGATGCATTCTATGCATCCAGTAATAAGAAAGGTCGTATAGGAGAAATGCAATAATCCAAGTAATTGGGTTTTTAACAGACAATAACCCAACATTAAAATATTTACTGATATAGACAAAAATTAGACTTTGCAAGCCAAGATTGAGCATGGTTGGATATCTACTAATCATTCCAATTGATAAACTAGTAAAGGTATCATTTAACCTATAGTTGCTTTTACCCTTATACACACCATAACAGTACTCAATAAGAATAAGCAGCATGAAAACCGGTATTGCAAAAGTAATAATCGAAGATTTGTCTGTAACTATCATTGGAAATATTGTTAATTATTTACATTTTAGGTATTAGCATTTAAATATGCAATAGCACCAATGGCGTTTCCAAAATCCTGGTTTTTCATGTAATTGCCTTTGACACCAGCCAAATTAAGTCTTTTTTCTATTCCATTTTTAACTGTATTTAATGTAGAGACTCTCCCAATGAAATAGATATTATCGACACCTAGCAGTAAAGCATTTAGATAGCCTACAGTTCCAATAACTTCTCCGACCATGTTAGATAAAGAGGCGGCTATATCATAGTTACTTAAATTAGAACTATTTCTAGCTTTAGAAAAATTAGAGGCTGTTATCTCTGGGTCAAGAGCACCAATATTATTTACAACTTCACCAATTAATGAATCTAGATTATTTTTATCACCAGTCGAAGCCAATTCTTCAATTTCATTTGGCTTGTTTGTATCTATAGTTAGCTTTGATAAGCCTTGCAATGACCCACCTCCGATAGATATTCCACCCAAATGAGTAAATTTTTTATTTATATAACCAACACAGGCAGTACCTGTTCCAGTACTTACTACCATAAATTTAGAATCTTTTATTTCATACAGCTCTCTAGCGCCATAACCTATTGCTTGAACTTCATTAATTTTTACCAATGGTATTGAATCAATAGCATCTTCAAGATCACTAGATTTTCCACCGGTAACAGCAATTTTAGTTACTTGATTTATATCAACTTTTAAATCATTGAGAATTTTTAAGATAAATGAAGTTTCAACTTTTTCCGATGGAAATGAATGAAATTCCATTTTATTATTTTTTTCAATGGCTATATCAGTATTAGTAATTCCAAAGTCAAAAGCAATTTTTATAAGCATAATTAAATTTTATCTACTTGCATTTGTCTCTTGCCATACCATTGGTATTTGTTGTTGTGGATTAAAAACCATAGGACCATCTAAGGGGTATGCGTTTGCAGCTTGATCAATTTCTTCTTTACTTATGTGATCACTTGGCAAGAGTTTAAAGACATCTAGGCCTCTAGTAATCTCAGTACCATAAATGTAACCGTCATAATAGTATGCAGACCAATAACCTCCAGTAATTAAGATATCTTTATCAATTGGACCTCTATCAAAGTATGCTATTTCTTTAGGGTTTGATGAATCAGTAAAATCCATTATAGAAATCCCACCTTGATACCATGCTTGAACAAAAATATCACGACCAGGAATTGGAATTATCGATCCATTGTGAGCTACACAATTTTCAGTTTCTACCTGTGGAGCAGGCATTTTATAATGGCTTCTAAATTCAAGTTTATTGTCAACTATGTCATAAATAGCATCAGCTCCCCAGTCAAGAGGATCCCAAGCTCTACATCTAGCTCTGCCACCGCCACCCCACTCATCAGTAAAAATTACTTTAGAACCATCATTATTAAATGTAGCAGAATGCCAATATGCAAAACCTGTATCTGTAACAACATCTAATCTTTTGGGGTTATACGGATCACTTATATCAAAAAGAATACCATTCCCAGAACAAGCTCCAGCAGCAATATTTTTTGATGGAAATACTGTTATATCATGGCATTGGTCTGTAGGACTTGTTTCTTGAGTATCATCTCCATGATCTCCTCCAATCCAAAGACCACCCAGCACACCAGTTTCCTGATCTGCAAAAACAGCAGGACTACTAACTATTCTTGATTCATGAGGGCTATCAATTGGTATTTCAATAATGTCTATTCTAAAGAGGGCGGTTCTATTATCTCCAGCTATATCTCCGATACACTCTTTCATTTCTTCTTCGTCTCTTACACTGGCAGTACCTGAGTTATAAATAATTATTTTATTATCCTCAGTTGGACCTTCTACAACAGAATGGGTATGTGAGCCTCTACAAGTTTGCACAGCAGCAACTTGAATTGGATTTTCAAGATCTGTAATATCAAAAATTCTAATACCTCTAAACCTATCCGGACTAGCATCTCTCGAAACACCTTGTAAACCACAATCAAGCCTGCTTCTTGTCTGCTCAACTGACATTATTAATATATTCCCGACTATTGATACATCACCCTGTCCCCCAGGACAAACTATTGATGATATTAAGCTTGGCATTCCATTTTTATTTATTTTATACATATTAAAGCCATGGTAATTTCCGGCTACCAATAAGCTATCTCTAAAAGCCATATCGGTATTCGCAAAATCCAAGATAGGAGATTTTAATGCTCTTGATTTTTCTATAGTTGTTAACTCATTTTCTTCGTCAAGATCTATGGTAGGATCCACAACTCCTTTTTGGGCAAGATCCTCTGGATCATAAAAACCAGTAGGCTTCTTTAATGAAGCAATTAATTCAAGATTTAAGATAGCCTCATCAGCAATATACAAACCTGCAGAGAGTCCAGCTCTTGGATCATCTGATAGATTTACAGCAATAGAATTCATTCTTTCAATTTCTACACCTTGATCATTTACAAGATCGGATACGAATTCATTTAGAAGAGGTTCATATGCTGATCCAGGGTATTTTTTTAATTCATCAACCATTTCTAATGCACCGTCATGATGCGCAATCATAAGCTGAAGAAATAATCTATCAAAGTCAGTAGCATTTGAATTTTTTAGCTTTTTAAGCTGAGCATCACTTGCCATTCCAGACATTTTAATGTGCATATTATGGTTATGTTTCGATTTATGATGCATTTCACCTTTTGATTTTAGCCAAGATTCCATAAAATCTATTTCGTCAATTTGGGAAACTTCAATACGATTGGCTAAATCAAGAATTATTTGGTTATTAGTCCTTTTAGTAGCAAGTTTCGACATTAATATAGCTTGCTTATGATGAATAATCATTCCTTGCAAGAATTTAATATCTGCTAAAGTATATGATGTACTTGCAATATTAGAAGCTAACTCAGCATCAAGCATTTTTGATTCTTCCCCTGGAGCTCCTGGTTGAATAATAGGCGCAGAATTTGCGGATAATTGAAATACAAATATTAATAGAAATGTAATTATATAATTACTGCTTATCTTGATTCTTAATTTCAGTAGACTCACCTTCAATAATATTACTGGATTCTTGATTGCCAAATCTGTTAATTCTGTTATTCCTATTTAATTGTTTCCTTGAGGCTTTTACTTTTCCAAGATTAAGAAAAATAAATAGAGATATTACGGCTAGAGCACCAAATATAATTGTATTCACTAAATTACCTACTTCTCATCTTAGCCAATAATCTTAGTATCTCTAAATACAGCCAAATAAGAGTAACCATTAAAGCAAAAGCACCATACCATTCCATATATTTTGGCATACCTTTTTCAGCTCCTTCTTCTATAAAATCAAAATCTAAAACTAAATTTAAAGCAGCAATAGATACAACAAATAATGAAAACCCAATTCCAAAAAGACCATTTGAGTGAATCAATGGAATACCACCACCAAATAAGCCAATCATAATACTAATAAAATAGAGCAACGCAATGCCCATAGTTGCTGAAAATATCATTAATCGAAAGTTTTCGGTTGGTTTAATTAAGCCGCTTTTATAACAAAATAATAATGAAGCTAGAATTCCAAATGTTAAGCCAATTGCTTGTATAGCAATGCCTGGAAACTGAGCTTCAAAAAAAAGGGTTATGCCGCCTAAGAAAATGCCTTGAGACAATGCATAAAGAGGTGCTGTAGAACCAGATTTTGCAGGACTTCTAAAGATCGTAACAAATCCTAATATAATTCCTATTATCCACGCAGGCATTGTAAGTGTTGGCATATTCCATCCAACGAAAGCTCCTGTAAAACACAGACCAAGCAAAATACCAGTTTTATTTACAGCCCCATCAAGTGTCATTCTCTGATTTAATGGAAGATCATATGCTGATCCGCCAAAATTTTTAGTAAATGCAGGGTTGCCAGATCTACCAAATGTATTAAGTGCTGAATGTTTTGACATACTAATACTCCTATAAGTTATATTAATTAGGTATGGTCTTTATAACAAATTTAAAGCTAATCGACTTAAAAATGATTTATTTATATAGCTTCAGGAATTTTATCAAAAGCCTCTAATGGTTTTTTTAATTCAGTCCAATTGCATTCAAAATCATCAGGAGCATGCTCATATTCAAGTAGCCCAAGAGCTTCAAATTTTGGACGAACTTTTTCAGTTAAAAGTCCTATTCTTGAGAGATTAGGTATTACTCTTGAGAATAAGAAATTTCTGAACATATCAAAAGTTGCAGTATTTAATTGAAATTCCCTTGCTTCCTCAGGGGACATCCCTAAAAATCTTTGTTCTGATTTGGTATTTATTAATCTCTCTCTGGAAATAACACAAGCCTCATATGCAAACTCAGCTCTGTCTTCAATTTCTTCTTGAGAAAGAGTTTTAATATAGTCCTCAAGATAATTAATTCCAAAAGTAACATGCCTCGCTTCATCTCTAACTACATAATGCAATAATTGTTTAAGCAGAGGATCCTTAGTTATAGTTTTTAGCATTTGGAAGGCAGCTAGAGCTAAGCCCTCAATGATTATTTGCATACCAATAAATTTTAAGTCCCAGCGCTCATCTGTAAGAATTTTATCGAGTAAAGTTTTTAGAGCAGGGTTTATTGGATAATGAATACCTATTTTTTCCTGAAGATATCTATTGAAAACTTCAACATGCCTAGCTTCATCAAATGTTTGTGATGCAGCATATAGTTTTGCATTATAGGTAGGCGCACAGGATGCTAATTGTGAAGCAACTAAAAGTGCCCCTTGTTCACCATGCAAAAATTGACTCATTAATTCTGCAGTTGAGTGACGATCGAATAAGATTTTTTCTTCCTCAGTAAGATTTTCATATGCCTCAAGAGTTTCGTGTGGAAGCTGCTCATCAGGCTCAATAATTTTTTGGTCAGCAGGGTGAGTATAATCCCACTTAAGATCTATTGATCCATTCCAATTTAACTCTTTTCCAAGCTCATATAGCTTTTTAATCCTATTATCAGCTACTGTATAGTCCCAATTATATGAACCAGTTAGAGGAGTGTTAAATATTTCAACTACGTCTTCTACTTGTAATGGCGTTAAATTTACCTCGTCATCAAAATATAATAAATCCTTTGGTGGCCCGTCTTGTTTTTTAATTTTCATTTATACTCCAGCTTATACTCCAGCTTAATGTTTACACTGTAAACATTAGAATATTTTAATATAGAAATTAATTTTTGAAAAGTTTTGTTAACTGATCAAGAAGAACCTCACCAAGTTCTTCAGCTCTATTTATAGTAATAGCATTCTTATAATACTTAGTCACATCATGCCCAATTCCAATTGCTTGTAATTCAATTGGACTATCATTTTCGATTTCATAAATAACTTTTTTAAGGTGGTTATCTAAATATTCTTCATTATTTGCAGATAGGGTACTGTCATCAACTGGAGCTCCATCTGATATAACAATAAGGATTCTTCTGTCCTCATTTCTAGAAATTAGTCTTTCGTGCGACCAAATCAATGCTTCACCATCTATATTTTCTTTTAAAAGACCCTCCCTGAGCATAGTGCCAAAGTGTTTTCTAGATCTTCTCCAGCTATTATCCGCACTTTTATAGACAATATGTCGAATGTCATTCAGTCGACCAGGATTCATTTGACTACCTTGCTTTATCCATTTTTGTTTTGAATCTCCACCTTTCCAGTTTTTTGTAGTAAAGCCTAAAACCTCTGTTTTAATTTGACATCGCTCTAAAGTACTACCAATTATGTCTGTACAAATTGCTGCTAGACTTATTGACCTACCTCTCATGGAGCCTGAATTATCTATTAGCAGACTAACAATAGTATCTTTAAAATTATTTTCAGTTTCTTCTTTAAAACTTAACGGATATCCTGGCTTTGCTATTACCCTATGAAGCCTTGCAGTATCGAGCATTCCTTCCTCAAGATTATAATTCCAGCTCGTATTTTGTTGAGCTAACAATAATCTTTGTAGTTTATTTGCTAGCCTTCCTATAGTAGCTTGATATGGTTTTATTAGGTTATCTAATTGTGTTCTAAGTCTAATGGTCTCATCAGGAGTTGTAAGGTCTCTTGCTTCAATTATTTCATCATATTCTTTGGTGAATATAGAATAATTTTTATTTGCAAGGACATAGTCATTATTTGGGTAAGCCAGCACATCAATTTCTTCATCAACAGCAGTACCATCTGTCATTTCTGAGGTCTGCTCGATATTTTCGTAATCCAAGTTTAAATCATCTAGGGATGCTTCACCATCTCCGAATTCATTGTTATTAGAGCTCTCAGTTTCATCTTCAATATCATCTGTACTTCCTGGTGATTCTATTGGTTCTTCCTTCTCCTCAATATTGTTATCTTTAATCGATTTAAGAAGTTTTATTTTTCTCAAAAAATCCAAGGAAGCTTTTTGAAATTTATCTTGATCGTTTAATGAAGAAATTAAGTAATTTTTAACATTATTTAACGCATTGTTTACAGCATATTCTTCATTAAATTCTTTTAAAAGCTTCTTCAATGATGCAGATAAATGTATGCCACAAGCATCCTTAAGCCAAAGATTTGAGCATAAAGCTAAATAATGTGGCGATTTTTTATCATCAATATTTATTGTTTTAAGATATTCAGTAATATTAGTTTGAGAACCTTTGTAATAGCTAGATCCCAAAATTTCAACACGTGACATCTCAAGCTCATTAAAAACAATTCGTGCAGGCATACTAAGATCAATATCAGGCTTAGTTTTATGAAATAAATACCAAAAAGCTTGAAAATCAGCTTCTCCTCTCCATGATGGTAAATCTTTTGTAGAGCGTGGTGTTGAAGTTAATATTGCTTGATTAAAGGAAGGAGGTCTTTGTGGAATACCATTTTTAGAGGTAAGAGTCTTAATTTTTGAAATTGACTTTATGGATGAAAGCGCTGCTTCATGTAACTTATCCCTGTGTTTTACCCAACTCATAGAATTTTAAGAGCTTTCGTTAATATCAATATCAAAACATCTTTGGAAATACTCATTAACAATTGGTTTTTCTAAATCGTCGCATTTATTTAAGAACGTCAATTTAAAGGAGTCTCTTATATCCTTAAAAATTTTATAGTTCTGAGCCCACGATATAACTGTTCTAGGTGACATTAGTGTTGATATATCTCCATTAGCAAAACCATTTCTTGTTAGATTTGCAAGTTTAATCATATTTCTAATGACCTCCTGATGTTTAGTTGTTTTTATATCTCCAACTTTAGATAAAACTACTTTAAGTTCTTGATTAACATCAAGATAATTTAAGGTGGATAAAATATGCCATCTATCCATTTGACCCTGATTAATTTGTTGTGTTCCGTGGTACAAGCCAGTCACATCTCCAAGACCTACAGTATTAGTAGTAGCAAATAATCTAAAAGAGGGGTGAGGCTCAATTACTTTATTTTGATCAAGTAGCGTTAACTTACCTTCTACCTCAAGGATTCTTTGTATTACAAACATTACATCTGGTCTTCCTGCATCATATTCATCAAAAACAAGCGCAACTGGATTTTGTATAGACCATGGGAGCAAGCCCTCTTGAAATTCAGTTACTTGCTTTCCGTCTTTAAGTTTTATTGCATCCTTGCCAAGCAAATCTATTCTGCTTATATGACTATCTAAATTAATTCTTACACAAGGCCAGTTCAAGCGTGCAGCAATTTGTTCTATATGAGTAGATTTACCTGTTCCATGAAAGCCTTGAATCATTACTCTTCTGTTATGACTAAAGCCTGCTAAAATTGATAATGTTGTTTCTTTGTCAAAAATGTAACCTTCATCAATTTCTGGAACCCATTCTGTTTTTTCTTTAAATCGCTTAACTGACATCTTTGTATCAATTTTGAAAATGTCAGACACCTCTATTTTTTCGTTTGGTTTTTGAGCTAATTCAATGCTTTTATTAACAGTCATTATTTAATATTAAGTGAGTTAGGTATGACATCATACTTTTTGAAATATGAAAGTTCTAGTTTTTTTACATACCATGTAAGATAAACCACTATAATTAGAGCTTAGCTTAAAATAATTTGTTGCTAAAAACATATAATGACTGAAGAAAAAAACTCCATAGAAAAATCTTTAAGCCTCTTTAGATTAAATAAAGTAGATAGAGATATTTATAGCTGGACTGGTAAGAATGTTGGGTGGGGAAGAGTCTTTGGCGGACAGGTAATGGCTCAAACCTTGATTGCTGCATACAAAACAATTGATGTAGAACATTATGCTCACTCCTTTCATTCTTATTTTCTAAGACCTGGTAATATGGATAAACCAATCATATTTACCGTCGACAGAATAAGGAACGGCAAAAGTTTTACCACAAGAAATGTAAAAGCCTTGCAAGATGGAGAAGCTATATTCAGCTGCTCTATCTCATTTCAAAAAGACGAGGACGGTTTAGAGCATGAAATTTCAATTCCAGATGTTCCTTCTCCAGAAGAGCTAAAGGATGAAATAGAAATTAGAGAAATAATACTTAAAAAGCTTAATATTGATAGCAAAGATATGCCTATGTTTTTAAGGCAAAGAGAAATTGAAATGAGGCCAGTTGAAATTCAGGATTACTTTGAACCAAAGAGAATGCCACCATATAAAAATACTTGGATTAAACCAAAAGGTATAATTCCAGATGATCAAGTTATCCAGCAAGCATTTCTTTTATATATATCAGACATGGGCTTAATAGCAGCAGCTAATAACTCTGTTGGCGTGAATTTTTTAACCAAAAATCTTCAGAATGCTAGTTTGGATCATGCAATATGGTTCCATAAAAAACTTGATTTAAATGATTGGTTTTTGTATTCAATAGATAGTCCTATCACTAGAAATGCTAGAGGCTTTTCGAGAGGTTCTATATTTTCTAAGTCAGGTGAGCTAGTTGCTTCTTGTGCTCAAGAGGGTTTGATTAGACTTTGGCCTGAAAAAAAATAAATTTTATTGAGACCTTATTAGTTCTGTAAGGAATTTAATTTTATCTGGATTTATATCTGGTGTGATTCCATGCCCCAAATTAAATATATAGCCTGGATAATTAGAGAACATATTAAGTACTTTATTTAACTCTGCTTTGATAAGATTATCATCTTCAAGAAGAATTTTTGGGTTTAGGTTGCCTTGAAGTGCAACTTTTCCTTGCAGATATGATTTATCTATCTTACCAATGTTCCAGAAAAGACTAAGACAGTCTGCATTTGATTCAGTCATTTTGTTTATGCTAATACTTGGATCTCTTGCAAATAAAATAATTGGTATCTTTGATGTTTCTTCATCCTCTTTCAAAAGTGCAACAAGTTTTTTGATATAGCACATGGAATAAAGATCGTATTCTTCCTCATTTAATAGATTAGCCCACGAATCAAATATTTGTATTACATCTGCTCCTGCATGAACTTGTTTTTTTAAGTATTGAAAACAAGCATTTGTTAACTTTTCTAAAAAAAGATGAGCGCTATCTTTGTTTTGCTGTATAAAATTTTTAGTGTAATTAAAGTCTTTAGAGGATTTACCTTCTATTGAATACGCTGCCAAAGTCCATGGACTACCGCAAAATCCTATAAGAGGGA
>Ga0233450_10005758_pt1 | contig 10657 bp, 10 predicted proteins | sample 011ome_30_FD_189956 | JGI IMG/M metagenome (GOLD analysis project Ga0233450, IMG submission 189956) | Coastal salt marsh microbial communities from the Groves Creek Marsh, Skidaway Island, Georgia - 011501CT (spades assembly) | ecosystem: Environmental > Aquatic > Marine > Intertidal zone >... | reverse complement strand
CTTTATAAAATTGACGTAACCGATCAGGATAACAAAGCCTTGATGACGCGGTTGCTTGAGCGGGCTGATACAATTCCGGTGGCGTTGGCATTGGCGCAGGCGGCGGTTGAGTCAGGCTGGGGAACATCGCGATTTGCCATTCAGGGCAATGCGTTATTTGGCCAATGGGCATGGCGTGAACAAGCTGGCATCAGGCCGCTTGATGCCAGTAATGACCGCGCTGTTGTGCGCAGTTTTGGATCGTTGCTTGGCTCGGTTCGCGCCTATATGCATAATCTGAATACGCATTCGCATTATCAGAAATTTCGCAAGGCACGTTCGGCATTACGCAACCGCCCAAAAGCCGGCGAAGCCAGAATACTGGCCAAATATCTTGATCGCTATGCCGAAATTGGCGAGGCTTATGTGAAGAAGCTAGAAGTCTTGATCCGTAGCAATGATTTTAGCCGTTTTGCCTTGGCGTATCTAAGCTAGATTTACCACTGCCTTACGGCACCAGAAACTGTTTGCCAAACCAGCGCCAGCGTCCATCCGGGCCGGGCATGGTGCAATTGACACGGGCACGACCCGATGGCAGGGGACCTGGAAACCGCACTTCGGCGCGCGGCCCCAACCGGCTGATTTGCAGCTGGTCATAGGTGGCGTTGAAACAGCGTAATTGGTTTTTTGTGGCAATTTCTGGCGCTAGCGTAAATCCAAAGTCAGGCGGGTTTTTCGCAATCACAACATTGGCAGGCAGAATTTGGTTGGCTTTCAGCGGCAGGCCGTCAATCGCCAATGTTAAACGATCCATCGCGCCATATTTTTCGTTCATGGCAAAACGTGGCAGTTCAAAATAGCCATTATAGCCATGCGCAATGCCCGAATTTTGACCGAAACCTGCAATGAAACCAGCCGCCTTCACGCGCTCGATAACAGCCAGATTATATTCGCCATAGGGATAGGCAAACAGATTTGGACGAAGGCCAAGTTCGGCTAGAAATCGCTGATTTGACTTTTCTAATTCGGCGTCAACATCGGCAAGACTGGATAAATGCATATGCGGGTGACTGGCTGTCTGGCTGCCAATGCCAACCCCATCGGCCTGTAATTGCCGAAGCTGATCCCAGCTCATATAGCCGCGATTTTTGCGATCAACCGGATCGGTGGCGACAAAAACGGTAAAGGGAAATCCTTTTGCTTGTAGCCGCGGCCATGCTTCGGTGAAAACTGATAGATAGGCATCATCGATGGTGATCGCGACTGTGCGGTCGGGAAGCGGCATATCTTTTTGCAAATGATCGACAATCTTTGCCAGCGGCCAGACCGAGTAATTGTCATTTGATAATTTCTCAAGATGCGCATCAAATTGATCAAGGCGGATATTTGTGCTTGGCAGACGGTCCTCACCAAACCGGTGATACATCAAAATCACCGCATGGTCGGCAGCAAAGGCCGATCCCAGAAACGACAGCAGTAGAACCGACATTATCGCAAATCTGCTGCCAAGATAGGCAAGCCAATGACAAGCGTTCTGATAATGTCTTATGTGCATAGCAGATTTTCCACTTAAAAAATGATATAACCCTGACTTTACCGGCGGCGTTGTCAATGCTAGAGCGATCTCATTTAGCGCATCTTGGTGAGATGATGCAACCCGATAAGCCGATCTGGATAAAGGATAAGCCGATTGAAAACGCCCAAACGCCCTGATGCCTTGCCGGTCATATTAGCCTTTGAAGCCAGCACCAATCAACTGTCAGTTGCTGTTTATGCTGATGGGGTGATCCGCGCCATGAAAACGGCCGAGGCTGCTTTTGGGCAGGCCGCATCATTGGTGCCATTGGCGGTTTCGGCTTTGGCTGAGGCAGATGTTGATTTTGCCATGATCAGCCATGTTGCAGCGGGGCGTGGTCCTGGATCATTTACCGGCCTTCGTGTTTCACTGGCCGCGGCCAAAGGCGTTTGTCTGGCGCATGATTTGCCCGGGCTTGGCATTTCCGGTCTTGAGGCGCTTGCCTATTCTTGCGGCGATGACGATGGCGATTTACCAATCTTATGTCTTGCCGATACGCGGCGTGGCAATGTCTATGCGCAGTTTTTTACCGCCGATATGACACCACAAGGTGATATTTTCGAAGCGCAGATCGAACAATTGCCATTGCTTGTGCCGTCGGCGTTTGGCCAAGAGACGATTTTGCTTGCCGGATATGGTGGGCAAGCTGTTGGCGCGGCCTTTCTTGGCGCTGGCAGGCAGGTTCGCGTGGCGGGCGGCAAAATGATATCAGCTGATGCGGCTGATCAAGGGATTGATGATATATCGGTTGATGCTGGCATGATTGCCAATCTTGCCGCGCATCACCTCACGCGGGGCGTGGTTTCACCATTGACGCCGCTTTATCTCGCCGATCCGCGTCTTGGGCCGAAAAAGAAAGCATCGGCTTGATGATCCGGCGCATCACTCCGGCTGATTGTGATGCAATCGCTACGCTTGAGGCCAGATTATTTGCAACCGCGCTTGATCAGGCGCGCCTGATGGGATTGCAGTCCAACCCGGTTTTTTGTGGTTTTGTCGATCTGGTACCCGATCAGGATCAGCCACAATCCATATCGGCCGGTGATTTGGCGCCATATCTTAATGGTTATCTTCTTGCCACGATGATTGATGGTGAAGCTGAAATCCTGTCAATTGGCGTTACGCCTGACCGGCAAAGACAGGGTGTTGGCAAACGGCTTTTGCAGCATTTTTTTGAGCATGGTACCAGCCAGAATATGACTGGGGTCGTGCTTGAAGTCGCCGAAGATAATGTGCCAGCACTTGGGCTTTATCGCGATTTCGGTTTTGTCGAATTTGGCCGCCGCAAAGACTATTACAAACAAGGTAATCGGAAAATCGACGCAATCATGATGAAGTGGTGCCTTACTGAGGCTTTTCCTTGACCATCTTTGCTTCTAGGCGGTACAAGGGGACTTGGATTTGCACTGCTGAAATGTGACATAGCGCTCTTGACCAAAAAACTCTTTATCAAAACCTACGGCTGTCAGATGAATGTTTATGATTCTGACCGTATGACCGATGTTCTAGCACCGCTTGGCTATGCGCCAACCGATATGGCTGATGGCGCCGATATGGTGATTTTAAACACATGTCATATTCGTGAAAAAGCGTCTGAGAAGGTGTTTTCCGAACTTGGCCGATTGCGCCAACTCAAAGAACGCGCCGCCGATCAGCAGGGCCGTCAGGTTACGATTGCGGTTGCCGGATGTGTGGCACAGGCCGAAGGCGAAGAAATTACCCGCCGCGCGCCATGGGTTGATATTGTTGTTGGGCCGCAAACCTATCACCGGCTTCCCGAATTGGTTGGCAAGATTGATCCGGCAAGCCGCAACCGGATTATTGATACGGATTTCCCCGAAGAAGTGAAATTTGATTTTCTGCCGGGCGAGCATGCACCGCGTGGCCCAGCCGCATTTTTGAGCGTTCAAGAAGGCTGTGATAAATTTTGCGCCTTTTGCGTTGTGCCTTACACACGCGGCGCTGAGTTTTCGCGCCCGGTCAAAACTGTTTTGGAAGAAGCCAAACGGCTGGTGGCAAGCGGCACGCGTGAATTGACGCTTCTTGGGCAGAATGTGAATGCCTATCATGGCGCGCATGATTCCGGCAAAGACTGGACGCTTGGCCGTTTGATTCGTGCGCTTGCCGAGGTTGATGGACTTGAGCGTATTCGCTATACGACATCGCATCCGCTGGATATGGATGATGAATTGATCGCCGTTCATGGTGACGTGCCGCAATTAATGCCGTATCTGCATTTGCCAATCCAGTCTGGGTCAAACCATGTTCTGCAGGAAATGAACCGTCGTCACACAAGTGATGTCTATCTGGCGGTGATTGACAAGATTCGCGCCATCCGTCCGGATATTGCCATGTCAGGTGATTTCATTGTTGGTTTCCCCGGCGAAAGCGATGCCGATTTTGCCGAAACCTTGGCACTTGTCAGCAAGGTTGGTTACGCATCGGCCTATTCATTTAAATATAGCCCGCGCCCAGGAACACCCGCGGCAACATCTGAAATACAGGTTCCAGAATCGGTAAAATCTGAACGGCTTGAAAGCCTTCAGCAATTGCTGAACGCCCAGCAATTTGCCTTTAACAAAGGGACCGAGGGCAAGATTGTTGATGTCCTTGTCGAGCGTGCCGGTGGCCGCAATGGTCAAATGGCGGGTCGAAGCCCCTATATGCAGGCGGTGAATTTCATCGGCAATCCTGATCAGATTGGCCAGATTGTGCCTTGCCGTCTGTCCGAAGCCCGCCAGAACAGCATGACTGGCGATATTGTCAATTTGAAGGGGGCGGCGTGAACGCGGCAAAAGCCAATAGCATCCGTATGGAATTTGAAGATAACGGCGTTCTAGCGCTATTATCAGGTGAACATAACCAGCATCTGGCGCATATCGAAAAATCCTTGGATGTCACGCTGGATTCCTTTGGTAATAGCATCAAAATTTCAGGTGCGGGCAAAGCCACCAAAACCGCCCGAACCGTGATTGAGGATCTGTATCGCCGTATTGCCAATGGCAAGCGTGATGATATAGATAAATCAATGGTCGAAGATGCATTGCGATGGTCGATGAATGGTCATCAGGCTGATGCGGTAACCGCAGGCGAATCTTTTGACACATGGAAAAAGAAAATTGTCGCCAAAACCAAAGGCCAGAATGATTATCTGAAATTACTGCGTAGCAATGAAGTTGTGTTTGGCCTTGGGCCTGCTGGCACCGGCAAAACCTATATGGCTGTTGCCCGCGCTGTTGAAGCGCTGAAAAAGCGCGAAGTCGAGCGTATTATTTTATCTCGTCCTGCTGTTGAAGCGGGCGAACGTCTTGGCTTTTTGCCAGGCGATATGAAAGAAAAGGTCGATCCCTATCTGCGGCCGCTTTATGATGCGTTATATGATATGATGCCAGCTGATAAAGTTGACCGAATGCTGGCCAGTGGCGAGATTGAAATTGCACCGCTTGCTTTTATGCGTGGCCGCACCTTGACCGCAGCGCATGTGATTATTGACGAGGCGCAGAACACCACGCCTGTTCAAATGAAAATGGTTCTCACCCGGCTTGGGCAGGATTCACATATGGTCATTACGGGTGATTTAAGTCAGGTTGATTTGCCAGTGGGTCAACCGTCCGGCCTTGCCGAGGCGGTTTCGCTTTTAGACAATATTAAAGGCGTTGGCATTATCCATCTGTCTGGCCAAGATGTGGTTCGTCATCCGGTCGTGGCGCGTATTTTGCAAGCGTATGAAGCTGGACAAAAGCAGCAGAATACGTCCAAATAGAGCAAGAAACAGGCGCGCGTTGTTGCGGTCGCTTTTTGCAACGGGGAATGAAAATAGCTCATGACGAGTGAAATGAATAACGGCGATAGCGCTCTGGAACCTGACAGTCCAGAGGATAGTCAATTTTTAAGCGATGAATGGACGTCTGAGGCTGGTGCCTTGATTGAAGTCAGCATTGATCCCTCTAGCTGGCATAGCCCCCTGATTGCAGATTTGAAAAAACGCGCGCCAGTGATGCTTGATCATATCGCATCGCGGCTATCGCTTGATCTGCAGATGGTCAGTCTTTTGCTGTGTAATGATGATGATATGCGGTCAATGAATTTGCAGCATCGCGGCCTTGATAAATCAACCAATGTTTTGTCATTTCTGGCAGGTGATGATTTGTATCTGGATGATGATATGCCGGAAATGGATGGCGGCATCGGCGATATTGCCATTGCTGGTGAAACGGTGATGCGCGAAGCCGCCGAGGCGGGCATTGCAGCGGGTGACCATCTATTGCATCTTTTTACCCACGGTGTTTTGCATTTGCTTGGCTATGATCATATTGATGATCAGATGGCAGATGAAATGGAAGCGTTGGAAATTGCCCTTCTTGGCCAGATGAAGATTGCCAACCCCTATCTTGATGATGAGCTTGCGCTTGGCACGCGGGAGGCTGGATAATGATGACGCTTCTTGGGAGATTTTTCCCCTCATTTGCCCGCCCGTCATCGCGCCGTGATGAACTGACCGAATTGCTTCAGGAATCGCTTGATGACAAGACTAGCTTTGACAGCCATGAAGGCACGTTATTACAGAATTTTCTGGGGCTTCGCGACATCACCGCTGCCGATGTGATGATTCCGCGTGCCGATATTGTCTCGGTTGCGCTTGCCGATGGCTTTGATGACATTATCCAGCAAATGAGCGATGCCAATCACAGCCGCGTGCCGGTTTACCGCAACACGCTTGATGATGTTGTTGGCATTATTCATATCAAGGATTTATTTGCCCATCTTCGCAATGGCCATACGCCAAAAGTCGAGAGTCTTTTGCGGCCTGCCCTATTTATATCACCAACAATCCGGCTTCTTGATCTGCTTCATGAAATGCGTTTGCGCCGCCGCCATTTGGCGCTGGTTGTTGATGAATTTGGCGGGGTTGATGGTTTGATCACGATCGAAGATCTGGTCGAAGAAATTGTTGGTGAAATTGAAGATGAGCATGACACCACAGCGCAATTGCGGTTTGAGCAAAAGGGCGATGGCACGGCCATTGCCGATGCCCGGCTTGAAGTTGAGGCTCTTGAAGCGATTACCGGCCCTTTGCTTGATGATGATGAACGTGACGAGATTGATACGCTTGGCGGATTGGTCTGTGCGCTTGCTGGGCGGGTGCCCGGTCGCGGCGAGGTTGTGCGTCATCGCGGCGGGTTGCAATTTGAAATTCTTGAAGGTGACCCGCGCCGTGTCACTTTGTTAAAACTTCGTGGATTGCCGCGTGCCAAAACCAGCTCTAGCAAACCGGACTAAAAACCGCCCCCTTATGCTTTTCTGGCATTTGCTTGCTGGCGCATTTGCCAGCCTGTCCTTGCCGCCATTATTCTTATTGCCAGCGATTTTTGCTTTATCGATTCCGCTTCTTGCCTATTTAAAAGCTGAAAGCCGGATGCAGGCATCGTTGATTTTTGGTGCGGCGGGGATCGGATGGTTTCTGGCATCAACCTATTGGGTGTCGCATTCGCTGCTTGTTGAGACGCCAGCACTTTGGGTTTTGGCGCCGTTTATGGCGCTGGCATTGGCGCTTATTCTGGCGGTTTTTTGGGCTAGCGCGGCAATGGTTTCATGGTCATTTGGGTGGCGACCGGTGGCGCGCCTGTTTTGGTTTGTTGCCTTTTTCAGCCTTGGCGAATGGGCGCGTGGCTTTGTGGCAACTGGATTTCCGTGGAATCTGACCGGCAGTTTGTTTGCTGTTGATCTTGCCAGCCTGCAATCGGCCAGCGTGATTGGCGCCTATGGGCTATGCGTGATTGCGCTATTTTTTGCATTGGTACCGGCATTCTGGGTTTTGGGGCATCGGCGTTTTGCCGCGATATTTTTGATGTTGCCTCTTATGCTTGCCGCCTTTGGGGCGATGCGGCTTGCCAATTCATCTGATGCCCATTCGGCATTATCGGGATCAATGATCCGGCTTGTGCAACCGGCGATACCACAAGCCGATAAATGGGATCGAAGCAAACGCCAGCGCCATCTCGACAGGCTTGTCAGCTTGTCGCGTCAAGGTGATGTGGTGCCAAAATTGGTGATCTGGCCGGAAACCGCCTTTGCCGGATTTGCTAGCCGCAATCAAGCATTGCTCAACACAACCATTCGCAATGCCACGCAAAATGATGGTTTGGTGATTACCGGTATTCCGCGATTTGGCGGCGTTCGCACTTTGCTGAATTCGGCCATTATGATTGACCATGATGGTGCCATTAAAGCTGTCTATGACAAACGCCATCTTGTGCCGTTTGGCGAATATATGCCATTTCGGAAATGGCTTCCCTTCCTTGAGCCAATTGTTGGTCCGATTGATTTTGTACCTGGCGAAAATAATCGCCTGATGCGTCTTGATGGTTATGGCAGCATACAAATGCTGATTTGCTATGAAGTGATTTTTGCCGGCGCGGTCATTGGTCAAGAGATGCGCCCAGATATGATGATCAATATCACCAATGATGCTTGGTTTGGCCAAAGTTCAGGGCCGTGGCAGCATCTTGTACAAGCCCAGATGCGCGCGGTCGAAGAAGGCTTGCCGCTGATGCGGGTTGCCAATACGGGCATCACTGCCGGTTTTGATTCCTATGGCCGTATTCTTGGACAGATGGGGCTTGGCAGGCAGGGTGTTCTTGATCTGCCGGTGCCGCCGGCCCTAGCGCCAACGCTATTTGCCCGTTTCGGTAATTTGGGATTCTTTGCACTTATTTTCTTGATTATTGGCAGTGCTGCATGTCTTGACCTCTCTCGTTCCATCAGGCAATAGATACAATCAACAGGAATTTAGGATCCCACCCATGAGCTATATCTTTACATCTGAATCTGTTTCAGAAGGCCATCCCGACAAATTATGTGACCGTGTTTCGGATACGGTTCTTGATCTGTTTTTGAAACATGAACCAGAAGCGCGTGTTGCCTGTGAAACTTTGGCAACGACAAACCGTGTTGTGCTGGCTGGTGAAGTGCGGACAAGCAAGTCTACATTGACCCAGATCATGGCCGAGATCGAACCGGCAGTGCGGGCGGCGGTCAAAGATATTGGCTATGAGCAAGACAAGTTTCATCACGCCAATTTCGAATTTCAAAACTACCTTCATGAACAATCGACCGATATCGCGATGGGTGTTGATTCAGGCGATAATAAAGATGAAGGCGCTGGCGATCAGGGGCTTATGTTTGGTTATGCCTGTGATGAAACCGATGTCTTGATGCCTGCGGCAATTCATTATTCGCATCAGATTCTAAAAGATCTTGCAACGGTTCGTAAACAGGATGCCGATTCAATCCTTGGCCCTGATTCAAAAAGCCAGATCAGCCTTGTTTATGATGGTGCCGGCCGTCCAACGGGTGTGCATAAGGTGGTTCTATCAACGCAGCATTCTGAAAAAGCGACACAAGCCGATATTCTGGCACTGGTGACGCCGGTGATCGCCAATGTTCTTCCCGATGGTTGGATGGTGTCAGGTGATGATCTGCTGGTAAACCCAACCGGACAGTTTGTGATTGGTGGGCCGGATGGTGATACGGGTCTTACTGGCCGCAAAATCATTGTTGATACTTATGGTGGGGCGGCGCCGCATGGTGGCGGTGCCTTTTCGGGAAAGGACCCAACAAAGGTTGACCGGTCGGCTGCCTATGCTAGCCGCTATTTGGCAAAAAATGTTGTTGCGGCGGGATTGGCATCGCGTTGCACAATCCAGATCGCCTATGCGATTGGCGTTGCCGAGCCGGTATCGCTATATGCGAATACACATGGCACGGGCACCATTGATGATCAAAAACTGCAAGAAGCGCTTCGCGATTGCATGGATTTGACGCCGCGCGGTATTCGCCAGCATCTTGGCATGAATGCGCCAATCTATGCGCCAACTGCCGCCTATGGGCATTTTGGCCGAATTGCTGATGAAGCAGGGGCGGGCACATTTAGCTGGGAAGCAACCGACCTTGTTGACGCGCTTCGCGCTGCGGCACGATAGGATATCACTTGCCGAAATAGCTGGTCAAATATTCGATCAAACATCCGATCAAATACGCGTTCACATATGGGACAGATTTTGCAATGGCCGATCACGATGCTGTTACCAAGAACGGGGTTTTAATTGACGGGATGCCGCTGGGGCCGCGTTTTTATGGTCGGCGCAAAGGCCGCCCGCTTCGTGCCTCGATGAAGCGGCTTCTTGATGAAGCTTTGCCGCAATTTGCCTTTGATCCGGCGCGGCCGATTGATGATCAATTTGGCCACAAGGCCGATTGCTATCTTGAAATCGGTTTTGGCGGTGGTGAGCATCTGGCTGGCCTTGCCGCGGCGATGCCTGATTGCGATTTCATCGGCGCCGAACCTTTCATCAATGGTGTTGCCAGTCTGCTTCGCCATATTGATGAACAACAGCTTGGCAATATCCGCATCTGGCCAGATGATGTTCGGCTGATCATGCCTAGTCTTGGGGCGACAAGCCTTGCTGGTGCCTTTATCATGTTTCCCGATCCTTGGCCGAAAAAACGCCATGCGGCGCGGCGCATTCTGCAAACCGCCCTTCTTGACCAGCTTGCGGTGATGATCCGGCCGGGTGGACGGCTGGTTCTGGCAAGTGATGATCCTACGGCAAAAAGCTGGCTTTTGCAGGCTGCCACCGCACATGCTGATTTTATGTGGACAGCGCGCAGCCCCCAAGATTGGCGTCAACGACCTGCCGAATTGCCCGAAACGCGCTACATGAAAAAGGCCGATCGCGCCGAACGCCAATCATCATGGTTTCTGTTTCAGCGTTGCGGCGTTGCCGACTGATCCGGTCACTTTGGAAAGGACTGAACGACAAATTGGCATTACAGGCTTGCTGCCTCTTGCCTCTTGCTTTTTTGCCTGTCACCGCTTATAAAAAGACGAAATAAAGCTGTCGAAGTCAGACGGTGGGCCACTGGCCCACTTTTTTATTGCCTTTTTTGAGGGGTTTATTGTCCTTTTTGAGGGGCTTTGGCCGGTTTTTAAAAAGCAAAACAGCTTTAGGTTAGCGTTACGGCAATTGCCTCTATGGGCATGCCAATAGTCAGGGTTTTAGGAGGCATTTTGGTCGAAGCCAAGATAAGCCAGATTATCGA
>Ga0233450_10005748_pt1 | contig 10670 bp, 18 predicted proteins | sample 011ome_30_FD_189956 | JGI IMG/M metagenome (GOLD analysis project Ga0233450, IMG submission 189956) | Coastal salt marsh microbial communities from the Groves Creek Marsh, Skidaway Island, Georgia - 011501CT (spades assembly) | ecosystem: Environmental > Aquatic > Marine > Intertidal zone >... | reverse complement strand
TGGCAAGACTACTAAGTATCGTGTCGGTACTCCTACAAAGGCAATGGTTGCCGCTGCTTACGCTTCTGTCGGTGGTGAGTTGTTCGCCTAAAGACCGAACAGTGTAAACCCCTCAGTCGGGTTTACACTACTAGGGGAATGTGACTATTATACCACATTCCCCTTTTCATTTTAATCGTATGAATTATATCTCTAAAGATCGCGAATCGATGTATCTTCCTATGGAGGAGCGTATGTCAGATGAAGATCCGTTTAGTTCTTTAATGTTGATAGACATTATGACGACTGAACTATGTAACAGGACATGTGAATTTTGCCCTCGAGCGCATGGGTATCCTAATCTAAACCTTCATATGGACTTGAAGGTTATAGATAAAATAGGTCATGATCTGTCTAATGCCAACTACAAGAATAGACTACTGTACTGTGGTTTTGGTGAGAGCATGTTGTACAAACATCTAGTTCCTAGTATAAAATTGTTGAAGAAGCACATGCCATGGCAGGAAAATATACACATGGTTACTAGTGGAGATCGACTGACATATGATTCCGCCATGGAACTTGTTGATGCCGGATTAAATAAATTCTTCATTAGCATGTACGACGGTCCGGAACAAGAAGAAACATTTCGAGAACTTTTCATGAAGGTAGGTATATCAGAATCTAATTACATACTTCAACACTATTATAAACCTCCAGAGGAACAGTATGGATTTCTACACTTGAGTAATCGTGCTGGATATCTTTTCCATGAGAAGTTAAGTCATGTCGGATGCAATATACCATTCTATGCAATGAGTGTTCATTATAACGGTGATGTATTATTATGTTCTCATGACTGGGAAAAGAAACAGATATTCGGTAATGTATTGAACCAAGATGTTCGAGATATATGGTTAGATAGTGTCGAGTTATGGAAGTTCAGAGAAGTGCTGAAAGATGGTCGGAAGTGTCATCCATGCGATAAATGTAATATCAAGGGAGTTCTATACGGAGATGAAAGTAAAGCTGTCCTGATGGCTATGCGTAACAAGAATAATGTGGTATAATACCTCATTGAAGTTTATATTATGGAGTTTGAGTATGTCGTCTTGGACTAAACGAGTTGAACACACTTCCAGAGTTACACGTAGGCTTCCTGGAGATGTCTATGGTAAGAGTTTAGATGGTAAACCTTTTAAACTTATGAGTGGTTGTAATATCTGCAGCACAATGAAACCATTAGCTGAGTTTTATCTCAGAAGTGATAAACGCAAAGATGACCCTAATGCAGTTGAGGGTGCGTGTATTATATGCTACGATGATCGTGTGCGAAATGGGAGTAAGATGAAACAACGTGAGAAAGAAGCGAATACACTTGAACTATTTTTTGATTGAAAGAACTATATGAGCGCTAATGACTTTTTGTGGGTTGAGAAGTATCGTCCCCAAACAATTGAAGATTGTATCCTACCTGAGCATATCAAATCCACCTTCCAAGAGATTGTGAAGACTGGTGAGATGCACCACATGTTGTTATGTGGAACCGCTGGTCTGGGTAAGACTACGGTCGCTAAGGCGCTATGTAATGAACTAGATCTGGACTACATGATCATCAACGCATCTGAAGATGGTAACATCGACACATTGCGAGGTAAGATCAAACAGTTTGCGTCTACCGTATCTTTGTCTGGTGGATATAAGGTCGTCATCCTCGATGAGGCAGATTATCTTAATGCACAATCAACTCAACCGGCATTGCGTGGATTCATGGAGGAGTTCAGTAATAACTGTCGCTTCATCCTGACATGTAACTTCAAGAACCGTATCATCGAACCACTCCACTCTCGTTGTGCAGTGATCGAGTTCAATATAGCAAAGAAAGATACACCTAAACTACTCGCTCAGTTCATGAAGCGATTGAAGGGTATTCTAGACACCGAGACCGTGACATACGACGACAAGGTACTTGCAGAAGTCATCATGAAGTTCGCTCCTGATTGGCGTCGTGTCATCAATGAGTGTCAACGTTATGGCGCATCTGGTGCGATTGACAGTGGTATGTTATCCTGGATGAACAAGTCCAATATCGATCCGTTGATGACCTCACTTAAAGATAAGGACTTCAAGAAGATGCGTCAATGGGTTGCAGATAACATGGACAGTGAACCGGCGGCGATTTTCCGCAAGATCTATGATGGGTTGAACGATTCACTCGCTCCTCAGTCTATCCCGCAGATTATCCTTATCCTCGCAGAGTACCAGTATAAGAACGCATTTGTCGCCGACCATGAACTAAATACCGTTGCATGTATGATTGAGATCATGGCAACTGCGGAGTTTAAATAATGACTAGTCTATTAGCTATCATAGGTTCGTTCTATAAAGACAATGATGATGATATCTTTGCAAAGATTTTCCTCAACGAGTCTACTGGATATTACGAAGTTCATATGTATGACGGTTCTCTTAAAGAAGAACCTCCTGTCGTTCTATGTACCAAATATACTGATGCGGTTGAGGCTGCGACGGAGTGGACATCATGAGTAGTCCATTCGATTATGTCAATGCGATCAATCAAACCAAAGTCGATATCATGGTTGATGATCTGGAGGAGAAATCATATTCCTCTTATATGGTCAATCGTTCCCTTTCATATTTTCCGGAGACCACACTACTCGCCAATGAGATGAACATTCATCATCACTTAGATAGTAAATTGCAATTTCATTTTTTACTAAATACTATTCGTAAGGGAAAACGCTTCTCCAAGTGGGCGAAAGCGGATAACCCAAAAGACATCGAAGTGGTTAAAGAATACTATGGATACAGTAATGAGAAAGCCAAAGTAGCACTAACCCTTCTAGATGATGAACAGATTAACGAATTGAGATTGCGAGTGTACAAAGGTGGAACAACTAAACGAAAACTATGAAATACAGGGATGGACTCCAGCTTCTATGTTGGAGATCACTCTGAATGAACCAGATGATTTCTTAAAAGTGCGAGAGACTCTAACTAGAATTGGTGTCGCTTCACACAAAGAAAATAAACTATATCAGTCTTGTCATATCTTACACAAACAGGGTCGGTACTTCATTGTACATTTCAAAGAACTGTTTCTGTTGGATTGTAAACCTTCTAACCTGATGTTGAATGATGTTCAACGTAGGAATGCTATTGCTACCTTGTTGAGCGATTGGGGCCTAATCAACATTGTATCGTCTGATGTCATTAAAGATAAAGCACCACTAAGACAGATCAAAGTTATTTCTCATAAAGAGAAGCATCAGTGGGAACTTTGTCCAAAATATAATATCGGTAACACTAGAAAAAGTGTTGATCAAGTATAAATAAAAACGTGAGAAGAGGGTAACTCACGTTAATCAACCCTCACCACTATCAGGATATGCCTTCGGGGTATCCACATTAACTTACTCGCTTTTAAAGGAGACTAAAGCATGACATTCAATAGCGCCGACCTGGCAACTCTAATCGAACGTTCTCGTAAACTACATGTAGGCATGGAAGATCAATTTGATCGCATGTGGCGTGTACATAATGCAGCTCAGGGAACACTCTCGACAAACTATCCCCCTTATAATATTCTAAAAGATGGTGACTACTATACTGTAGAAATTGCAGTAGCTGGTTTCCGTGAAGAAGATATTATCATTGAGGTGAAGGACAATCAACTTATCGTTCAAGGGAAGATTTCTAATCAACCCTCAGAAGATGGTCCACAGTTTGTACATCGCGGCATTGCCGCAAGAGAGTTTGAACGTGCATTCGTTCTGTCCGATGATGTATTTGTCAATGGAGCAAACCTTGAACATGGTATGTTGAGTATTCATTTGGAACACATCATTCCAGAAGCTAAGAAACCTCGTAAGATTGAAATCAATAGTTCGAGTGATGACTCAAAGAAACTTAAAAAAACTTCAAAAAAGGTTGAGTTTTTAAGTGAATAAGGGTTAACCCTAGGACTAAATACATTATGAGGGGAGACGGGACTGCTCCCCAATTCAGTCCCAATACACTACACACAGGAGAACATTATGTTCACATTAAAAGCTGTTGCGCAGCATAACGCAGATTTCGTTGACTCTTTCATCGACCTTAAAGTCGAAGGTTGGAAAACCTATGAGAAGGCATTCAACGCATACACATACTCTTTCTTTAAAGATAACATGACCAAAGCGACCACTCTTGTTGAGAAGACCGCTGAAAACATGAAATCTGCAAACAGAAAGGTGGTGGATCATGTCTAATAAAAATCCCTTCGAAATCCGCACAGAAATGCTCCATATGGCTAAAGACTATATGGATCGTCAATGGGAAATGAACTATATGTTCACCCAACAGATGTTTGATCAAGGTAAAAAGACAGCGGAAGAAATGCAAGCTGCTCTGAAACCTTATTCAACTGAAGAAATGATGAAAAAGGCTGCAGAACTTTATTCTTTCGTATCTAAGAAAGACTAATCATGTGGCCTGTTTCAGATGAAGAGTGGGAAGCTTGGTTCAATCAACCAAGTAAATAACACACTCACTATACTCCCATCGGACAAAATCCGATGGGATTTTTAACGTATATCTTACGAGGATAAAAATGCTAACTACTATTAAAAAACTAATCGACAAACTATTTGCTCAGAGAAACTCCGTGGAAGAATTCATTGTGAGCAAGAACCCACAAACCGCTGCAGACGTTGAGCATTGGGCACGTGTATATGCTCAGAAGAACGGAGGATGGTCAGTATGATTAAAAATATCCTACTATCTATCGTAGAGTTCTTTGAATGTGTTGGTCGCTCTAGAGCGGCCGCAGAATTCGCCAGACTCGGCCGTCATGACTTAGCTAAAGAGATTATGCTTCAGAAGTAATACTTTACATAAATAAGAAAGTGTGTTATAATGGTAACATTAAATATGAGAATACTTTCTTTCGAAACCCTTCAGCGAGGAAACTGGCTAGTACGAGTATCTGTTCTCGGAACGGAGAACATACTCGTATGCATGTATAATGAAGCTACGGGCGAATCTATTGTTCGATCGTACACTGATGAGTTAGATGCTAATCTCTATATTGAATACATATTACATAAACATTTACTAAAGGATGAATTTGATGAGTGACGTTAAATTAATGAGATTGAATAGCGGTGAAGAAATTCTCTGTACAATTATTTCCCAAGATGAGAAGCAAGTTAGAGTCGAGGACCCTACGGTAATCATTCCAACTGAAGATCGCAACATCGGACTCGCTCCATGGATGCCATACGCTCAAACCAATGGTATGGCTATCAAGGCAGATTACATCGCATTTACTGTCGAACCACATCCCCAACTAGCAGAACAGTATCGTTCTATCCACTCCAAGATTATTACCCCTCCAACTTCTATCGTAACATAAAACTTGCATATTAACATCATATGTGTTATAATGTAATTTAATTGTTATGGAGAGTTTGTTTTGGAATTTTTTACAAATGTTGCCCGTTATGGCAACTCTATTTTGTATCGTGGGTATATGGATGGCAAACGCATCCACAAGAAAGTCCCCTTTCAACCGACGTTGTACGTCCCGGACAAAAAGGGTACTTGGACAACTCTAGACAAGCAAACTGTATCCCCGATGCAATTCGAGGATATGAAAGCTGCAAAAGAGTTCATCAGTAACTATGGTGAGGTAGAGAACTTTAAGATCTACGGCAACACCAACTACATTTCCCAATTCATTCACGACTTCTTCCCTGGGCGGGAGATCCCATTCGATTCTACCAAGATCAATGTCTGCAATATCGACATTGAGGTTGAGTCGGATGATGGGTTTCCCGAACCAGATGAAGCGAAGCATCCGGTCACCGCAATCGCATTGAAGAACAGTGTTCTAAACACTTACTTCGTATGGGGTACTGGTGAGTGGAGTCTTGACAAGTCTGAGATGAAGGATCAGTTGGCAGACTGTGAAGTTAAATATCTAAAGTGCGCCAATGAAACAGAACTGCTCAAATCTTTCCTTGCATATTGGACTCAACCTAATCTGACACCAGACGTTGTCACTGGTTGGAACGTCCGGATGTTTGATATCCCATACTTGGTCAATCGTATCAACATCATGTTGGGTGAAGACAATGCAAAGAAGATGTCACCTTGGAAGATGGTTCAACATCGCGAGATTACTCTGAAGGGTAAACGACTCAATGCATACGACTTAGTAGGTATCCAACAGTTGGACTATCTGGACTTGTTCTTGAAGTTCGGTGTTCAGACATATGGTAAACAAGAATCCAACCGACTAGATCATATCGCTCAGGTTATCTGCGGTGAACGTAAACTGCAATTTGACGGTAATCTATTCACATTATATAAGACAGATCATCAGAAGTTTATCGACTATAACATCCGAGATGTATGGCTGGTTGATGGTATTGATGTGAAGACTGGTCTGATGAACCTTGCGTTCACTCTGGCATATAAGGGTGGTGTCAATTACGTTGATACACTCGGGACTACTGCGATCTGGGATACTATTATCTATCGTCGACTTGCAGAATCTAATATCGCAATCCCTCCCAACAAAGATACACCAAAGTCCGAGTATCCAGGCGCATACGTCAAGGAACCTATTCCTGGGAAATACGACTGGGTTGTTTCCTTTGACTTGAACTCACTGTATCCATCTATCATTATCCAGTTGAACATGGGTCCTGATACGATTATCAATGGTGTGACTCCTGGAGTTGATGTGGATCGTTGTCTGGACAATACCAATACTCCAAACACTATTCCCAACTCTGCGATGAGTGCCGCTGGTATTCACTTTGATACATCATTCCAAGGTGCGTTACCCAGCATCATTGATGCTTTCTACAAAGAACGTGTCACGATCAAGAAACAGATGTTGGCGAACAAACAGGCTAAGGTTAACTTAGATCCGTCCGCTAAGATCGAGAAGTTCCGCCTGGAACGAGAGATCGCTCAGGGTGATAGTCAACAGATGGCGATTAAGATTCTGCTCAACTCACTTTATGGTGCGATGGGTAATCAATGGTTCCGATACTACGATAACCGTATCGCCGAGTCTATTACGTTGTCTGGTCAGTTAACTATCCGTTGGGCAGAACGTGCGGTCAATGACTTTATGAACAAAGCGATGGGAACTAGTGATGAAGACTATGTCATCGCAATGGATACAGACTCGTTGTATCTGAACTTCGGTCCTTTCGTTAAGAAGTTCCTTGGCGAAAATCCAGATACTCAAAAGGCAGTGCGATTCCTAGACAAGGTCTGTGAAGATAAGTTCACCAAGATCCTGGATGGTGCGTATGCAGAACTGTATGATAAGATGGGCGGATACGAAAATCGCATGGTCATGAAACGTGAAGGTATCTCAGATAAGGGTATCTGGGTTGCAAAGAAACGATATATTCTGAACGTCTGGAACAACGAGGGTGTTCAATACAAAGAACCTCAGACTAAGGTTATGGGTATCGAGGCGGTTAAGTCTTCCACTCCTGCGATCTGTCGTGACAAGTTCATGGAAGTGTTTAAGTTGCTGATTGATGGTGATGAAGGTGATGTACGTAGGTTCGTCAACAATTTCCGTGAAGAGTTCCGAACATTATCACCTGAAGATATATCGTTCCCTCGTGGTGTTAGTGACATTATCAGTTGGGCGGATCGTAAGACAATCTACAAGAAGTCCACGCCAATTCATGTACGTGGTTCTCTGCTATATAATCACTACATCAAAGAAAACGGTTTAGATAAGAAGTATGAGTTGATCAAGAACGGCGAAAAGATCAAGTTTTGCTATTTGCGCTTGCCAAATCCGATAAAAGAGAATATAATGTCATATGCAGAAACGTTTCCTGAGGAGTTGGGTCTGCGTAAGTATATTGATTATGACATGCAGTTTGACAAATCTTTCGTTGATCCATTGAACCTTATCTTGGATGCGATTGGTTGGTCTTTAGAAGATAAGAACACACTTGAAGAATTTTTTGGATGATTAATTTAAATAAAGAAGATGCGATATATGCCGGTGACAAGTTCATCGACTATATGAGCAAATTCACTAAGATCGAAGAATACTTTCGCATGAAGAAGATCGAACGTATCAACTCTATGCCGGCGACCTTAGATGGTTATGGTTTTGAAGAAGATATGTTCAGTGACTTCACTATGCACCCAAAAGACATGGACTTTGAGGTAGTGGTATTACCTTCCGCTCAGTTTGATACTATGCTAGAAATGACCGCATCGTTTACATACGAGAACAGTCCTGGCAAAGAATTGAAGTTAGGTATTCGTGAAAAGAACACCAAGAAGTATGTCGGGTTCATTAAACTTGCATCACCTTTGATCAACTCCAAGCCACGTAATGATTGGTTGGGAGGTGTTCCTGATCTAACTATCTTCAACCGTCACGCCATGATGGGTTATATTATTGTTCCCGCTCAACCGTTTGGATTTAACTATCTAGGTGGTAAGTTGTTGGCATTGGTATGTTGTTCTCATGAAGTGCGTGAGATGATCAACAAGAAATATCCTGAGATGGATACATGTGTATTTGAAACTACTTCTTTGTATGGTAGTATCAAAGGCACTAGTCAGTATGATGGTCTGAAACCATTCCTGCGCCATACTGGTGATACTGAGAGTAAGTTCATGTTGACATTGTCAGATGAGTTCTATGATGAGATGAACGATTGGTTTAAGGTTCGCAACAATGATCAACCTCTGTTACCTAGTGGCACATCTTCACGTAAACTCAAGATTCAAACCATGATGGTTGGTGATATCAAACGTGCATTGAAAGATCATGATCCTGAGAAGTATCTTCAGTTTGTGAATGCAGTCAAAGCGTCGACCGATATCACGACACAGAAACGTTTCTATATGTCTACATATGGTTATGAGAATAGTCGTGAAGTTCTATTAGGCACTGCTGACAAGTTGATTCCCAACAAAGAAAACTACGATAAGCATTACATGAGTAACATCACTGAGTGGTGGAAGCGCAAGGCGACCAGTCGTTATGAAACCTTGCAGAGTGAGAACCGTATCCGTATGGAACAGGAGATCTGGAACGCTGATACGATGGATAAGATTGATATTATACGATGATACCTGAACTGATTTTAAATATCCAGAAATGTTTAACCCCCGATCTACTGAAAAAAGAATATCGTGCGGAGAATTCTACAAATCCTATGTTTGGTCATTGTTATGTGGCCTCTGAAACACTCTTCCATTCATTGGGAGACCGAGACAAGTACTCTGCGGCTTGTGGTCGAGATGAACAAGGCATTGTTCATTGGTGGATCGTAGACAATATGACAGGAGAGATACATGATCCTACTGCTGATCAGTATCTAAGTAAGGGTAAGACCCCTCCGTACGCTAAGGGTCGTAAGACAGGGTTTCTAACCAAATTACCATCAAAGCGGGCTCAAGTCGTGCTTGCAAGAATGGCGAATTTGTGATATAATAGTACATTACACACATTGGAGTATATAATGACAAAACAAGTTGACCTAAACCAATACACTAAATTCGTAGAAAACGTTACATCTAAAGAGAGTAATGTCTATGATCATATGCGCCGACGCATGGATGAACTGTCTAACGACAACCTTGGATATAACTTCTCTCTTCTGATGACTGCCGCAATTGGTATGTCTGCAGAATGTGGTGAGTTCAATGAAATTCCCAAGAAGATTATCTTTCAGGGTAAACCATTCACTGAAGAAAATGTATTTCACATGAAACGTGAACTTGGTGACATCATGTGGTATTGGGTAAATGCTTGTCGTGCATTGCAACTTGATCCGAACGATGTGATCGCAGAGAACGTCCGTAAACTAGAAGCACGTTATTCTGGTGGTGCGTTCGACGTATACAAATCTGAGAACCGCAAAGACGGAGATCTGTGATGGATGCGTATACCTTATCAGGACTTCTGTTGGATTCGTGGCGTGAAGCTATGATTCAATCACAAGATCCAGGATCGATAAATAAAAAGTATCCAGAAATCCGTACTTGTGTTATAATGGATGATAATGGTAAACGTAAGGTGATCGGTTGTCACATTGACGGAACCGACATCGTATTAGATCTAGAAGGTAAAAATGGTTAAAGTAATTGTAGCTCCCACTAAGTTTGATGCAGAAAATGTTATCGGACAATTTATTGACGACTCACATTATGATGAGGTCATCAGTGAAGATTGCGACTTCTATGCACCAGCCCCATATGGTGAAGATCCGCATGATGAAAGTCGTCTGATCTTCAAGTTTCGTAAGAACGCATTTACCGAGAAAGAATATGTTGAAGCATATCTTGGTCTGGTAGATGCTGCACAACCACAGACCAATCGTGGTCTTGCGGCAGGTCCTCGTGGTGAAACCACTGGTGCTCGTGACTTCGTTAAGGCAGTAGAGTTTGATATCCTGCGACACTTTATGACTGATCGCACTTCTATGGTATACGAAGATGATACCGACGCACAATACATTGAACGTATTCGTGCTAAACATGCATCAGGTCAGGCGAAAGAAGAGACTCGTGGTGTAGTATGGCGTCGTGGTGCAGTCGAAGAGGCTGGTCTGGAATATGGTCAGTGGTTTGATCAATGGGTTGATCAGATGTGTACTCTACCCAAACAAGTTCAATTGGAACGT
>Ga0233450_10005746_pt1 | contig 10674 bp, 5 predicted proteins | sample 011ome_30_FD_189956 | JGI IMG/M metagenome (GOLD analysis project Ga0233450, IMG submission 189956) | Coastal salt marsh microbial communities from the Groves Creek Marsh, Skidaway Island, Georgia - 011501CT (spades assembly) | ecosystem: Environmental > Aquatic > Marine > Intertidal zone > Salt... | reverse complement strand
ATGGTACTGAAAGAGTAGTTGTTTCTCAACTTCACAGATCACCTGGTGTTATTTTTGAGCACGATAAGGGTAAGACTCATTCATCAGGAAAAATTTTATTTACCTCAAGAATTATTCCATACAGAGGTTCTTGGATTGATTTCGAATTTGATCATCATGATAACTTATTCGTCAGAATAGATAGAAGAAGAAAACTTCCTGTTACTACTTTACTAAGAGCAATGGGACTTGATTCAAATGCGATTCTTGAATTATTCTTTGAAAAAACTTCTATCAAACTAAATGCAAAGAATTGCAGCATTAATATTGAACCAGCAAGATTAGTGGGTTCAATTGCAGAGTTTGATATTCTAGCGGGCAAAGATGTAATTGCTGCAAAAGGTAGAAGAATTAATGCGAAACATAAGAAGGAACTTGAGGCTGCTAAAGTTACGGCTATCCAAGCTCCTTTTGAATACCTTTTCGGTAAAGTTATTGCTAATGACATTATTGATAAAGAAACAGGTGAGATCCTTTTTGAGGCCAATACTGAAATCAATGAAGAAAACCTGGAAAAACTTCAAGGCGCTAAAGTCAAGGCATTTGATATTCTTCATATCAATGAATCACAAGGCGGTCCTTATATCTCAACTACATTAAGAGTGGATGACACTGCTACTGAGTTAGAGGCTAGAGAAGATATCTATCATGTCATGAGACCTGGAGAGCCGGCAACTGAAGAGGCTGTCAATACTTTATTCAATAACCTATTCTTCAATAACGAAAGATATGATCTTTCAAAAGTTGGAAGAATGAAACTCAATAGAAGATTGGCCGTTGACTCTGAAGAAGGTGAGTTAGTTTTAACAAATGAAGACATCATTAGTGTTATTAAATTACTTATTGAGATTAAAAATGGTAATGACTCTGTCGATGATGTCGATACGCTAGCTAACAGACGTGTAAGAGCAATTGGCGAGATGATTGAAAATCAATTCAGAATTGGTTTGGTTCGTGTCGAAAAAGCTGTAAGAGAAGGTTTAAATTTAGCAGAAACTGATGAGCTTACCCCTCAAGATTTAATCAACTCTAAACCAGTCTCTGCTGCCGTTAGAGAATTTTTTGGTTCATCGCAACTTTCACAGTTCATGGATCAAGTCAACCCTTTGTCAGGTGTTACTCATAAAAGAAGAATTTCTGCATTAGGTCCTGGTGGACTGACTCGTGAGAGAGCTGGGTTTGAGGTTCGTGATGTGCATCCATCACATTATGGGCGCCTTTGTCCAATTGAGACTCCAGAGGGGCCAAATATTGGTCTTATCAATACACTTGCAGTATATTCAAGAACCAATGGTTATGGTTTTTTAGAAACTCCTTATCAAGTCGTTAAAAATGGTGTGGTTACCGATGAAATCGTTTACATATCAGCCATTGATGAAACACATCAAATCATTGCCCAGGCAAATGCAACTGTTGATGCTAAAGGGAAGATAACCGATGAGTTAGTCTCTTGCCGACACAAGAATGAATTTGTTTTAGTAAATCCATCAGAAGTCACTTTGATTGATATAGACTCAAAACAGATTACTTCTGTAGCTGCATCACTGATTCCTTTCTTAGAACATGATGATGCGAACCGTGCACTTATGGGTTCTAACATGCAACGTCAAGCAGTCCCAACACTCAGAGCTGAAAAGCCATTGGTTGGCACAGGAATTGAGAGAGTGGTGGCAACAGATTCTAGAGTTTGCGTTACAGCAAAAAATGCTGGAACTGTTGAGGCAGTTGATGCTGGTAGAGTGGTGATTCGTGTCGATTCGAATCAAGCTAAGGATAGCGAGCTAGGTGTAGATATCTATAACCTAACTAAGTATGCAAGATCGAATCAAAATACATGTATCAATCAAAAGCCATTAGTTAAGCCTGGTGATGTCGTTGCAGTTGGTGATGTTCTTGCTGATGGCCCTTCAACAGATATGGGTGAATTGGCCTTAGGTCAGAATATGATGATTGCTTTCATGCCATGGAATGGATATAACTTTGAAGACTCAATTCTTATCTCAGAAAAAGTAGTTCAAGAAGATAGATTTACTACCATTCATATCGAGGAATTGACAGCTTACGCAAGAGACACTAAATTAGGTCCTGAAGAGATTACTGCGGATATTCCTAATGTCAGCGAATCTGCTTTATCTAAACTAGATGATGTTGGTATTGTCTATGTGGGTGCGAGAGTAAAAGGTGGAGATATACTTGTTGGAAAGGTAACTCCTAAGACTGAAACTGTTTTATCTCCAGAGGAAAAACTTCTCAGAGCAATCTTTGGTGAGAAAGCTAACAATGTCAAAGATACCTCCCTTAGAATGGGTGCTTCTAAATCCGGTGTGGTGATTGATGTTCAAGTCTTTACTCGCGATAGAGTTGAAAAAGATTTAAGAGCGCAAAGTATTGATCAGGAACGTCTGGATAAAATCAAGAAAGACATTGATGATGAATTTGGAATCATTGAAGGTGATATCTTTAGACGTATTCGTGAGAAACTCTCAGGTCAAACTGCTAAGAGCGCAGTTGGTTCAGTTGCGAAGGGTAAGAAAATTACTCTTGACCAGTTGAAAGATATTGAGAACGCTTCAATTGCAAAAATTAAGGTTGAGAGTGATGCAATTAACAAAGAAGTTGCAGCACTGGTTAAACAAGCCAAAATTAAGCAAGAGGAATTTGATAAGTTCCTTGAAGAAGAGCGCAAGAAGATCAATGAAGGCGCAGAGTTACCTCCTGGAGTGATGAAGATGGTTAAAGTCTATGTCGCTACGCGTAAAGTTTTACAGGTGGGTGATAAGATGGCTGGTAGACATGGTAATAAGGGTGTTATCTCAAGAGTTTCTCCTATCGAAGACATGCCTTATTTAGAAGATGGAACTCCAGTTGATGTGGTACTTAACCCTCTGGGTGTGCCATCTCGTATGAATGTAGGTCAGGTACTTGAAGTTCATTTGGGTTGGGCTGCTAAAGGGCTTGGCTATAAGATCGGAAACATTCTTGAAGCCAAGAAAAAAGATATGGTTAAAGAAATCCGTACCTTCCTGGACAAGATTTATAACAGTTACGGAAAAACTGAAGATCTTAATTCGCTGACTGATGATGAAATCATAGAATTAGCTAAGAATTTGAAAGCCGGTGTGCCAATGGCAACTCCTGTTTTTGATGGCATTAAGGAAAAAGATGTTAAATCTTTACTTGAACTGGCTGATCTTCCTGAGTCTGGACAAGCGCAATTGTATGATGGTTTAACTGGCGAGAAATTTGATCGTCCTGTCACTGTTGGATACATGCACATGCTCAAACTGAATCACCTAGTGGATGATAAGATGCATGCTCGTTCTACTGGACCTTATTCACTGGTTACTCAACAACCGCTCAGCGGTAAAGCGCAGTTTGGTGGTCAAAGATTCGGTGAGATGGAGGTCTGGGCATTAGAAGCATATGGTGCTGCTCATACTCTACGTGAAATGTTGACTGTGAAATCTGATGATGTATCAGGAAGAGCAAAAATGTATAAGAACATTGTTGATGGAGCAAACTTGACAGAGTCAGTGATGCCTGAATCATTTAACGTGCTTGTTAAGGAAATCAGAGCGCTTGGCATTGATGTTGAGCTTGACCAATACCAATAGGAGAAAAGAATGAAAGACTTAGTAAAAATTCTTAATAACCAAAATAAAGATAAAGAATTTGATGCAATCAGAGTGGGTCTTGCATCTCCTGAAAAAATCCGTTCTTGGTCATATGGTGAAGTAAAGAAACCAGAAACGATTAACTACAGAACGTTCAAGCCAGAGAGAGATGGTCTGTTCTGTGCAAAAGTATTTGGACCGATGAAAGATTTCGAATGTATTTGTGGTAAATACAAGCGAATGAAATATAGAAATGTAGTTTGCGAAAAATGTGGTGTTGAGGTTACTCTTTCGAGAGTCAGAAGAGAAAGAATGGGTCACATTGAGCTGGCTTCACCAGTTGCGCATATCTGGTATTTGAAATCGCTTCCATCAAGATTAGGTCTTTTGATGGACATGACATTGAAAGATATTGAGAGAGTTCTTTATTTTGAGGCATTTATTGTCACTGATCCTGGTTCAACTCCACTAGTGCATAAGCAACTTCTGACTGAAGAGATGTACTATGATGCACTTGATGAATATGGAGAAGATGAGTTTGAAGCAAAAATGGGTGCAGAGGGAATTCAACGCATTCTTGCTGATCTTCAATTAGAAAAAGAGGCTGCAAATCTTCGTGAAGAGGCTCAAACTACTAAGAGCCAAACTAAACTGAAGAAAACAAATAAACGTCTTAAGCTGATTGACTCATTAATTCAATCAGGCAACAAGCCAGAGTGGATGGTTCTTAATGTTCTTCCGGTGCTTCCGCCAGATTTAAGACCACTAGTTCCGCTAGATGGTGGCAGGTTTGCCACTTCAGATTTGAATGATCTATACAGAAGAGTGATCAATAGAAACAATCGTTTAGCTCGACTATTAGAACTCGATGCACCAGAGATCATTGTCAGAAATGAAAAAAGAATGTTGCAAGAAGCGGTAGACTCTCTAATCGATAATGGCAGAAGAGGTAGAGCGGTCATGGGTAATAACCGCAGACCACTTAAGTCAATTGCGGATATGATCAAAGGTAAGCAAGGTCGCTTCCGTCAAAACTTACTAGGTAAGCGTGTTGACTACTCAGGTAGATCTGTTATTGTTTGTGGACCATACCTCAAACTTCATCAGTGCGGACTTCCAAAGAAAATGGCACTAGAGCTATTTAAGCCATTTATCTATAACAGACTTCAATCAAACGGCTATGCTTCAACAATTAAAGCTGCGAAGAAGATGGTGGAAAGTGAGATTCCTGAAGTTTGGGACATTCTTGAAAAGGTGGTTCATCAACATCCAATTTTGTTAAACCGAGCTCCAACTCTTCATAGACTTGGAATTCAGGCATTTGAACCTTTGTTAATTGAAGGTAAAGCAATCCAACTTCATCCATTAGTTTGTAGTGCGTTTAATGCCGACTTTGACGGTGACCAGATGGCTGTTCATGTTCCATTATCTGAAGAAGCGCAACTTGAAGCAAGAACATTAATGCTTGCCTCTAATAACGTGCTTCACCTAGCAAGTGGTGACCCAATTATTGTTCCATCTCAGGACGTGATTTTGGGCCTTTACTACATGACTAGAGAAAAATTTAATGAACTTGGCGAAGGAAAATCATTTGCAAATCCTACCGAAGTAATTAATGCTTATGAATCAGGAGCTGTTTCTTTACATGCGCAGATTAAATTAAGAGTGCAAGATTATGAGAAGACAGAGAAAGGATATCAACCAACTTCAACTCGAATTGTCGATACAACGGTTGGTAGAGCAATTTTCTCGAGCGTTCTTCCTGTAGGCCTGTCATTTGATTTAATCAATACAGCTTGTACAAAGAAGGTGATTTCAAATTTAATCCATGTTTGTTATCAAGAGCAAGAACTAAAACATACTGTGATCTTTGCTGACCAGATGATGTATATGGGATTCAAATATTCTACTAAATCAGGCATTTCATTTTGTTCGAATGATATGACAATTCCTGATGCAAAAACGAATATGGTGGATGCTGCAGAATCACAAGTTAAACAAGTTCAAGATCAATTCTCACAGGGTGTGTTAACTGATGGTGAGAGATATAACAAGGTGATTGATATCTGGTCTAAAACTTCAGAAGATATTGCAAAAGCAATGATGGATGAAGTGGGATATGAAGAAATTACAAATTCAGAAGGAAAAAAAGAGAAAAAACCTTCATTCAACTCAATCTACATGATGGCTGATTCAGGAGCAAGGGGTTCTCCAGCCCAGATCAGACAGCTTGCGGGTATGAGGGGTTTGATGGCGAAACCTGATGGTTCAATTATCGAAACTCCGATTACATCAAACTTCCGTGAAGGTTTGAATAATATGCAATACTTTATCTCAACTCATGGTGCGAGAAAAGGTCTTGCTGATACAGCGCTTAAGACTGCTAACTCTGGTTATCTAACAAGACGTTTGGTGGATGTTGGACAAGACTTAGTAACCACTGAAGAGGATTGTGGAACTGAAGAAGGATTAACAATTAAAGCCACTATTGATGGCGGTAATGTGGTTCAAACGTTAGGTGATGCGACAATGGGTCGTGTGACTGCAGAAGATGTGTTGGTTCCAGGATCTGAAGAAGTGCTTCTTCCTAAGGGACATTTAATCAAGCTCAAAGATACTCATAAGATTGATGAATTGGGTGTTGAGTCTATCAAGGTTAGGTCTTCTATTACTTGCGAAACTAAGTATGGTGTTTGTGCGAATTGTTATGGTAATGACATGGCTCGTGGTCATCAGATTAATGTTGGTGAGGCAGTGGGTGTGATTGCAGCGCAATCCATTGGTGAGCCTGGTACGCAGTTAACGATGAGAACCTTCCATATTGGTGGTGCAGCTTCTGCATCAACAGCTATCAATAGCATTAATATTAATAACAAAGGTGTTGTTCATTTTGAAAACTTGAAATCAATTACGAATGATAAAGGTGACTTAGTAGTTATCTCAAGATCTTCAGAAGTTTCTGTTAGAAATGAAAAAGGTCAAGAAGTAGAAAGATATAAGATTCCTTATGGCGCATTTGTCCACGTTCAAGATGGAGGCTCTGTAGAGTCAGGAACTAAGATTGCCGACTGGGATCCTCATACTCACCCAATCATTGCGGAACAAGCAGGTCTAGTGGTATTTGAAGATTTTGTTGAGGGTGTGACTGTGATGAAAAACAGTGATCCTCTTACAGGACTTTCTTTTTATCAAATCATTGACGAAGCTGAGAGAACTTCAGCAGCTAAAGGCTTGAAGCCGGTAGTGAAGTTAAAGAAATCAGAGAGTGATGATGAGGTTGTTTCTACTCATTACCTTCCTTCAAATGTGAAGATTAACCTTGAAGATAAGCAATCCATTAAAGCGGGTGAAGTTCTTGCTAAGATTCCTAAAGATGTATCCAAGACAAGTGATATCACCGGTGGTCTTCCAAGAGTTGCTGATTTGTTTGAGGCAAGAAAAGCCAAGGATCACGCAATCCTAGCTGAAGCATCGGGTGTTGTTAGTTTTGGTAATCCTACCAAGTCTAAAGATCGCTTGATCATTACTGACGAAGAAGGCAATGAAACAGAAATGATGATCCACAAATGGCGTCAGGTCAATGTCTATGATGGTGAGACGGTTGAGAAGGGTGATGTGATTTCAGATGGTCCTTCTAACCCGCATGACATTCTAAGACTACTTGGTGTTCAGCCATTAGCTCAATACATTGTCAGAGAGGTACAAAATGTATATCGCCTGCAAGGTGTAAAAATTGCTGATAAGCACATTGAGGTTATCATCAAGCAAATGTTAAGAAAATGCGAAATCATTGATGCAGGTGATTCTAGCTTTGTAAATGGCGAAACTGCCGAATACTCAAAAGTGATTGAAGCTAATAAACAGCTGAAAGCACAGGGTAAACAAGAGGTAACTTTCGAGAGACTTCTAATGGGTATTACGAAGGCTTCTCTATCAACTGAGTCATTCATTTCAGCAGCGTCATTCCAAGAGACCACGAGAGTTCTAACTGAGGCTTCTACGACGGGTAGAGTGGATGAACTTCTAGGTCTTAAAGAGAATGTAATTGTTGGAAGGTTGATTCCTGCAGGTACGGGTTTTGCTCAGCATGCTGAAGCAAGACGTCAACGTCAAGAGGAGAGTATGTTGTACTCAGAGGCTGAGGAGGCTTTATCGGCTGAACTAAGTGATGCTGAGACTGAGCCTGAGCCAGTCGCTGACTCTGAATAGGTAAATTAAATAAACCCGCTTTTGCGGGTTTATTTATAATTTGAACTACGTTTTATCACAGCCAATAAATGGATCTCAATACTTACAATCAATATGTCGCTGAAGGTTATAACCATATTCCTGTCTTCAGAACTGAGTCTATTGATACTGAAACAGCTTTAAGCCTTTATCTTAAACAAGGCAATAAACCCTACTCTTACCTTTTTGAGTCTGTTGAAGGGGGCGAGAAATGGGGTAGATTTTCTTTTGTAGGTATCGGTGCCAGTAAGATTATCAAGGTCGAGGATTTCAAAGTTTCCATTGAGGTCGGTAGTCAAATTCTTTTATCTGAAGAAGTTGAGAATCCTCTTGATTGGATTGAAGATTATCAAAAAGAATTTAAGGCGCCAGAGATTGAAGAGCTTCCGATATTCAATGGCGGATTGGTAGGCTATTTTGGTTATGAGATTATTCGATATATTGAGCCCAAACTCTCCAAAATTAATAAACCCGATCAACTAAATGTTCCAGATATTTTGTTGATGGTCTCGGATGAGCTCATGGTTTTTGATAATGTCAAAAATCAAGTTTTTATCATTAACCACATCAACCCTTCTGAAAAGACTTATGAAGAGGCCCAAAAAAGACTGGAGGAAATCTACCAGGAAATCCTTAAACCGTTATCTGAAGGTCGAACCAATCCAACAAAATATTCTCATGATTTTAGATCCAGTTTTGGCGAGGAAAAATTTAAGAAATCTGTAGAAAAGATTCGTGACTACATTATCGCAGGCGATGTCATGCAAGTGGTTCCTTCACAAAGACTAGAGGCTGACTTTGAGGCATCGCCCATTGAGTTATACAGACAGTTAAGAGCATTAAACCCATCTCCCTATATGTATTATCTGAATTTATCAGATTTTCATATTGTCGGCTCCTCCCCTGAGATTCTTACTCGAGTGGAGAAATCAAGGAAAGCAACGGTAAGACCTATAGCGGGAACTCGTCCCAGGGGCAAGAATCAGCAAGAGGATCTGGCAAATGAAAAAGATCTATTGGCAGACAAGAAAGAGATTGCAGAGCACTTAATGTTAATTGATCTCGGTAGAAATGATCTTGGCAGAATTGCAAAAACTGGCTCCGTTAAGCTAACCGAGAAGATGAAGATAGAAAGATACTCTCATGTGATGCATATCGTCTCCAATGTGGAGTGTGAAATCAAAGATGAGATGTCGGCAATCGATGTGCTAAAGGCAACTTTTCCTGCAGGCACACTCTCAGGCGCCCCTAAAGTAAGGGCCATGGAGATTATTGATGAGGTGGAGCCTTTGAAGAGAAATATTTATTCAGGTGCCATCGGTTATTTATCGTGGGATGGCTCAATGGACACAGCCATTGCCATTAGAACTGCGGTCATTAAAGGCCAGAAAGTTTATGTTCAAGCAGGAGCGGGGGTAGTCTATGATTCAAAGCCTCAAGCGGAATGGGATGAAACGATGGCCAAAGCCCAAGCAATTGTTGCAGCGGCAAACTCAATTGGCGGAAATTCATAAGGGAATTTTTTACAATTGATATTGCAAATTCACACCAATTCATTATCATATAGGTTTTGGTGAGGCTTATTTCAACCAAAAATGAGCTATAAATTTATTTTAATGAGGAGAGAGATAATGAAAAAAACAATCTCAATAATGTCTGGTTTGGCATTGCTAGCTTCTTTATTTGTGCTTCCTACTCAAGTAGGCGCGAAAGAAGAAACAGGACAGGATGTAGCTTTTGGTAGAAAAGCAGGTAACTGTCTAGCTTGTCATATGATTCCAGGTGGTAATCTTCCTGGTAACATCGGACCACCATTGATTGCCATGAAAGCAAGGTACCCAAATAAGGCGGATCTTAGAGCAGTGATTCACGATCCAACTCAAAAGTTTCCACACACTATCATGCCTCCGTTTGGTAAGCATGGAATTTTGACTTCGGAACAAATTGATAAATTGACCGATTTTATTCATTCTAAATAAGTTAGGAGTAATAATAATGAAAAGAAGATTATTTTTAAAAAGTGCAATGGCTGGTTCAGCTGTAGCGACTGCTATTGGTGCTGGACTTCTAGCTCCACGTGCTGTCATGGCAAACTCTGATGCGTTCAAAGCGATTTCATCTAAGATGGATGCAGCAGCAGCGTCAGCAGGTAAAGGCTCTTTCACATTCAAGGCACCAAAAATTGCTGAGAATGGTGCGGTAGTTCCAATGACAGTAGATGCATCTGGCATGGCTGATGTTTCTAACATTTCAATCTTGGTAAAAGAGAACGGTACTCCACTATGTTGTTCATTCAACATGACTGGTGCGAATGGTGAGGTCTCTACTCGTGTTAAGATGGGTAAAACTTCAGCAGTAACAGCTCTTGTAACTGCAGGTGGTGCTACTAGTGCTGTGACACAAGAAGTTAAAGTAACTATTGGTGGATGTGGCGGTTAATCGCTGATCAGTAATTTATTAAGGAGAAATTAAAATGTCAATTAAATTAAAACCTAGAGCTAGAAACGGTAATATCGATATTAAATTGCTTATCAAGCACCCTATGGAAACTGGTCTTAGAAAATCTAAGGGTAAATTAGTTCCTGCTAACCATATCACTGATATGACAGTTGCGGTAAATGGTACTACTGTGATGAAAGCGGATATTGGAAGTGCGGTATCTAAAGACCCATACTTCAAGTTTTCAACACCTGGTAAAAAGGGTGATGAAGTGACAGTTTCTTACAATGATAACAAGGGTAAGTCTGGTTCAGCTTCTAAGAAAGCTTAATATCTAAAAAATATAAGGGTAAAT
>Ga0233450_10005740_pt1 | contig 10682 bp, 7 predicted proteins | sample 011ome_30_FD_189956 | JGI IMG/M metagenome (GOLD analysis project Ga0233450, IMG submission 189956) | Coastal salt marsh microbial communities from the Groves Creek Marsh, Skidaway Island, Georgia - 011501CT (spades assembly) | ecosystem: Environmental > Aquatic > Marine > Intertidal zone > Salt... | reverse complement strand
ATGACTTTGTGTGACTACTTCTTGCGCGACGTCATCGCCCGCCTTGCTGTTCTTGCTCGGCGTGTTCGCCCGGTTGGAATTTCGGGTAGATGCGCTTGTACAACGTGACGCAAATCGTGTCGTGCTGGTGAATGACGCTGTTGAAAATGCACTTCATGCGACCGTGCGTGCCCACGGGCTCGACAATTTTGCCTCGTAATCCGTATTTTGTCCATAGCTCGAGCGGTTTGAACCATCGAATGTCGTTAGGATCGAAGAACATTTGACGCGCGACGGCTTTGTGCTTGTGCGTGCGAAACGGAAACGCGCTCAAAATGACGCGCTTGAGTACGATGCGATCGGGGTTGGCGTTTCGCACTGAACCCGTCATTGCAAGATCTGCACGGATGCCGTTGGGAGTGTACGACTCTTTGAACCCAATCACGGGCGCTGGGCCGTACGTAATCGGCCCGTACACGCTAGCAATGGTCGGCACGCGCGCGCGCAAAAAGCGCTCCAACTTGTGCTTGTCGCCCAAGTTGTCCGTGCTGTACAACGGCCCCGCGCGTTCGCGCCTGAATCCGACGTGGAACCACAACGGGTCTTTGGACTTCAATGGTTGTTCATACACCGAGGACTTGGTGACGCAATAGTGCATCAGCGACAAGCACGTCTCGTATTGCATCAAGCCGGTGACGATAACCGGACCGGCGCCGCCGACCCAGCCAGTCCATAGCGGTCCGACACCAGAGCCAATCTTACCGTCATCCGATCTCGGACATACATTCGGATGAGGGGGTTCGTAACCACCTTGCCCTTGGAAAAGTGCGATGACTGGGATGCGAGGAACGCCGCGCAAGGTGATTCGCACGTAGGCACCGATTTGGGCTCCGCCCACGGCGTCCTCCTCTTGAATATCCAGCGCGCGCTTATACGCACGGCGATAGTTTTCAAATGCAAACACGCGCGAATAATCGTACGGAAGCGACTCTTTGGAGTCCCACGGGGACGAACGGAACGATTTTAATCCTCGATACTTGGCGAATCTGTCTCGAGCGGGGATGTGGTCGGGCGTGTCCATTTCGTCTGGATGCTGTAAATCCTCATCCGCGGCGTCTTGTAACAGCGCACGCTTATGGCTGTCGCGTTGAGCCAGATCAAGATTTCGACGGGTCTCTGCGTCCATTTCGTCATCGTCGTCATCGCCGGCGTTGACCCATTCTTCGTCGGACTCGTCGTCCTCCACATCCGCGCCACCTTCACGCATCTCCGCTTCAGCGCCAAACGTATCTTCACCAGGTGCATCAGCCATATCGTCGTCTTCATCGTCAACCACATCGGTATCGTTGACAGTATTGTCATCGCCGTCGAGTGCAAGCCAGGAGGATTGATAGTCGCTCATCCCAGCCGGACGCTTTTGCGACTTCATCGCCTCAATTTCCGCCATTTGAAGCTCAGACGCCGTCGGCCAAGTCTGCTCGTTTTCTAAAGGATCGGGCTCATTTTCCCGAACGACAGCATCTGCAGTCTCTGGATCACGCGTCCATGTCATGAAAATTTCATCACCCATATCAGCATCTTTGCTGTTAGCTTTTAAGCGCGCCGAGCGCGGCTCGGCGATGGATTCAATCTTCTCCACGGGGAAATCACCGACGCCGGGTAAATGCCAAAGTTGATTTGCCGTTGCTGGAACGCCGCGCACATAACCTTCGATCACAACAGTGGCGAAGCGATCATCTGCTGCGTCCGCGGTGACCTCCTTGCGATGCGCTAAAACATACGGGCGTTGATTGCGCCAACGCGGCATGTCGGCGCGAAGCTCTACGGTTTGACGCACTACCTCTGCGAGTTCAGCTTGTGAATCTGCCGGAAGCGTCTTCACGCGCTCAGTCGGAATTTGAAGCTCATTGGAAACGATATTCATCATTGCCTTTTTCACCTCTTGCTTTTTCGCTTGTTTGACGTCTGCAAGACCTCGCAGCGCGAGCAACGTTTGCGGAATCCCGAGCGCTTTCAACGTCGGTAAACATCGACACAACTCTCCACTCGGTTCATGCGCCGATACCGGAGCGACCATCATAAGCAAGTCACACACTTTCAATACCTCCAATGCCGCGAGCGTGTTCGCGGGATTCATCAATAAAAATGACACGCGATGACGAAACCGCCCGCACGTCACCGTCCGCGGCGTCGTACAATCGTTCACCAAAGCCTTCACCACCTCCTGCACATCACACTCGCCTTCGTCACCCACCATGCACGAAATCAACTCCACCAAATACTTCAACACATCGCTCCCACCGTCATCATCCGCATTAAATGCCAGAACCCCAACAACCTTTGGCGTCGCTCGCGAAAAGCGCTTCTCCTCCATAATCGCGCTCCTATTCGCATCCCTAATCTGCTTCGCCCGCACCGCGCGTTCCTGCTTATTCCCAACCCCTTGCCCAACCTTCATCGACGCCCGCACACGTGCGCCAAACATCGCGCGCGTATCATCCCCAGCCGTCTTATGTCGCTTCCACGTGTGCTTACTCGCGTGCCTCCCCGTGGTGTGCTTTTTGTTGCGCTGCCCGTGCGCGCTCGGGCCCGGCATGGCGCGCGCCCGTCACCGATCGACACCGACGCTCGCGCGCAAAAGACGAAACACGAAAATCCCCGTCCGCGCGCGGCGTCGGCGCGGCGTCGCTCGCGGTCGGCGTCGCGCTGTGCGGCGTCGAACGCGACGGGACAGTGCACCCGGCGGCGGCGGCGGGCACGCCGGTTGTCCGAACGCCGGTTGTCCGAACATTCGCCCAGTCGCGTGTGGATAACGAGCGCGGTCGCGCGCGCGCCAGGCGGCAACCATCGACGCTCGCGCTCGAACCGCGCGTTCATAGCGCGACAGAAATCACACGGTTTCGTCACCCACGCGTTTTCAGCGCGGTGTGCTCGACGTGAGGCGACGAGCTCGGCGTGAGCTTGGATAGAGTGTCACGAAATATCTCGCGCACGATGATGATGATGTCTTCGGTTTCGGTTTCGGGTTCGGTTCGATTGAATGCGTCGTCGAAGACGACGACGACGACGCGTGCGGGTCGTCGCGGGCGGGCGGTGTCTGTGGTCGTTCGCGCGGGCGCGAACGCAAAGCCGGCGAATGATTTGATGATTCGCATGGCGCGAGGCGAGACGGTGGAGCGCACGCCGGTGTGGTTGTTTCGACAAGCCGGTCGACACTTGCCCGAGTACATGGAGTACAAGAAGACGCGAGGGAAGAATTTTTTGGAGCTGTTGGCGGATCCGAATGACGTGGCGGAGTGCACGATGCAGCCGATTAGACGATATAATATTGATGCGGCGATTTTGTTCAGCGATATTTTGGTCATCGCCGAGGCGTTGGGGGTGGACGTGGAGATGCCGGGCGGGAAAGGAATTTTGGTGCCTCGACCGATCACGGGACCGGAAGACATGCACCGGGTACCGGAGAAGATCGACGTTAAAGTTAAGCTCGCGCACGTATTGGCTTCGGTGAAGAAGATTAATGAAACCATCGAGGCGGAGGGATTGGGCGTACCGCTCATCGGTTTTAGCGCCGCGCCGTGGACGTTGATGTACTACATGGTTGGCGGTTCAAGTAAGAAGAACACGGACGTTGGGATGAAGTGGTTGAAGCAACATCCCAAGGAGGCGCAGAAGTTGTTGGACATCTTGACCGACGTCGTGATTGATTACCTGGACGAGCAAGTCAAGGCTGGCGTGCACATGGTGCAAGTGTTTGAGGCGATGTGCGAGCACATCACGGAAGAAAGCTTTTACGAATTCGCCATGCCGTGCATGGAGAAGATCGCGGCAGAAATGAAGCGCAGACATCCGGATGTGCCCTTGCTCGGTTTCGCGCGCGACGCCCCGTACGGTATCGCCGCCCTCCAACGTGCGGGCTATCAAATTATCACCATTGACACCGCCATGGACCGCAACGTCGCGCGCGCCGCGTTGCAAGCCGACGCCGACGCCCGAGGCGTCGCCCCGGCCGGTGTTCAAGGTAACTTCGACCCGACGTTATTGAATAAGGAAGACGGTGCGTCTTTCGAGGGCATCGAAGCCGAAGTAACGCAAATGCTCAAGGATTTTGGGCCGCAAAAGCTCATCGCAAATTTAGGCGCCGGATTGAGCGGCAAGGAGGACGTCGAAAAGGTGGCCTACCTCGTCGATTGCATCCACCGCGTGTCCGAGGACATGATCGCCAAGCAAAAGTAATCGTAGATTTTAATCATTTATGCACGACACTTCATGAACGACGGCATTTACGCGCGCTTGAGAGAAACCGTACGTTTTAAGCTTTTTATCGCAAAAAAATCTTCACGCGTGCAACTGTCGCGCCGAGATCCTCAGTATCCGCCACGAATTCATCGCCGCGTCCCTAATCTCGCGTCGACACGGTCATGTCGCCGCACAGCACGTGGGTGCGTCGATACGCGTTGCTCGTCGCGCTCGTCATCGCCTCTATCGCCGTCGCCGACGCGCGGAAGGAGAGTAGTCGCGGGAACACTGGCGATGGTGTCACTGGGAACCGCTTCGCGTCCGTCGCGTCCGGCGCCATGGCTGGCGTTACGTCATTCGTGGTTATATTGAAGAAAAACCCCGCGCTTCGCGTTCGCGTGCTCAGTTTTATCGCGGTGGCGGTGATGTGCGTGTGGTACGTCGGCGTTCGCGGCGCGGAGTGGGTGAAACTCGCGTTCGCGTCAGCGGAAGCGAACGAGGAGCGCGCGGCGTTTCTTCGCGAAATAGCGTCATTTAGACGGCGCGAGCATGAGAGTGGGAGAGATGGCGAGCGAAGTGCGGCCAAGGCGCGGTTGAAGTTGGCTGAAAGTTTGATGGAACGTCGGCGGGCGAACGGTTACTCGCTCGCGTTGAAAAAGTTGCGCGGACTCGTCGCTGTAGAAGAGCTCCACGAGGATCAAATCGTGTCGAGTGGGAATAGAGAAGTAGATGTGAATGATGTGTACGAGCGTGCATTAGTGGCGGCGGGGACGAATGCGACTCGTGCGGCTGAGGAGTTGCGCGCGCGTGCGGCGTGGCATAAGAAGAACTCTGTCGTGGATGCTATGAAATCTTGGGTAAACGTAGACGCCGAAACACGCAAACGATTTCTGGCCGTCTACGAAGGCGCGTGGTACTCGGTGAGTTCCCCGCTCGGGGTCGCAGTGTACATCGAACGTCTCGGCGGGCTGGATATGAATAAGGTGCTGGACGTCGTAAGCGAAGATGACATCGTTGAACAGCGCATGCGCTTGCAAGGATATTTAACCAAAACGTTGTTGCCTTTCATGGCGAATCGCGAGGGTGTTATTGCTCGTGATAAAATTATTCACGTTATAGATTTAAAAGACGCGTCATCCAAGCTGGTGTCAAAGGCGAACCTGGCGATGTTCAAGCGTTTGCAGGAGATTGATCGCAACTATCCAGAGTTCCTCTATCGCACCTATCTCGTCAACGCGCCACTCGGGGCGAGAATCGTCTGGCGCACCATCGCGCCTCTGTTACCATCTCGAGTGCGTGCGAAAGTGCGAATCATGGGTGAGATCAAGGGGAAGAACATGGATAAGTTAGCAGAAATCATGGGGGGAGTCGACAAGGTGCCACATTTCCTCGGCGGACGCTGCATGCGACGCTTAGATGAGTGTCCGCCGTGGCGCTTGCCAGATATGAACGATACGACGTTTCAACCTTGGGAAGCAGAAGCCAAGAGCGTCACACCTTCGCCAGCGAGGCGATCTTGGAAGGACGCGATGAAGTCCAACAAAGCTTAGCTTTTGCGTTGTTAGTTGCAGGCATCGAAGAAAAAAGTAAAAGTCACATGGGAGCCTCGTGTTTCGCGTCACAACTTCACATGCGTCGCAATATCATATCCGCGTATACTCTCGCGAGCGCGTTTTACGTGACGTGCGGGCACGGATTTCGCGTGGCGTTTATCGCTGACACGGGTATTGGTAATGACCGCCCGTCAGACGCGTGGACTGATTATCTTGGAAATTTAAGACAACCATCGTACACAGTTGATGGAGTGGAGTGTAAAAATTACAAGGGAGAATACTGCGGAGCTTTCAGTCGCGCGCGGGATGTGTTCGAACTTGCTCGCGGCTCAGGCGCTGAACTGGTTATTCACGCTGGCGATTTAGACTACGAATCCTCCCCGACATCTTGGCTACGCTTTCTCACCGAAGAAGCGTTTAGGCCGGGATTGGGGTACCTCGCTAGTCAAGGGAATCACGACGTGGATGGCTGGGACGGCGTAAGCGACCTCTGGTCTGGACCTCGAGGCTATAAAACGTTATTGTCGCGCCAAATACCGCGCGGGGCGAGCTGTCGAGGTAGTTATGGCGAAGATTACGCGTGCGAGTATAAAGGCGTGCTGTTTGTGCTTTCGAGTGTGGGATCTGTTTCACCGGGAGAGTCCGCAAATCGAGCACATTATGACTTTGTGGAGAACGCACTTCGAACGAGTGACGCGAAGTGGAAAATATGCGTGTGGCACATGACCATGAACTCCTTGCAATCGAGCTACAAGGGCGACGCCACAGGTTTCGGCATCTACGAGATATGCCGAAAGTACGGAGCGTTCATCGTGACGGGTCACGCGCACACGTATTCGAGATCGTACACCATGAAGTCATTTGGAACGCGAGTTTATGGATTCACTCGACAAGATCTACAAGTTGCTTCATACGATAAGTCGGTGATCACTCTGAAGCCCGGCGAACAAAGCGGCACGACTGGAATCGCCGTCGTCGGCATCGGAGGATACAAAAACGAAGCGCAGCAAACTGATTCCGGTATTTGGGCCAAGGTATACAGCTCATCGTGTTCGTCGTCGTCGTGCGAATACGCTAACGACGCGCACAAGTACGGTGCATTGATTTGCGAATTTGCACCGACTGAGTCTACGGCGCCGTGCTATTTGGCCACCACGGCGCGCCGTGGCGCCACCGCCGCCGAAAAACAACGCCGCGCCCGCGTTAAAGTCGACGAGTTTACCCTCGTACGTCAATTAGGATCAAATCCATCGTCTTCTGTTCTCCAATCGCCGAGGATACCATCGTCGGGCGCGTGCGACGATGTCCCGCCGGATTCCACAGCCGACTGCACGGACCAAGCACGTTGGGGTAAATGCGACCGCGACTTTCTCATCCGAGGCAACTACTGTCGAAAATCATGCAAACGATGTTCTTAATGCACACGCGTCTTAACTCACACACGTGCGCGCGGTAAACGCCGAAGTCGACCACTATCATCGAAGATCCTAGTCAGCATCAATTAATCCACATGCGCGAATGCGTCCACGTCAAACCTCGACGCTTGACGCCGACACCACCGACGCACCCGCGCTCAAAGACACACTCAATGTTCACTGTAACGATCGCTCCGATCGCGACGCGCGCTCGCGTCGCGCACAAATCGCGCCGAGTGCACGTGCAAGCGAATGCCGCGCGCTTTTCTCCGGCCACGACGCACGTCACGCGCCAAGTCGCGCAAATCGCCGCCAAGGCACCGCCGCCGCCGCCGCCGCCTGCCAAGTTCTTATCCGCCGCGCAATACGTGCAAGTCACGTCGGTCGTGTTCGGTGCGTCTCGCGCACTGGTCGGGTGCCTCGCTTGTTGTGATTTGAATTAATTTAATTGTCCCGCGATGACAATTCAATTCACTCTCGCTTTTGCGCTCATCGCGCTGACGACGGGCCAGACGTCGATGTCGCGACATGAAATTAACCTGAAAACGTTCGTATTGTTCGCATACAGGCGTGTACGCGGCGCAAATGTTGCTTGTGCCGGCCAAGGTGCGTGTGAATTCATAAAACTATTCCATTTCATTATTCCAATTCGGTTACGCGTACTGACGACGAACGTTATGATACCTACGCAGATGGTCTCCGATCACTTCAATGCCACGCCTACGTCCATGGAAAAGTTTTGGATTCGCGGCTCTTCCGCTGCTATTGGTGCTGCCATTTACGCCATGTCGTTATTGGCAGCGAACCAAGCCGCGCAAGTCGCCTTTTACCTCGCCGCGGCGGTCGCCGTGTTGTACCCGTTCAACGCCAAGTTCAACTTGTTCAAGGATAACCTCTCTATCAAGTATCCCATGCACTACGTGCCGGAAGTCTTGATGGCTACGCTCACGCTCCTCGGCGCGTACGTGCTTTACTTGTAAAAAGTGGCACGCGACACGCCGACGTCGAAGACGCCGACGCCGACGTAACTCTCCAATCCAAGATTCCACCCATCTACGCCAATGCGCGTCAGATGCGTGAACAAGTTGTCCAAATAAGTACCATAACAATTGCCATCCTCCATGACTGCGGGGAGTGTATCATACGCAAATGGAGTTGTCAAGCGTTATTTAATGAATGAATGTCCATCCTTTCCATAAAGCATAAAGCATAAAGCGCGCTCGCGCCGGTATGTCACATATTCACGCGCCATGCGCGCGACGATCTCTCACCGTGCGTGTGCGCGCGTACACGCACGCACGCATGCGCATTCACGCACATCGTGGCGCGCGCGCGCGAACCGTGTCGCGGCGAACGCGGGCGAGAGCTCCTCTTCGTGCGTCGTCCTGGTGGGCTACGAGTCCAGCGAAGTTCCTCGCGTGCGCGATCTCGTCGACGCGCTGCGCGCCGCCATGAAAGACTCTGGCATGGATATTGGTGTGGTTGATGTGCTCGGCGTCGATGACGCCCATCTCGGGCGCACGATCGATGATATTCGTCGAGGCGGGGCTAACCCCGACAGCGGGGTGTTCCAACGGAACGACCCGACGGCGGGTACGCGCGTCGTCATGCTCTACGGCGACGACGCCAAGGCGCTCATGCCTGACTTGAAGCTCGAAATGAACGAAGAGGGGTTCCCGGGGGCGATTTTCGGCGTCTTCACCGATGGTTTGATCGCGTTGCCCGTGGGAGCCGCGGCGGCGAGCGTCGCGTCGGCGCACGAACGATATTGGGACCTTCGTCCGACGACCGCCGCGGATTCCTACACCGACGATGATGTCCATTTTGAGTACAATGGTGAACTAGATGTTTGGGATTTATCGCGCGTGACGACAGCGATGGCGGTTGCGATGGATAGAGCGGACGTTTTGGATACGGCGACGCGGGACACGGGTGGAGAGCGACTGCGGAGCGACGCGTCGCATGTCGTCGCTGTCGATGGCGTTGTTGGCGAGCCATTACGTACAGCATTGTTAGACGCGCTCACGGAGGTTGGTTACGATCATTTCAGCGAAACAGGGCCACCAGAGACAAAGTGGAATCGAGAAATGCGTGACGGGTTGGACGACGCCGGCGGCGAGTCGCCGCCACCGAGTTGGGGACTTACACCCGAGACTTTAGCGGCAATGATGGAGACCGACGCGGTGCGGTCATTTCGAGCTCGACTCGCGGCGATGTATCCAGAGTATGACATTCGCACGATGCCGAGCGACGCGCTGGAACCGGATGGCATTCCGGGCGCGTGGGGCGGGTCGAGCATTTGCAGCGCCGTCGGCAACGCCGCGGTGTACGGCGACATGTTTCACTGGCACATCGACATGGATCCGAGTCAGCTTGACCCATCAGCCCCATGGGTTGAGAGATTCGGCTCATACGTCAACCGCGAGCGCGGTCGTCCGCTGTTCGTGAGTGCGATGGTGTACTTGAACCCGGGACCGTGGCCGGCGGCGTTTGACGCCGAGACGCTCTTCCTCGATCCAGGCACGGGTACAGGCGTATTTGTTCGTCCACAACCCGGACGCGTGGTGCTTATGGATCAAGACATCCTTCACCGCGTATCCACACCGAGTCAAATTGCGAATCTTCCGAGGTATTCATTCGTCCTGAAGTTGTGTTTCTTCCCAAAGCGCGTTGACGGGCCGCAGCGCATGACGCTCATTCGCGAAGATTGGGGCGAGCCGTGCCTCTTTGGCACCGCCGCCGGTCACGTAGGAGGCGAAGAAATTTATGAAGACGCATATGATGACGATTGTGATCCAGCGTTGGATGATTGCGACTTGTGGGCGCTCGGAATTTACACAGAGGATTTTATGCTGAGCTCCACGGACGAAGACGAAGACGACGACGACGACGACGACGAACCGTAGAACACGCAGATATTTGTAACATATTCTTTTGATATTTGTTTCCACGCAGGCCACTTTGTGCGATCTCACGACACGCGCGCGACTGCCGAGACAAGACGCGCGGCTCATTCCTGAATGCTCAACGCTGGCCAGACAACGAGAACACGCGAAATTCTACGCACAGGCGCGTCACACGCAGGCGCGGCGCAGCGCGGCGACACGCGTGCAACACATGTGCGCAAGAAAACAAAACGCGCGCTATCGTTTTCACCGCGACTTATTTCCTATCGGACGTCGCAACGCGCACACGACACGCGATAGCGCACACCGTGCCAATTCAGGCAATTAAATTGAGCAGTAAATATCATCATGGACTCCGCTATCGACGCCGCGAAGAAGAAGGCGGATGACGCAAAGCGTATGGCGAAAAGTGGCTTCTTTAGTCTGTGCGCGCCGTGTCTGTCTCTCGCAGGCATGGGTGGCGACGCGGTTGACGCCGATGACGGCGCACAACGACGCAGTGAGCAACAGCGCAGTGAGCAACAGCGCGTGGAGCAACAGCGCGGTGATGCCCAAGGCGACTCCACCCGACGGGAAGCTGAACGCCAAAG
>Ga0233450_10005727_pt1 | contig 10707 bp, 8 predicted proteins | sample 011ome_30_FD_189956 | JGI IMG/M metagenome (GOLD analysis project Ga0233450, IMG submission 189956) | Coastal salt marsh microbial communities from the Groves Creek Marsh, Skidaway Island, Georgia - 011501CT (spades assembly) | ecosystem: Environmental > Aquatic > Marine > Intertidal zone > Salt... | reverse complement strand
TGCGGATTGCGCTGCCTTCCAGCATGACCCCCCATTGTTCCTGCGGGTGGCTATGGATGGCGCCAACCGCGTTTGGCGCAATGCGGACAATTGATAACATCGCCTTGTCACCGGGGAAAATACGGGTGGTAAGCCCCTCGCCAAGGGTGCGGGCAATTCCCTGATCCATGGCATCAATATTGAAAAAATTAGTATCTTTCTGGCTCATCATAACCTCTAAAAAAACGGCGAATATGTCTGTTGATAATGGAGTCTTGCCTGATATGGGTGACGGTCAATGGCGACTGCCACATGCATCACCTTTTTAGTGTGACGCCGCTGGAATGACGAAATCAAGCAGAAAATAGCAAAGCTGCCAAAGTCATCAGACCCACGCGAAGCATCCTAGATTCCATGGTGCGGTTTTCGCGAAATCTGCGATCCGGTCAGGCGCGTTCAAATGGCCCGAGGCCAACATGTTTAATTGCCTCATCGAAAGTTGGTTGAGTTTTTGAAATTGTTATAATATAACATTACGGAATTACGCATGACGAAATAAAGGGACGTGGTAGACCGCGCCTCTTATCAGCAAAGCCGGAAGGCGAGACGCCCAAGCGCCCAACCTCCCCAGCGCCGGCGCGCTTGCAACATTGAGGATGAAAGAAAGATTAAGATGCCACAAGGATGGATGACGCACTTGATTATAGTCTCGAGATTTTTGGGGTTCGTCAGGTTTTGCGGGCTAGGCTTACTCATAATCGGAACAAATTCTGCCGCGATGGCATCGCAAAATCCGCTATCCGTGGTGGCTTCGATAAAACCAATCCATTCATTGGTCGCAGCGGTGATGGGCGATATTGGCACGCCGCAATTGCTGCTTGAGGCGCCGTCATCGGCGCATCATTTCACGTTAAAACCGTCACAAGCCCGCAGCTTGCAATCAGCGGATATCGTCTTTTGGGTTGGCCCGACGATGGAACAGCCGTTGACAAAGGCACTGGCGGCACTTGCGCCGCACGCCCAAACAACACCGCTGATCGACGCCTCTGGTTTGGTATTGATTGAATTCGATAACAGCGCGCCTGCGCATAAAAAGCCTATCCATGACAAACATGATGATCACGACAAACATGATGATCCTGCGCGCCATGCGATTAATCCGCATATCTGGCTTGATCCACAAAATGCACAAGTGATGCTTAGGGTGATTTCATCGCGGCTTGGCAAGGCCGATCCAGACAATGCCGATATCTATGCCGCGAATGCCGATAAGATGGCGTTGCGGCTTCAAGGGGTGCAGGCAGATATTGCAACGCAGCTAGCGCCCTATTCCGCCGCCAGATTTCTGGTGCTGCATGATGCGCATACTTATTTTGAGCGCCGGTTCGGGTTAGATAATCATGGGGCGATCACAAGCGAGCCTGACATAATGCCAACTGCATCGCGGATAAAGGCGCTACGCGCTGCGCTTGGCACGCATCAAATCGACTGTATTTTCGCTGAACCGTTTTTGGGGCAAAAAGCCGTAGATCTGATTGCCGAAGGCAGCAAGGTTCGCATTGGCACGCTAGATCCTGTTGCCAGCAATCTGCCTGCTGGCATTGAGCTTTACCCCACTCTTTTGACAAGCTATGCCACGGCGATGGAATCCTGCTTTCGCGGCAATTAGGTGTTTTTGAGTGGCTGATCTAGCGTTGGTCGGCAATAATCATATCAGCGGCCTTTTCGGCAATCATGATTGTTGGCGCATTCGTGTTGCCGGATACCAGCGTTGGCATGATCGACGCGTCAACCACGCGCAACCCCGAAAGGCCGTAAACCCGCAACCGCGCATCAACAACATCCCCCGATTTTGCATCAGGCCCCATTCGGCAGGTGGAGACGGGATGATACAAGGTCACGCCGGTTTCACGCGCATAGGCCAATAACGCATCATCACTATCAAGGTCTTTGCCCGGACGCATTTCTGCCTCAACGAGTGGTGCCATATGCTCGCTTTGCATGATGGTTCGTGCGATTTTCATTCCGGCAACATGCACACGGCAATCTTCATCGGTGCTTAGATAATTCTGCCTGATCGCGGGCGCTGTCATGGGATCGGATGATTTGATATGAACCGAGCCACGGCTTTCTGGCCGCAGCTGGCAAGGGCCGAAAGTCATGCCGGGAAATTTATCAAAGACACGTTTTGCCGGGTTGGCAAAGCTGGCATGGGCAATGTGATATTGGATGTCGGGACCAGCAAGACCGTCACGCGATCTAACAAACCCGCTAAGCACACCGGCTGGCAGGCTAAGAAGGCCGCGACGGGTCAAGCCATAGCGGATAATTTCGGCCGCTAGCCCAAGCCCATGCGCACGGTTGTTAAGCGAAATATTACGCCGCAACCGCCATGATAGGCGCGAGATATAATGATCGGCCAGATGATTGCCAACACCGGGTAACTCATGGCAAAGATTGATGCCGTGACGCGTGATATGATCGGGCGCGCCAATCCCCGACAATTCAAGAATTTGCGGCGATTGAATTGCGCCTGCTGACAGAATAATTTCGCGTCCGGCCTTTAGATGATGCGCCTTGCCGCGGCGGGTATAATGAACCCCATCGGCGCGCTTTCCCTCTAGGCTGATCGAGGTCACATGCGCATGGGTGATCACCTGCAGGTTAGGCCGGCCTCGTGCCGGTTGCAGATAGGCCTTTTTGGCCGAAAACCGCAGGCCGTTTTTCTGCGTTACCTGATAATAGCCAAACCCGTCCTGACTGGCACCATTATAGTCCTTGTTGCGTGGGTATCCTAGCTTTTCAGCCGCATCAATCAGCATATCAAGCGCTTCGTAGCGACTGCGGACCGGGGCAACATTCAATGGGCCGCCAATGCCGTGGATTTCGCTGTCAAAATCCTTGTCACCATTTGCCAATGCCTCACAATGCTCGGCCTTGCGAAAATAAGGCAGCACATCGTCATATGACCAGCCGCGATTACCGCGTTGGGCCCAGCCATCATAATCGGCGGACTGGCCGCGAACATATAGCATCGCATTAATCGCCGATGATCCGCCAAGCACTTTGCCGCGCGGAATGGCGATGCGGCGATTACCGCTGCTGTCTTCGGGTTCGGTCTCGAACATCCAGTTCATTGCCGGATTAACCATCGTCTTGATATAGCCTGCTGGAATATGAATAAGCGGGTTACGGTCTTCACCGCCAGCCTCAAGAAGCACAACCTGACAAGTCGGATCTTCGCTCAAACGGGCAGCCAACACACAGCCAGCTGATCCGCCGCCAATGACAATATAGTCAGGTTGATTATGATCAAATGCCATTATCGGCGCTCCTTAAACAAGACTACCCAGCCCTCGTATCATAAGCGTCAAACCAGCACAGGCCAGTGCAAAATGAACGATATGACGAAAGGTTGTCTCGCTGAAACGGCGGCGCGCCAAATGGCCGGCTTGCTGTCCGGCAATTGCCGGCACCATCATCAACGCTGATAATAACAGATTATCACCAACCGGAAATCCGGCATTGGAGATGCCAAGCCACAATGCGGCATAGCCTAGCGACAGAAACACGCCAAGCAACATGGCAAGATCATCCTTGGTAATGCGCATCATCATAAATAGTTGCAGGCTTGGAAACGAATATATCGAACTAAAGCTGCCGAGAATGCCCGAGGCGATGCCAGCCGGAATGATGAACCGGTCGAGGCTTGTCGCGGTTAAGCTGCGGCGGCGAAATTGTGGCAATGGAAAGCTGGATAAAATGGCATGAAGCGCAATCATCAGGCCAATTAGAATGCCCAAAAGTCGGCTGTCAATCGCCACCATCAGAGGGGCACCGATCAGCATAATCAAGGTAGAGCTGGCGACAAGCGGCCAAAATTTTTTCAAAATACGCCACTGGGCGCGGTTCAGCCAGATTTGCTGGATGTTGGCAATCATAATCGGTAAAGCCAGAAGCGCCACAATCTCGGGTAGTGGCAAGGTGAACAGCATGATCGGCGTTGCAATCAGCGGCAGGCCAAAGCCCAAGGCGCCTTTGACAAAACAGCCAAGAAGAACTGCCGTTAGTACGATTATGAAATCGGCTGATAAAAGAGTCTCGATGATCATTGCGTTTTATCCTGATACGCGCGATTGCCAGCAGTTTGGTCAGCCAGCAGAGGTGATGCCGCGTCGGTTTTGCCCTCCCCAATTTCCAACAATCAACGCCGCGGATAAAGCCGCTAATCGCATTTCAAGAGTAATCAGATAAGACAGCCTATGGATAGTCTAGGATGAAAGGGATTGTCGACTTAAAAAAATATGCGTAACGTCGGCGGGCGCTAGACATGCGGGCTGCGACGTCCAAGGCCGTGCGGATTTTGGCGCCAGTGGTGGATTTTAATGAGCAGATTTAACAGGCGCCGGCCGGTTCAATCAAAGCCGGCAGGCCTTGGGGTTTATCTCCTTAGGGTTTATCTATGATTGGAAATCGTCTTTCCCGTGCTGTTTATCCCCGCATACTCAATGCAAGAGATGGGCTGTGATGAGCGTTGATGTAATCATGCTGATCATCGCTGGTGCGCTTGCTGGCGGTTTTGCCAATGGCCTTGCCGGGTTTGGCACGGGTCTTTTTGCGCTTGGGTGGTGGCTAGCGGCAATGCCGCCGCTTGATGCGGTTGTCACGGTTGTGATCATGTCGCTGGTTGGTGGTTTGCAAGGCTTGTACGCCGTTCGCAACGCGATTGATAAGGCCGACCAATTGCGATTTTTACTTCCGGCGTCGATTGGCATCATCACTGGCTATCTCGTCTTGGATGCGGTGAATGTCACCATGCTGAAATTTCTGGTAGCGAGCCTGCTTATCTTGTTTGGTGGTTTTTTTACCTTTCGCAAGACTTTGCCAAAATTGACCAAGCGTTATCTTGCGGCCGATATGCTTGTTGGGTTTGTCGGTGGTCTCTTTGGCATGGTGGCAGGAATGTCCGGCGCGATTTTGACCATGGGGTGCTCGCTTTATGACTGGTCCAAGGCGCGTCGGCGCGCGCTGGTGCAGCCGTTCAATATGATCGTTTTGGGAACGGTGCTGGTTTTGATGGCGTGGCGCGGGTTAATCGGCCAGCATATCTGGCTGGTTGTTGCGGTGGCCTTTCCCTTTTCGATTATTGGCACGCAAACCGGCATTTTTGTTTTTCGCCGGTTAAATGATCAGCAGTTTCAGCGGTTGCTGATATGGTTGATTCTTGCATCGGGTCTTGTCCTTGCGGGACGCGAATTAACTGCTAGTATCGCGTCTGGCTAGGTCTTTAATCCTGCCATTCAAACGTTTAAAATTAGGTTCAAAGGTTCTATTATGACTGAAATACCCATGGGAAGCCGCGATGATGTTCTAGCTGGTGGTGGCACTGGCGGCACGACGAGTTCGCCGGTTGCGTTTCCGATTCCTGCTGATGAGCTGGGCAGCGTTTCGATTACCCCCGACGGTGCCTTTGAGGCGGGAAGTTATCAGACATTTGTGCTAACCTATATTGCAGGTAAATTCGGCATTGATGATTCTGGATCAATGCGGGTGTGTTTTCGGTTTGCCAGTGATCAAACCCGGCCACAATTTGAAGATCCTAAAGGGCCGAACTACACGACCATTGAGGCGTCGAACAACGCTGTTCTTACGTATCATTATGATCCAAAGGGCAATGTGCGCCCATGGGATAGAACGCTTTATATTAAAGTTGTGCGCGGCTTTTTGCGCGAAGGCGATCGAATTACCATCACCTTTGGTGACCGGTCTGGTGGCTCGCCGGGGATGCGGTTGCAGACATTCTGTGAAGAGAGTTATGAATTTCACACCTTGATTGATCCGATTGCCACCTATTGCTATCAGCCGATGCCGGTTCAACCGGTGATTAAGATTATTCCGGGAAAGCCTGATCGTTATTTAGCGGTCGCCCCCACAATTCGTGCGGTGAATGAGGTGTTTTCAATCAAATTCAAAGGCGAGGATAAATGGGGCAACCCATCGGACCAGTGCGATATTATGCTCTATCCTCGTGCCAGTCATCCGGTTGCGGGACTGCCCCAGAGCGTTCGGCTAGAGCCGGGGTCTTTTTTTGGTGAAATTGCTGGCCTGTCGGTCGCAGATGCGGCTGATCTTCATGTGGATTTTCTGGATGAGGCAGGCGCGGTGCTGTGCCGGACAAACCCAATCCGGATTGAGGCTCACCCGGTATCGCGGCATTTTTGGGGTGATCTTCATGGTCAGTCCGAAGAAACCATTGGCACCGGCAGTGCCGAGGCCTATTTTCGGTTTGCGCGTGATTATGCGTTTGTTGATGCTACCGGCCATCAGGGCAATGATTTCCAGATTACCGGTGATTTCTGGACGCAGCTTGACCAGCTTTGTGCCGGGTTTAACGAGGACGGGAAATTTGTCGCTATTCCGGGCTATGAATGGTCTGGCAATACCGGACTTGGCGGCGACCGCAATATCTATTTCCCAACCGAGGGGCGCACCATCCGCCGGTCGTCACACGCGCTGGTCAGCGATCATTCTGATATTGATACTGACTGTAATTCAGCTGGTGAGCTATTTGCCGCCTTTGCCGAGCATGGCGAAGATGATGTTGTTGTTTACGCACATTGTGGTGGCCGCTATGCCGATATTGAACTGGCACATGATGGCCGGTTTGAAAAATCCATGGAAATTCACTCAAGCTGGGGCAGTTTCGAATGGCTGGTTCAAGATGCGTTTCGTCTCGGGTATCGTGTCGGTATTGTTGCCAATTCGGATGGGCATAAGGGGCGTCCCGGTGCCAGCTATCCGGGCGCGGCGCTGTTTGGTGCGGTTGGTGGGCTGACGTGCTTTTTGACTGACAAATTAAGCCGCGAGACGATTTTAGAGGCAATCCGGAAACGTCACCATTATGCGACTACCGGCGGTGAGAACGGCCGGCCACTGATCACGCTTGCTGTAGATTTTCCACAAGGCGGCACGAAATTCCATGACGATCCCCGCCATGGACGTGACATTGGTATTGCGGCAAATCAGGCAATTATGGGCGATATTGTGCATCTGCCAACGGGCGATATATCGCTTAGAGTTGATATCCGCGCTAGTGTGGCAATCGAACGTGTTGATATTTTCAACGGCCTGACCTTGATTGAAACCATCCGCCCCTATGCAAAGGAAGACCTTGGCAGCCGTATCCGCGTGATTTGGGAAGGCGCTGAATATCGGGGCCGTTTCCGTCAGGTGATCTGGGATGGATCAGCCTTCTTGTCAGAAAATGAAATAGTTTCAGCAAGTCCGATCAATTTTTTCAACAAAGATAAAACGCTGAACCAGCCATCGCCGGTTGAATTGAACTGGCGGGCGCTGACGACGGGAAATATTGGCGGCTTTGATGTGATACTTGCCGACCCTTACAGCGGCACATTTAAGATCGAAACCCCATTGATCAAGGCGGGTGTTCCGCTGGAAGATATCGGTTTCGAGGATGAGGTTTTTGACAATAGTGGCGTGTTGCCACGCTATCTAAAGCTGTTCCGTCTGCCGACAGTCAATCCGCATCAGACCATGCAGTTTGAGCGCAAGATTGCGCTTGATGGTGATGGGGATAATCCGGTCTTTATTCGAGTGACCCTAGAAGACGGTACCTTGTGCTGGACTAGCCCGACCTATCTCTATCGCTAGAACCCGACCTATCTCTATCACTAGAAATTGTCATTTCCATATGTGCAGCGGCGCAAATACGCGGTCATTTCTGTGCGGGTGCCAAATTGCGATAATGTGCTGGCATGGATTGGCTGGCGCATATGGAGCGAGATTGAATGCCCCATTTTTTTACAGATCTCACGGAACATGAGTGAATAGCCCAATGTCACGCTGACCCTGCGCGCCATCTGGTATAACAGCGAATTCCGCCCATCAAAATAAAACGGAATTGTCGTTGTATCTGGAACTTGCGCCAACTTTGCTGCAAAGGTTTTCCACTCGGTATCAATGGCGTTGCCAACAAAGTTGGGCGCCAGAGAAATCGCGCCTGCTGGAAAAATAATCACCGCGCCGCCATCTTTTAGATGTTTGGTAGCATCAGCACGAGTTCTCAAATTGCTGGCAAGTGCGGCTTCGGTTTCATCAAAATCAACCGGCAAAATCTTGTCCATAACCGCAGGTGCCTGGCGCAGAACCCGGTGTGTGATGATTTTATAATCCTGCCGGACGTCAGCCATCAGCGCGCATAATGCTAAACCGTCGATCACCCCATAAGGATGGTTGGCAATCACGAGAACCCGTCCGGTGGCTGGAATTGAGGCGGGAACGCCGTCGATATTGCTGCGGGTTAGATTAATTGAAATATCTAGCCGTCCAAGCGCGTCAGCCCAGAAATTCTGGGGCGGTCGATCCTCGCTAACATAATCAAAGTACAATTTTCGGATTCGAGGCTGTCCAGTGATCTTTTCAATCGACCTGATGAAATGATTCGAGATCGCGCCCATTTCGCCGTTCGCAAACGAAAAGATAGGGTGCAAATCGGGCGAATGAGAGACGTTCGGTCGCATGCGCAGCGGGTTCCTCTGGAAACCTGACTATGATGATCAAAAGATAGCATTTTTAAGATGCCGTGAAAGCAGCAATTTCTGATTTTGGCATCAAAATTTTACATGAGCTAAAAATTGATTCCATGTGGCGATGTTCTGGTTGGTGGAAAACAGTATTTATAACCAAATTGTTTCCACATTGAACGGAGCCGTATTTGGCATTTTTGGCATTAAATTGACGTATTACACTAGTATTTCGCACCCTATTCTTTCCGTAACATTTGAACTTTGTTTGTTAATTTGTCTTTTAAGGTAAGGCTATAAGCCAGATATGGATCGTTTTTGGCAGGTTTTTTTCATTGTTGATGGGTTGTCCCCAAGCGGGCGATTAGTCGTCAAACGATTGAGTGAAATGGGTCATAGAGTTTATTACGGCGCTTGCCCCTCGGTGAATGCTGAAACGGTCGATGCACCGTTGGCGACGGCTTTGCCACTTAAGCTAGGGGACGATAACTCAGTTGCCCATGCCGCGACGACATTGCTGAAAGCCGAACGGAAAATTGACACAGTTGTCAATAACAAGCGCCGACCGCTTTTTGGTGCGCTGGAAATGGTTAGCCCAGCCCACGTCGAAGATTATCTCAATGAAACAATGGTTGGCATGGTCCGGTTGCAAAACTCATTTTTGCCGGCGATGCGTGCCCAGAATTCTGGACGTTTTGTTACGATTGCGCCACGGGGAAGGTTTTCCAATACGTCTTTTCGGGGGTGGCAGCGGGCGGTAAATGTTGCGGAACGTGCGCTAACCGAAACATTGATTCATGAATTAGGCGGAACCAACATTGAAGTTCCGCTTTTGGATAGAGGTAAAGAATGGCCTCCAAACGATCTTGATCGAGATCTTCATGCGCAGGTGATGCCGAGTTCATGGAACAGTTTTTTGCTCCATATCCAAGCTTTGTTTCAAGAAACACCGTCGGTCGAGGCTCAAGCTGAGCAGATTTTGGACGCGCTAATCCCCACTGATCCACCTAAAAAATCTGCAAAAAATCCGTTCTTCACTGAACTGAATAAAGCGTCATCGGTTTTGTTGCGACCATGGCGCAAGTGATGATCAATTTTGTCGTTTTTCTTCCGCTGAGTGAATAGGATGGAAAAAACATACCTAATGTCTGTTTGCCGTGACTTTGGCCTGAATGTGCCAGAGGCGAATGCGCAAACAGAAAATATAACAGGCAGTCGGAACGATCATTTTTCGAGCGTAGACAGCACCTTTTACGAAGCTCTGTTGGCGCAGATACTTGCTGTAACTACCTCGCCCGATCTTCTTGTGCTTTTGGCAAGAAAAGCCTCAAAATCGCCAACGCATCTCGGTTATTTCACTGTTTACAGTGCAAAAAATCTTGATCAGGCAGTGCATCGGTTGATGAAATATTACCCTGTTTTTGAACCCGATCATGCAAGCATATCCTATGATTCTGACGCGAATATGGTTAGTTTTGACTGGCATGGAAGCGCCCAGTTTTTAGATGTTCACGCAACCATCCAGATGGTGCAGCTTGTGCAGATGGCACGCGAGGCAACTGCGACTCGTATAACCCCGAAAATAGTATCATTCAGCACGGCGTTTGATCCTGCCAGAATGACCTGTTTTCAGGAATTTTTTGGCATTGATGTCATCTTTGACGGCGGTTTCTATATGGTTTTTGATGACGCCGATATGAACCGGGATTTTGCGCCCTTCGGTCATATGATATGGCCAAGCATTGAAGCGGATATGGATCATCAGTTGTTTCTGCGCAAGCGTAAGTTACCGATTGACCGGCTGGTCCAGAGCGCGATTGAAGCATTGCTTGCCCATGGTCCAGTTTCGCTGGCAGGGGTTGCGGCCGATCTTGCCATTGGGCAGCGCACATTGCAGCGTCAATTAAAGCTGAATGGTACCAGCTTCAATGACCTTCTTGATCAAACAAGATTGGCAATGTTCCAGCCTTACATAAGGTTAAAATCGATGAGTCGGGCGGCAATTGCCTTTCGGCTCGGTTTTCAGGATGCGAACTCGTTTTACCGCGTTTATCAGCGCTGGGTTCGTGATGGCAAATTGCCCTGATTATCGCCCTAATACTGGCCGGACGACGCTACATGAAGGGTGCAATTGCTACAAGCTGCGGATCGGTTTGCCAGCCATCATTGCCTCAACTGCGTCGCG
>Ga0233450_10005725_pt1 | contig 10711 bp, 10 predicted proteins | sample 011ome_30_FD_189956 | JGI IMG/M metagenome (GOLD analysis project Ga0233450, IMG submission 189956) | Coastal salt marsh microbial communities from the Groves Creek Marsh, Skidaway Island, Georgia - 011501CT (spades assembly) | ecosystem: Environmental > Aquatic > Marine > Intertidal zone >... | reverse complement strand
TGAGATTTTTAATATAATTTTATATTCATTCTATTTATTAAAATTTCTGGTCATTACTTTGTAATTTAGAAAACACTAGATGACCAAACCAAAACTTTTTTTGATTGATGCTTATGCTCTAATATTTAGAGGATATTATGCATTTATAAAAAACCCCAGAATAAATTCTAAAGGATTTGACACAAGTGCAATTATGGGGTTTTTAAATTCAATATTTGACATCATCAATAGAGAAAAGCCAGATTACTTTTCAGTAGTTTTCGATAAGGGGGGATCGAAAGATCGAAGGGAAATTTTTACAGAATACAAGGCTAATCGTAATGCTACACCTGAACCAATATTAGAATCAGTACCTATTATTTACGAAATTTTAAAAAATTTAGGAATCAGCACAATTGATAAAGAAGGATATGAAGCTGATGATATTATTGGTACAATTGCATTAAGTGCTGAGAAAGACGGATATGAAACTTATATGGTTACACCAGACAAGGATTTTGCTCAACTTGTTTCAAAAAATATTTTTCTTTACAAACCAGCAAGATTTGGTAATGGAGTTGAAATCTGGGGTATTGAAGAGGTTAATAATAAATTTGAAATTGATCATCCATTAAAAGTTATAGATTATTTAGGAATGATGGGAGACTCTGTTGATAATATTCCGGGTTTGCCAGGTGTTGGAGATAAGACAGCTAAAAAATTTTTGAAGGAATATGGTTCTTTGGAGGGGCTAATTGAAAATGTAGATGAACTGAAAGGAAAAATAAAGGAAAAGATTATTGAGAATAAAGACTTAGGATTTCTTTCTAAAAAACTTGCTACAATTATTACAGATGTTCCTGTTGAGTACAATTTTGATGACCTTAAAATATCTGAACCTAATAACGATAAAATACTAAGTATTTTTGATGAACTTGAATTCAAAAGGTTAAAAGAGACTTATAAAAAATTATTTAATCAAAACTCAGGTGATGATGATAATTATGACTTGTTCTCCAGCTCAAATGAAGAAAAAGTTGAAAAAAATATATTAAATCAATTTGTTTCGTCTGAAACTTCATTATCCTTACTACTTGGCGGAATTAAAAAAAAGAATTTCTTTTCAATTAATATTGAAGAAAACTCAGTTGATTTTTGTTGGACAAATAACACAACATATTCATTAAAAATTAATGAAAGAGGGTTTGAAAATAAGCTTAAAAATATTTCCGAAATTTTTATTGAAAGTAAAAGAATATATGTTTATGACATAAAAACCTTTGTAAGATTTCTAAATAATTACGGAATTAGTTTTGACAGAAAAATTCTTTTTGATATTAAAATTGCTAACTACATTATTGATAGCAACAGGCGGGATGATTTAGAATCAATTGCAAGCTATTATTCTATATACTATAATGATTCAATTAAAAAAGCAAGTATTATTCATATGCTTTCTGAAAAAATTTCTACTGAAATTGAAAAAGATGAATTCAATAAATTATTTCATGATTTAGAAATGCCGTTGGGATTCGTTTTAACTAAAATGGAAGATGAAGGTGTTAATCTTAATAAAAATCTATTAAATGATATTGAAAATAAATTTTTGAGTTCTTTAAAAGAAAGTGAGAATAAAATCTTTGAGTTTTGTGGCAAAGAGTTTAATCTAGCTTCACCAAAGCAATTGGGAGAAGTTTTGTTTGATGATTTGAAAATAATTTCAAATCCAAAAAAAACAAAAAGTGGACAATATTCTACAAGTGAAGAAATATTATCAAAATTAGCTAAAAATCATCCTGTTATCGCTGACATTTTACATTGGAGATCGCTTCAAAAATTATTGTCAACTTACGTTCTTGCTCTTCCTAAACAGGTTAATCCAAAAACAAAAAGAATTCATACAGTATTTAATCAAACATTAACTTCAACAGGACGACTAAGTAGTTTAAATCCAAATCTTCAAAACATTCCAATTAGAACAAGTAACGGAAAGTTGATAAGGAAAGCATTTACCGCTAGGAATAAAGACCATGTTTTAGTATCTGCTGATTATTCTCAAATAGAATTGAGAGTGATTGCGTCATTAAGTAACGATGAAGATATGATTAAAGCTTTTAACAATAACGAAGATATTCACAAATCAACAGCTTCTAAAGTGTTTAATATAGATTTAGAGAATGTAACAAAAGAACAAAGAAGTCACGCAAAAGTTGTTAATTTCGGAATTATTTATGGAGTCTCTGCTTTCGGATTAAGTAATCAAACTGATCTAAGTAGATCAGAATCTAAAGAAATAATTGACAACTATTATAAATCTTACCCGAAGCTAAAAGAATTTACATCCAATCAAATTGAATTTGCAAGATCAAATGGATATGTAAAAACACTTTTGGGCAGAAAAAGGTACTTAAATGATATTAACTCAAGAAATGCAATTATTAGATCTTCAGCTGAAAGAAATGCAATCAATAGTCCTGTTCAAGGAACTGCTGCTGACATTATTAAGTTGGCAATGATTAAAATTGATAATGAGTTAGAAAAACTGAAATTAAAATCTAAATTAATTCTTCAAGTTCATGACGAATTAATTTTTGATTGTCCTAAAGGTGAGATTGACATTATTAAAGATATGGTTAAAGAAAAAATGCAAAATGCATATCAATTAAATGTTCCCTTAAAAGTTGATGTAGGTGACGGATATAATTGGCTTGAAGCTCATTAATGTTTTTATTCATTAAAACATTTGCAATTATAATTTATTATTGTAGTTTTGCTGCCCATAAAATATAGGATTTGAAAGCTAATAGTTTTAAAACAGTATCCATAAGAAAAGAAGACGTTCAAAAAAAATGGCTTCTTGTTGACGCATCAGAACAGAATTTAGGTAGAATGTGCTCGAAGGTTGCAAAAATACTTAGAGGTAAACATAAGCCAAGTTTTACACCTCATATCGATTGCGGTGATAATGTTGTCATAATTAATGCTAGTAAGATTAATTTGACTGGAAAAAAATGGACTGACAAGGAATATATTAGCTATACTGGATATCCTGGTGGACAAAGAGTTAAAACTGCCCAACAAATTTTTGATAAAAACCCATCAATTCTAATTGAAAAAGCAATTAAGGGAATGTTACCAAAAAATAAATTAGGGGCAGCTATTTTTAGAAACTTAAGAGTATATAACGATGATCTTCACAATCAGGAAGCACAAAATCCTGAAATGATTGATCTTAAAGATTTATAATTTGGAAGTAGTACACACAATAGGCAGAAGAAAAACGTCGGTTGCAAGAATTTATCTTTCTAAAGGAAAAGATAATGTAACTGTAAATGGAAAAGACTATAAAGAATATTTTCCAACAACTACCCAGCAATACAAGGTTATGCAACCTTTTAATTTAACAAACAACGCTGGGAAATATGATGTTAGTGTAAATGTTTATGGTGGTGGAACCACTGGCCAAGTTGAAGCTATTAGACTTGCTATTTCTAGAGCATTATGTCAGATTTCAGAAGACAACAAGCCAGCGCTTAAAGGTGAAGGGCTTCTAACAAGAGATCCAAGAATGGTTGAAAGAAAGAAGTTTGGTCAGAAAAAAGCTAGAAAGAAATTCCAGTTCTCTAAGAGATAGTTCTTATTGAATTTAGAATTAAAAAGTTCATAAACATATTGATGTCGAATTTCGCTCAGCGAAATTTAGTTTAGCATCTAAACTATCGAAAGATATGTTGCTAATTATTTAAAGAAAGTAAACTAAAAAAAATGGCAAAAAAAATTGAAGTCAAAGACCTCGTAAAGGCAGGTGTTCATTTTGGACATCTTACTAGAAAATGGAATCCTAACATGGCTCCATTCATTTATTCCGAAAAAAACGGAATCCACATTATCAACTTATATAAAACTATTAATAAGTTAGATGAAGCATGCTCAGCACTTGAAAAAATTGCATCATCTGGAAGAAAAATTTTATTTGTTGCAACCAAAAAGCAAGCTAAAGAAATAATTTCAAAATCTGCATCTGAAGTAAATATGCCATACATCACTGAGAGATGGCCCGGTGGAATGCTTACAAATTTTGTTACAATCAGAAAAGCTGTAAAAAAAATGTCAGCAATTGATAGAACTAAAGAAGATGGAACCTTTGAAACCTTATCTAAAAAAGAAAAATTAAGGGTTGATAGAACTAGAGCAAAACTTGAAAAAAATCTTGGATCAATCACATCTATGACAAGACTTCCAGGAGCATTATTTGTTGTCGATATTAGAAGAGAACATATAGCAATTCAGGAAGCAAACAAGTTAAATATTCCAATTTTTGCTATGGTAGATACTAATACAGATCCGAATAAAGTTGATTTTGGAATTCCATCAAATGATGATGCTTCAAAGTCTATTGAAATCATTTTACAAGCTGTAACAGAATCGATTAAAGATGGATTGGCAGCAAGAGATAAAGAAAAAGCAGAAAATGAAGCAAAGGCTGAAAAAGGTGATGACAAGCCAAGCGATAATAATAACGAAAAAAAATAGTTTAATATGAGTAATATAACTGCCTCAGATGTTAATAAATTAAGAAAAAGCACAGGTGCTGGAATTATGGATTGTAAAAAGGCTTTAGTCGAAGCCAATGGAGATTTTGATTTAGCAATTGAAAATTTGAGAAAAAAAGGTCAAAAAGTTGCAGCAAAAAGAGCCGATAGAGACTCTAGTGAAGGTGCTGTTATTGCTAAAGTAAATGACACTAATGATACTGGAATTATCATTTCTCTGAATTGTGAAACTGACTTTGTTGCTAAGAATGAATCTTTCGTAGCACTTGCTAACCAAATTGCAACCATTGCATTATCTGCAAACACTAAAGATGAGTTACTGAGCAGCGATTTTGAGAATATGACTGTTCAGGAAAAATTAATTGAACAAACAGGTGTTATTGGTGAGAAACTTGAAATTGGTTCTTTTGAAAGAATTAGTTCAGCATTTGTTGGAAGCTATATCCATGCTGGAAATAAAATTGCAACTATTGTTGGACTATCAAATTCTTTTGATGGAGCTTCAGAGGTTGCTAAAAATGTTTCTATGCAAGCTGCAGCAATGAATCCAGTTGCTTTAGACGAGAACGGAGTTAGTAAAGATGTTATTGAAAAAGAAATTGAAATTGCTAAAGACCAACTTAGAGCTGAAGGCAAACCTGAAGCTATGCTTGATAATATTGCAAAAGGAAAGTTGAAGAAATTTTTTAAAGAAAATACTTTAGTAAACCAAGCTTTCATTAAAGACAATAAGCTTTCAGTTACTGATTATGTTAAATCTGTAAATTCTGATTGTTCAATTACAGACTTTAAAAGATCAGCTCTAGTTTAAAAATCAAGCCATCATTTTAAATTGCAATGATTATATTTACATAATCATCGAATATGCTTTACAAAAGAATTTTATTAAAGCTTAGTGGAGAGGCTCTAATGGGTGATAACTCTCATGGAATTGACCCCGATCGAATTCAATTATACTGTAAAGAAATTAGCAACTTGGTTAAAACTGGAGTGGAGATTGCCATAGTTATAGGTGGCGGAAATATCTTTCGTGGAGTATCCGCAGCAAGTAAAGGAATAGATAGAGTTCAAGCTGACTATATGGGAATGCTTGCTACTGTAATTAATGGCCTTGCTCTACAAAGCAGCCTTGAAGGTATGGGTATTCAAACAAGATTACAAACAGCACTTAAAATGGAAGCAATTGCCGAACCCTACATTAAAAGAAAGGCCGTTAGGCACTTAGAGAAAAAGAGAGTTGTTATTTTTAGTGCTGGAACAGGAAATCCATTTTTCACTACAGATTCTGCTGCTGTTTTAAGAGCTATTGAAATTAATGCAGATGTAATTTTAAAGGGAACTAGAGTAGATGGTATTTATAACTTTGATCCTGAAAAAAATAAAAATGCTGTTAAGTTTGATAAAATTTCATTTGATGAAGCCATTACTAAAAATCTTAAAATAATGGATTCAACAGCTTTTACTTTAAGTAAAGAGAATAACCTTCCGATTATTGTTTTTAATATGAACAAACCAGGAAACCTAAACAAAATAACTGAAGGAAAACAAATTGGAACTATAGTAAATTAAATGGAAGAATTAGATTTTATTATTGAGGCTAGTATTGAGCAAATGGATAACTCAATTAAGTTTTTAGAAAAAGAACTTTTAAACATTAGGGCTGGAAAAGCAAATCCTAATATGCTTTCAAGTGTAAAAGTTGATTATTATGGGTCTTTAACTCCACTCAATCAAATTGCAAATGTTAATACTCCTGATTCGCAAACACTTTCAATTCAGCCTTGGGAAAAAGATAAACTTGAAGATATTGAAAAAGCAATCTTAGTGAGCAATCTTGGATTTAATCCAATGAACAATGGTGAATCAATCATTATTAGTATTCCACCTCTTACTGAGGAAAGAAGAAAGGAACTTGTAAAAGTTGCAAAATCTGAGGCAGAGAATGCAAAAGTTAGTATTAGAAACACAAGAAAAGATGCAAACAATGAAATAAGAAAGTCTGATGTAAGTGATGATATGAAATCAAATTATGAAATAGATATTCAAAAAGCTACTGATAAATATATTTCAAGAATTGACTCAATCTTTAGTGCAAAAGAAAAAGAAATTCTTTCAGTATAATATGGCAACATTATCTACAATAAATTCTATTCTTAAAAGTAATAATCTCAACAAAGAAGTTATTGTCCAAGGTTGGGTTAAAACATTTAGATCTAATCGCTTTATAAATTTAAATGATGGATCATGTATTGAAGATTTACAATGCGTACTTGATTTTGAAAATACTGAAAAGAATATTTTGGATAAAATTAATACTGGAGCTTCATTAAAAATTCAAGGAAAAGTTAAAGAAAGTCAAGGACGTGGACAGAAATATGAAATTGAAGTTGAAAGTTTAGAAGTTTTAGGTGAAAGTGACCCAGACAAATTTCCAATTCAACCAAAAAAACACTCATTTGAGTTTCTCAGAGAAAATGCTCATTTAAGAGTAAGAACAAAAACAATAAGTTCAGTTTTTAGAATAAGGTCTGAAATATCATATGCCATTCATAAATTTTTTAATGAACAAGGATTCTTTTATGTTCATACACCTATAATTACAGGGAGTGATGCTGAGGGTGCTGGGGAAATGTTTAGAGTTACGACATTGAAAGACAACAATATTGATCACAGTGAAGATTTTTTTGGAAAAGAAACTAATCTCACAGTTTCTGGCCAGCTTGAAGCCGAAGCGCTTGCATTAGGTTTAGGTAATGTTTACACTTTTGGCCCAACTTTTAGAGCAGAGAATTCTAATACATCTAGACATCTTGCTGAATTTTGGATGGTAGAACCAGAAATGGCATTTTATGATTTAAATGATAATATGGATTTAGCCGAATCTTTCATAAAAGAAATTATAGCTCATGTTTATTCAAAATGCAAAAATGATATTCAATTTTTGAGTGATAGATTAGAAAAAGAAGAGTTAACAAAGCCTAAAGATCAAAAATCTGAGCTTTCGCTTATTGAAAGAATTGAATTTGTAATTAATAATGATTTCAAAAGAATTAGTTATAAAGAAGCATTTGATATTTTAAGAAACTCCAAACCTAACAAAAAGAAAAAATTTAAATATCCAGTTTCTAAATGGGGAATTGATTTTCAAAGTGAACATGAAAGGTTTTTAGTTGAAAAACATTTTAAATGCCCTGTTATTGTGTATGATTATCCTGCAAAAATTAAAGCTTTTTATATGAGGCTTAATGATGATCAGAATACTGTAAGAGCAATGGATATCTTGTTTCCTGGAATTGGAGAAATCGTTGGAGGATCTCAAAGAGAAGAAAGATTGGAAGTTCTCAAAGATAGAATCAAAAAACAGGGAATTGATGAGAAAGAATTATGGTGGTATTTGGATTTAAGAAAATACGGTACTGTAAAACACAGTGGTTTTGGTTTAGGACTTGAAAGATTAATACTTTTTATAACTGGTATGAATAATATCAGAGATGTTATTCCGTTTCCAAGAACTCCAAAAAACGCGGAGTTTTAAAATATATCACCTCATATTTTGTACTTTTATTTTAGTTATTAAGTATGCTTAATCAAAAACTAAAATTAAAACTATCTCAAAAGCTGTCTCCTCAACAGATACAACTTATGAAGTTGATTCAATTATCAACTCAAGAATTTGAACAAAAGCTTTCAAGAGAAATTGAAGAAAATCCCGCATTAGATAATACTAGTACAGAGGAAAAAGAATCAGATGAAATTTTTGATGGTGAGGATTTTGAAAATGATTCAAATGATAATGAAGAATTTGATATCAACGATTATCTCTCAGATGATGATATTCCAGATTACAAATTGAGGTCTAATAATTATTCTGATGAAGATGAAAAAGATATTCCATTTACATCTGGAACATCTTTTAATCAGTTTTTAAAAACACAACTTCATTCGTTTTCTTTAAAAGGTAAAGATCTTCAAATAGCTGAATTTTTAATTGGAAGTTTAGATAATCTTGGATATCTAAGACGAGAACTATTAGATATTTCCGATGATCTTGCTTTTACACAAGGAATCGATGCTAGTGAGGATGAAATAAAAAATATATTAGAAAAAATTTATCTATTAGACCCTCCTGGAGTTGGCGCAAAAGATTTGAGACATTGTCTTTTACTTCAACTCAGCAGAAAAAACCAAACAAAAAATATAGAAATAGCTACTGAAATTTTAGAAAATCACTTTGATTTATTTTCAAAAAAACATTTTGAAAAAATCAAGGCAAAGCTTGGTGTAGATAATGATGGTCTTAAAGATGCCATTTCAGAAATAGAAAAACTTAATCCTAAACCTGGTGGAGCATATAATGAAAATACTAAAATCAATTCCTCAATTGTCCCAGATTTTACAATTAGGATAATTGAGGGTGAATTGAAACTTGAACTTAATTCTAGGAATGCTCCGGAACTACATGTTTCACAAGAATATAGAAATATGCTAGAGGGTTACAATGAATCTAAAAATAAATCTAAGAGTCATAAAGATGCGGTTCTTTTTATTAAACAGAAATTAGATTCAGCTAAGTGGTTTATCGATGCCATAAAACAAAGAAATCAAACTTTAATTATGACAATGTCTTCTATTATTAATTTCCAAAAAGAATACTTTCTTTCAGGTGATGAAACCAAAATAAAACCAATGATATTAAAAGACATCGCTGAAGAAATTGATATGGATATTTCCACTATTTCAAGGGTGGCTAATAGTAAATATGTGGATACACCTTATGGAACTAAGCTTATTAAATCATTTTTTTCTGAGGGTATCAAAAATTCTAAAGGTGAAGAGATTTCAACTATAGAAGTAAAGAAAATTTTAGAAGAAATTATAGAAGAAGAAAATAAGAACAGTCCTTTCACTGATGATCAACTAACTAAGATATTAAACGAGAAAGGCTATCCAATAGCTAGAAGAACTGTAGCAAAATATCGAGAAATGATCGGTGCTCCAGTGGCTAGACTCAGAAAAAAATTATGAATGAAATTACTGTTTCAATCATAATAGTAAACTACAAATCTTGGATTCCATTAGAAAAATGTATTCATAGTATTAATAACCAAATTGATATCAATCCTGAGGTTATAGTAGTTGATAATAACTCAAATGACGATTTTATTCATTCATTTAAAAAAAAATTTCCTAAAGTTTTATGGGTTGAAAATAAATCTAATAGTGGTTTCTCAAAAGGGTGTAATATAGGTGCAGAAAAAGCATCTAATAAATTTCTACTTTTCCTTAATCCAGACACGTATCTTCCTAATGATTGTTTAAAGAATCTTCTCAATAAAAAATTAAATTTTAAAAATTCTATCATTGGAATTAAACAGTTAAACGATAAAAACAAAAATACTCATGCTTATGGTATTTTTTTGAATTTATATAGTTTCAACGGAATTGCTAGAGCTTTATATAGGATTTTTAGATTCAAGAGTAAAAGTAAACTTGAGAAATTGGATCAGTTTAGTCCAGATTGGATTTCAGGATCATTTATTTTTATTTCAAAGAAATTATTCAATATCATAGGAAGATGGAATGAAAATTATTTCATGTATTATGAGGATATGGACCTATGTAAAAAAGCTAGAAACATGAATTATAATGTAATAATGTTAAATGATATTTATTGTAATCATTATCATGGATTATCCTCTAGATTTAATGAAAAAACTAAAATCAAATCAAAAACAGAAGTCATAAAGTCGTCAATAAAATATATTGAAGGTAATTTTACAGGAATTAAAAAAATTATACTAAAAGGTCTTAAAATAAGTTCTGTTATGATAGAACTACTTTTAGTTTCACCTTTTTCAAGGACAAAAAGAAATGTTTTAATAAATCTTCTTAGAAAGAATTAATTATTTATTTCAGTATAGTAGATTTCCAACCTCATTCTCTTATCAAAATTTTCAGGCTCTGGGTTCGGTCCAATCAAAACAGTCCCTAAGGGATTAATTGCTGTTGCAAGAGGAATGTATTTCATAACATCTGTTGTTTTAACATCAGTATTAACAGAGTTAGAAATTGAAGATGAAACAGCTAATCCAAGCTTTGGTGAAATAGAGTCATTACGGACAATATTTTTAATATGCTCAGAAATTCTAATTTTATATTTTAAACCTTTATCATCTTCA
>Ga0233450_10005722_pt1 | contig 10713 bp, 19 predicted proteins | sample 011ome_30_FD_189956 | JGI IMG/M metagenome (GOLD analysis project Ga0233450, IMG submission 189956) | Coastal salt marsh microbial communities from the Groves Creek Marsh, Skidaway Island, Georgia - 011501CT (spades assembly) | ecosystem: Environmental > Aquatic > Marine > Intertidal zone >... | reverse complement strand
AATAGAATGGCATAATGGAACAACACCTATCTCTAAAGCTGACATAGAAGCTAAAATGGTAGAGGTACAAGCAGAGTATGATGCTAACCAATATCAAAGAGATAGAGTTTATCCTAGCATTGGAGATCAACTAGATATGCTATGGCATACAATGGATAAGGATAATGAATTACAACATAAGTTTTACGATTTTTACCAAACAATTAAAAAGGTGAAAGTTGCTCATCCTAAAAAATAATGGCTAACACATACAAATTTAAAGGGGTTGCTTTGGCGACTGCTAGTGAAACATCACTATTAACAGCTACATCAAAGGAAACTTTAATTCTTAAATCTATTAGAGTTACTAATAATACTGGTAACACTCCAACATTTTCACTAGATGTTTTGGATAGTTCTGCAAGTAATGCAGAATTTACTATATTAAAAACACAATCACTTACAGCTAATAGTTCTGTTGAAATTTTAACAGTACCATTAGTATTAGAAAATTCAGATCAACTAAAGGCAACAGTAAGTTCATCTGACTCAGTTCATATAGGAATAAGTTACCTAAACATAACTTAATGAACATTGTTAATATTCCATCGTCTAATTTAGATGATGTTTGGTCTTTAGTTAAAAAAGACATAAGTGAAGCTTTATCTTACTCAGGCAATCACACAGATGCAAAATTTGTTTACGATACAGTTAAAGAAAAAAAAATGCAGCTATGGGTTATTTGGGATAAATCAAAACCAACAACAATAGAAAAATACTTTGGTGTTGTAGTTACTGAAATAGTTGAAAGAAAATTAAAAACATCTTGTAATATTTTTATAGTTACAGGCAGACAAAGACAACAATGGCAACATCTAATATCTGTGCTTGAGGATTTTGCTCTAAAAAATAATTGCACAAACATGGAACTAATAGCAAGAAAAGGCTGGGAACGAATTATGGAACAATTTCAATATAAAAAAACTCATGTAGTTTTAGAAAAACCTATAACGCAAACTGAAAAGGAGAATAACTAATGTCATTCGGTGGTGGATCAAGTGGTGGAAGTACGCAATCAGTACAACCTTATAAACCAGCAGAACCAGCTTTAAATCAAATTTTATCAGAAGCTGGTAATTTATATAATCAAGGTGTAAGTGCTGCTGGGTATGTGGCTCCAAGTTCGCAAACGACAGCTGGATTAGCTCAGCAAGAAGTTATGGCTAATGCTGCCAACACTCAACTGGCTGATACTTTATCTGGCAATTATTTGAATCCTTTTTTATCTCCAATGTTACAAGGTGCTGCTAATGATATTGCAACATCGGTAAACTCAGAATTTAGTGGTGCTGGTCGTACTCCTGGTAGTGCGATGAATCAACAACAAATTTTAGCTGGTATTACAGAACAGGCTTTACCTTATGCTTTTGACCAATACGATAAAGAACGATCAAGACAATTAGGAATAGCTGGTGCTGTACCAGGACTTACTCAAGTTGGTTCACAATTAGAAAATATTCAAAGACAACAAAACATGGCTCCTTTTGCTGCACTACAACAATACAATAGTATTGTTAATCCTATTGCAACTGGACTACCAGTTCAACAAACACAAACATCTGCTAATCCAGTAACAACTGCGATGGGTGGAGCTTTAATTGGATCTAAATTTGGTACTACTGGTGCATTAATAGGTGGTGGTCTAGGATTCTTAGGAGGGTTATTATAATGAATAAAATAAATAAATTAATTTACGATTTAAAAACAGACATAGATAACAACACATCTAAGTACATTATTATTCTTGGTGTATTATTTGTAGTTTCAATAATTTTATAGGACATCAATGTTATTAAATGACGACAACTTTGAAATGCAAGGTGGTGTAAGAAACTATCTTGGTGAGACTCAAGAAGTTACTGCACCTAAATATTGGAAGTCATCTAAAGACAGTCCATCAACTGAACTTGCATATATTACAGAAGCTGAAAAAGGTTTATTACTTGATGCTAACTTGCATGGCTCATTAAAAGATGGAAAGCCTAATGTAGGTGCATCTGGTCTATTAAGTTATGATGGTTGGGGATCAACTGATCCTGGACAAAATAGAGCTGGTGGCGATGTATCTAATACTATGGATAGAGGTGGAAATGATGGTAACGATAGAATGGGTGCAAGTTCAGGTTCATCTAATTTTACTGGAAATATAGGTGGCTCTACTTATGATGAAGCTGGAATTGATATTGGAAATGTAGATGCAGAAGATGAATACTTAGCACCAGATCCTGACCATTATAAAGCTACACAAAAAGCAATTGGTAAAACTAATGAAGAACTAAGAGAACTTGGTTTAGATAAATCTGATTGGAGTGATTGGACTAAAGAAGAACAAGATACTTACCAAGCAGAAATGAATAAGTTAAATGGTACAGAGGGTAAAAATTATTCTTTTTACAAAGGTAACAAAGGAACAACTAATTTAACTTTTGAAGAACATTTTAAAGATGTAGAAGCAACTAATCCTACACTATCAAAAATACCATCAATGAGATTTTTAATTGCTGCTGGTAGAACTTTAAAAGAAAATCTAACAACTGATTATGGAACAGGAAAATATGGTGGAGTTGAGGGTAGTGGTAGTAGCCAAGCTGTAGATCAAGGTGGTTGGTTAGGAAGAATATTTAATAGTGATGGCTCAGTTAATGAAAATTTAACTGAAACTGAAATAAATGATTTATATAACCAAGCTCAATCTGAGTTACCTTTTATAATAGGTAATACAGATCCTCAAGAATCTATGGTTAATAAATACTTTGCAAATCTTAATAATACTAATCTTGGTATTTCAGATAATTATTTAAATACTTACAACGCAGCTAAAACTAAGATGGCCAACACTTTAAATATGACTCCACCAAATCAACAATTTGGTTATGGAAATACTTATAACGATACTTATGCAAGAAAAATGAACAACACTAATGTTTTCTATAACTACTTAAACGAACAAGGATTAATCTAATGGCAGAATCTAAATACAAAGGCTTACTATACTCACCAGAAGTTTTAGGTGGAATAGGATTATTAACTGCTGGACTATCAGGTGGTGCTCCAGACAGAGCTTTGCCTAGCCTATTACAAGGTATGCAAACAGCAGCTATGTTTAGAAAACAAGAAGATGAAGATGAGAAACAAAAATTAATTAAAGAGTACGCAGACCAAGTACCAGCAGATCAAAAAAATGCTTTTTTAATTGCACCAAAACAATGGTTAGACAAAAATGTATTTGCTAAAGATAAATCTGCTAAATTTGAAACTTTTTTATCAGAAGATGGAAAAGATAAAGTTACTATAAATACAGCATCAAAATCAGGTTTAGCAAAAGCTACAGATTTAATTGACAATAAAGGATATGATAAAATATCACAATCTATTACTGGTAAAAATACATCTGATTTAACTGCTATACCCAAAGGTGCAAAAACTGATGCTGCTAAAAAAATAGCTGGAGCAGAAACTATTATGGTTACTCTAAATAATATGGAGGGATTATATGAGCCAGAATTTTTAACTTATATGGGTAAAGGTAAGGCAGCTGTTGCAGCACAAATGAGTAAATTAGGCATAACTATTAACAATGAAGAATTAGAAAATTTTATGATTAGAAAAGGTAAATGGGAAGCTGTTAATCAACAGTTCTTTAATGCCTACAGAAAAGAAATTACTGGTGTTGCTGCTGGTGAAAAAGAGATTGCATTTTTAGAGCAATCTGTACCTAATATTAATGATGCACCTAAAATTTATTTAGCAAAAGTAAAATTACAAAAAGAACTTACGCAAAAAATTATTGACAGAAATAAAGAATACTTAACTAAAGGTTTTGAAAGAACATTAAATGATAAAGGAGAACCAACTGGTAAGTACAAAGAATATTTAGAAAAAAATATAATCAAACCATCAGAAACTCAAGCTAAAGAAATGGCTCAAGCTTTTGCAGACTTAGGTTACGATAATACAAAAATTAATTTTCAAATGAATCAAACTTTTGGTGTTGGTAATTGGGAAGAATTTTTTAAATAAAAATAAAGGATAATATGGCAGAAGTTATAGATATACTTAGTGTATTAAGCAAAACAGAAGAAAAAGAAGAACCTAAAAACGAAGTTAATTTTAATAATTTAACTTCTTCTGATACTGAACAAGTTATAGAACAAGGCGAACTTTCTACTATGGAAACTGCTGGTGATGTAGGAGCTTCTCTTGCTGTAAAATATGCAACAGGATTAACTTATGTTTTAGATATACCTTTTATGTTGGTAGATGCTTTAGACTCAGGCTCATCTTATGTATTTAATAAAGTAGCAAGTGCTGCTGGATTTGATACTACTGAAACAAACGAAATAAAAGCAAATTACATAACTTCTAAAAAAGAAAATAAAATTAGACCAGGTAAAATTCTTAGAGATAAATTATTAACTTATGAGCCAAAAACTGATGCTGGAAAAGTAGTAGGTGATATGGCTGAGTTTGCTGCTGGTGGAATATTTGCAAAAGGTACAAAAGCAAAAACAACTTTATCAGCGACTGGTGCTACAGCTGGTGCTGCCAAAGCTGGTGTAGAAGCTGCTGGTGGTAGTGAGGGATTGGCTTATGGACTTTCTGTACCATTAAATATTGGACTAGACATTTATGCTTTAAGCAGAGGTAATTCATCTGTGCTTGGAAAATATACTTTACCAGCAGATGAGATAATTAGAAAAGCAAGAAAAATACAAGCAGATGCAAAAAAAGGTGGTTTAACTTTGACTGCTGGAGAAGCTACTGGTAGTCAAGCTGTTCAATCTATTGAGGGAACAATGACTTCTTTAATGGTTGGTGAAGCTGCATTTGATAAATTTTGGAAATCAAGACCAGCACAATTAAAAAATTACATATTTACATGGGGAAAACAAAATGGAATTATAACAGCTAAAGATACAAGCACCATATATAAACAACTTAAAAAATCTGCTGTTGCCTTACAATCACAAAGAGGGGATGCTTGGAAATTAGCTGGTGGAACTAAAATTAAAAATTTTACTTTTGACTCTCAAAAATTAGATAATTTATCAATAAGGTTTTTAGAATTAGCAAAAGACTCTTCTCCAGAAGTTGCTAAAATTTTAACAAACCAATCTAATAAAATTAAAGAATTAGCAAAGACTGGAAAAAATGGACAATCTTTACATAATCTTTATACAACATTAAGAGATACAGTATTTGATGTAACTGGTAAAACAACAACAATTGGATCAAAAACTGATCTTGTTCAATATCAAAAAGCTACAGAAGCTGTTAAAGAAATACTTGCTGCAAATCCTAATTGGCAAAAAGCACAAGATAAATATATTACATTTACAAAAAAATGGGCAGAGCCTTTAACTGATGGATCTGTTACTAAATTATTTAAAGATTTAAGTAGTGCTAAAACAGCAACTAAAACAGATACTGTTGCAACTCTATATAAATATTTACAATCAGATACTTTATCTGCAAACGAACTATCAAAGTTAGCAGCATCAATTAATAAAAGTAAAGTACCTGGTTTATGGGATGATGTAGCTTCTGGATATTTTGCTACACAATTTAATAAAGCAGCTATTGATGGTGCTGAAAAGGGTAAAAGAATAGGAATTATTTTTCATGATGCTATAATGAAAAACCCAAGACAAAAAGATAATTTTGTAGAAATATTATTCCAAGTAGCAAAAAATAAAAATAAAGATGTTAAAAGAGCAGATATAACTAAATCAGTAAATTCTTTTGCAAATGTTTTACAAGCAAGTTCTTACTATGCAAAAGTAGGATCACAAACAGCACAAAGAACTGAAATGATATCTGATCTAAAAAGTAATCCAATATCAAATTTTATTGGTATTAAAGGTGGATTGCCTGTTTTAGGTATGATTGGTGAGTGGTTCCAAAAAAGAACATTTACTAAATCATCAGAGGAAATAGCAAGAGCTATGATTAGTGAAAAAGGAATTGATGCTTTAGTAGATTTAGCTGCTAACTGGAAAGATAAAGCAAAAGCAGTTTCTTTTGTTAGAGCAATTACAATTGGCTCATCTAATATTGAAGAAGAATTTAATAATAATCAAAATTAATATGGCTACTCAATCTCAAAAAAACTCAATAGATATAATAAAATTACAAGGTGAGATGAAACTTATTAACGCAAAGTTAGAAACAATTACACACAATCACTTACACCATTTGGATTTAGAGATTAAAAATATAAAGAAGATAGCATGGGTAATCTTAACCATAAGCATATCAAGTCTATTAAGCCTGGTGGCAAACCTACTAAGCTAAACACACATATCAAAGGCACAATTGGAGAGTACCAGGAAATAGTTAATTTAACTAAAGCTGGTTGGCACATAAGTAAAAGCTGTGATCCACAATGTCCATTTGATTTGGTAGCAGTTAGCCATGATGGACAAACTATTAGATTGATAGATGTTAAGACAAACACCTATAGAACTAAAAGAAATAAAGATGGCACAATTCAAAGAATTGGCAGATCAAGAACAAAATTACAAAAACAAATGGGTATTGAACTACTGATGGTAGATCATGGAAATTAATTATGAATATAGCAGACAAATTAAAATCAAACATTGTTGTAATACCAGTAGTAGCATCTATCGTAGTTGGTAGCTTTACAGGGATTAAGTATGTTCTTAATTTAACTAATACAATTAATTCAAATAAAGAAGCCATGTTTATTTTGCAAGACAAAATAAATGAGCAAAACGAAGTTATTAAAAAAAGTAATCAAGATATTTCAAATATCTATGGTGTTATTGAAACAAGTAAATCTATTATGGAAATCATGGGTGGTCAGTTATCTGATCTTGAATGGGAAGTAAGAGATTTATCAAGGTAATTATGGAGCTTAACAATGAATTATTATTTCACAGGGATGTTAATAATCCTATTTTTATTATTAGTAATATTTGTAAAACCAGGTCATGCAAGAAATGAGTATTTAAATAATGGTAGTAATGAATGTAGATATGGAGATGTTGATTTAAGTATCTCTAAAAGAGAAAACGACCATAGAACAAATAGCATCAGTAATGATTATGATAATAATAGCCATGAACTAAGATTAAATTTTAGAAAATATTTAGGTATATCTAAAAAACATTGTGATGAACAAAATAGAATTAGAACCCAAAACGAAACTTTAAAACAACAAATAGAATTATATAAAGTTTGTAAGGGTATAAGAACTTCTGAACCTCTACCTCAATTTGCAGAGCTAATAGCTTATTGTAATGGAACTAAACCTTTTGAAACAAGAGATAAAGTTAATCCATACAAAGAAATGATTAAGAGTATTAAATGAAAAATAATAATTGGATAATGCCTTTACTAGGCACAATCTTATTAGGCATATCAAGTTGGGTTGTTATTACAGTTGTAGAATTACAAGCAATCGTAATGATGATTAAGCAAGAACTAATGGATTTAGATAAAGTTATTGGTCGTATTTACTCCCACATGGATAGGCTAAGTAAATGATAGACAAATTAATTTACAAATTTTTTGGTTGGCTTGATAGCATGACAAAAAAAGTTGAAGATGTTTTAACTTTTGATGTTGGTCAAGAACTAAAGAATAAAAAACGAAAAAAAAGAAAGTGCAAAGATTGTAATTGTAAATGCCATTGTAAACAGGAATTGCACACACATCATTGGGATAACGATATTTGTATTTGTGAGGTATGTAAATGTACGAAGAAGTAAAAGATGAAATAAAAGCCTGTGAGGGTTATGTAAATAAGATTTATAAATGTTCAGAGGGTTTTGATACTATATTCTATGGTCATAAAGTAACACCAGAAGATGATTATGAACATGATGTAGAATACACAAAAGATGAGGGTGAAGTAGTTTTTGAAAAAGACTTTCAAAGAACATTAGATGCAGCAGAAAGATTAATAGCTGACAGACCAATAAACAATACAGCTAAAGAAGTTATAATTAATATGGTGTATCAAATTGGTGAGGGTGGAGTTTCAAAGTTTAAGAATATGTGGAAAGCTCTTGATAATGAAGATTATGGAGAAGCAAGTTTCCAAATGCTAGACTCTTTATGGGCAAAGCAAACACCTAACAGAGCAAATAAACTTTCTAAAAAAATGCAATCAGCAAAATTATAGGAGAACATTATGTGGTTAAGTGCAGTCAAACTAGCTTTAAATGCTGGTACTCATATCTATAAAAAGAAACAAGAAACTAAAATGGCTATGGCAGATGCTCAGCACATGGCAGCCACTAAGATGGCAAAAGGCGAAACTGAGTATCAAGGTAAGTTATTAGAAGCTAGACAGAATGATTACAAGGATGAGTTCTGTCTTTTAATTCTAAGTTTCCCAATAATAATTTTGGCTTGGGCAGTATGGTCAGATGATCCACAAGCTATGGACAAGGTTAATATTTTCTTTGAACATTTTGCAGCACTTCCATCATGGTTTTCAAATCTCTGGATTTTGGTAGTGGCTTCAATTTTTGGAATTAAGGGAACTCAAGTTTTTAGGAACAACAAAAAATAATTCATGTCAGAAAACCTAGAACTGATTAACGAATATAAAGAGCAAGTTCGTATTCTAAAACAAGAAGTAGCTGAGCTACAAGATGCTGGTAAATCTAAGGACTCAGCAAACAAAAGATGCCTACAAAAACTAGAGCACTCACAACAAGATTTAGATTCAGCAAATAAAAAAATTACAGAGCTAGAAGATAAATTAGATAAAATTAATAAGAAAGATAATGAATGAATATTGTTTTAGTTATGGTTTTATGTAGTTCAATTCAAAATAGTTGTATGCCACCAATAACCTATCAAATTGCATACGAAGATAGTTACACTTGTATGGTTGATGGCTATAAAAAATCACTAGAACAAACAATTGAACTTGGTCAAGAACAAGTAAATAAACTTGGTCTTTATATTAAGTTTGGTTGTCAGAAAGCTCAAGGAGTATAATGGCAAGTAAAGTTTGGACAAAGAAAGCTGGACAATCAAAGTCTGGTGGACTTAATGCTAAAGGTAGAGCTGCTTACAACAGAGCAAATAATTCTAATCTTAAAGCACCAACAAAATCTAAGACAAGCAAAAGAAGAAAATCTTTTTGTGCCAGAATGTTAGGCATGAAGAAGAAATTAACTTCTAAAAAAACAGCTAGAGATCCTAACAGTAGAATTAATAAAGCACTTAGAAAGTGGGATTGTTAGTGGCCAAGAAACTTTGGAATAAGCCAAGCATATTAGTAATTGACATAGGAAAATGTAGGTACTGCCAGGCTCCAATGACTAACTCAGAATCTTTCGTAGCTTTTTATGGTGGAGATAAAGCTCATTATGATTGTATGAAAAAAGATGATTACAAAAAACTAATAGAAAAGGACAAATAGTTATGGCAAAACGAAAAGGATTATACGCAAATATCCATGCTAAAAGAAAAAGAATCAAAGCTGGTTCTGGTGAACGAATGAGAAAGCCAGGAACTAAAGGATCACCAACAGCAGCTAATTTTAAAAAGGCAGCTAAGACTGCTAAGAAAAGAAAAAGAAAATAACAGAATAGGTTTGATCTTTTTAGATCAGATGAGAGTCATTTGACTTTTAGGGATAGTGGTGGGTAAAATATTTTAAGTGGTATAAAGTTTATAATGTGTTATCGTTTACTTAACATGAAGTTTATGTTTAGAGATAATTACAAATATAAAAATTATACTTTCATTATACTTTTTTTTAAAAGCCTAAGTATTGTTAGTTTATCTTGGGGGTTTAATTGATTACAAATCAATTGCTCTACCAACTGAGCTACAAGGGCATTTTAAAAAACCTTATATACATAGCCGAATTGGATCGCAAGATTCTTTTCGGCTCTTTTTTTGTATCTGTACTATTCGGTTTTATAAGGAAAAATAAAAACTTTTCTAAAAAATTATACCGAATCTATACCGATGGATTGCATATCTTTTTTATATTCAAAGTAGCCATGTGTAAAATGACTGGTAAATATAGTCAAATGACTGGTTGCAAGTCAATTAATCTGAGTGTAAACTTAGTTATAATTAAATGATAACTAATATAGAGGAGAGTAAAATGATTAAAGTTGAAATAAAAAATAAACAAGGTGATGTCAGTAATAAAACTTATAATGACAGAATGGATTTGTGTTGGGATTTAAAATTTATTTTAGATTTTCCTTTACACAAAAATTATAGAGAAGATTTATCAAATAAAATTTGTGATTTAAATTTTGGACAATTTTACAAAATTTTTGGTTATGAATTTAAATTAATAACTTTAAGTAATCCAAAAAAATGTAAAATATGTAATGTACAGCCTGATGAAATATATAGTCAATCTGGTCATACTTATATCTGCAAACCATGTATGAAAAAACATGGTGATACACACAATGATAAGATTGGCACTTATCCAAACAACTACATACCATCTGATTATTATGTTTTGATTGAAAACAAAAAACCAAAACTTCTAATTGATGAGTTGGAAGAAGTGCAAAAAGAAAATGAGTTAAATTATTATGGAGGGAGAGCATAATGTCTAAAGAAAAAATGGTCTATAATAATATTACTGAGGTACAGATTAATGGTAAAACTAAATATCGTTTTCCATATAAGGGTGCTGACAGTAAACCTAAATTTTTA
>Ga0233450_10005721_pt1 | contig 10713 bp, 3 predicted proteins | sample 011ome_30_FD_189956 | JGI IMG/M metagenome (GOLD analysis project Ga0233450, IMG submission 189956) | Coastal salt marsh microbial communities from the Groves Creek Marsh, Skidaway Island, Georgia - 011501CT (spades assembly) | ecosystem: Environmental > Aquatic > Marine > Intertidal zone > Salt... | reverse complement strand
ATTTCTTAAATTGCATTTCTATTAAATAAGCAAGATAAAAAACATTTTTTATGAATATTATAAAAGGAGGGGGGGGGAGAGAGGTACTAAAAATAGCAAAAAATGGTCAGGTCGCGAAGCATTTAAACACATAATATTATAGGCATATTATGTAAGGAGTAGTAAAAATAAATAATGACTATTTTTAAATGTGAGTTTTGTACATATTTTTCTGACAGAAAATTCAATTTACAAAAGCATACTAGTAGGAAACATTGTCAAAATATACAAAATTTGAAAAACTACAAAAATGGACAAAATGTCAACCCAAAAGTACAAAATGTCAACCCAAAAGTACAAAATGTCAACCCAAAAGTACAAAATGTCAACCTTACATGTACAAAATGTAATAAGATTTACAAAACCAAAAAACATTTGATAACACATGAATCAAAGTGTAACGGAATAGATGATTTGACTTGTTCAAGGTGTATGATGTCATTTACAACAAGACAAGCAAAGTCAAGACATATATTGGCAAATAAATGCGAAGCAAGAAGTATAATGTATGCAAGGATTCCAAATCAAAATAATTTACAAAATAACATCACAAATAATATAGACAATTCAATTAATAAAACAATAAATAATATTCAAATAAATAATTATGGTTCAGAGAGATTGGATCATATAACGTATGATGATATTAAAAAGTTGTTAGAAAGTGGTATGAATACGATTCCTTTGTATATTGAAAAGAAACACTTTAATAAAAACTTTCCCGAGAATAATAACATAAAATACACAGAAGATAATAAATGTAAAGTTTTAGAGGACAATTTGTGGAAAGAGAAGGATATTGGATTACTTTCAACAAACCTTATTAAACAGAATTCTGAAGTATTGTTATTATATTGTGATGAAAACGATATAAAGTTGTCTGAAGACATAAATGATGCTGATAAATATGAACACATAAAAAATAAATTAATAATCATATATAACAAATCTGACAACACGAAATATGTTCATGTTTTGAGTAAGATAAAAGAATTAATCAAAAATACCAAAGATAGTGAATAAATTTACTTCATATGTTCTTCTATCAGAACTTTAATATTGTCTGGTACTTCTTTATAAGTCATATATATTTGATCAACAAACTGTAAATCCTTTTTATTATTATCAACAACTAAGTAAAACAACGTTTTTTCTTTATCTGTATCGACATAGAAAATGAATAATGGACGTTGTTCCATTTTGATTCGTGCTTGAAAAAAGTTAGACGATACTTTCAAATTTTGTAGGTCATTTCTTGATTTTGTTTTATCAAATTTCCCATAGTCACCGCGATTTACAAGAAGAATAGATACATTCAAAAGATCGGAAATCACAGAAAGTGTTATCTTAGTTGGATATAACTTACCATCATTCATTATTTTATCGATTATAGATATCTTTTTTTCTCGTGAAAAAGTATTTATCGTGTTCATTAATATTTTATTTGAGTCAATTGTTTTTCCAATCTTTGACAACCATTGATTTTTATAAGAAGAATCGCTAAGGAACTCGAGCATTAGTTCTTCATTATCGACATTATTATAGTAAATACTAAAAACCTTATTCAGTATATCGTCATAAGTTACTTTTTCTAAACCAATTACTTTTGTTAACCATTTTACAAACAGTGGTATAGTATTTTTTGTGTATTCACCTTGAATATAAACAAGTTTACTCCATATGCTTTTCTTCTGTAAAATCCATTTTGTAGGAAGTTTCTTACGAGTTCCTATAAAAATAGTAGGAGCAAATGTCTGTATGTTTGTATTTTCATTTATATCAAACATGTCTGTATTCATAGTATTTTCCGAAATGTTTGGTGAAATTGTAAAGTTACCAATCAATTCGCGAGGAATATTGAATGTTCCATTTTTTACGAGAGCGTATTGTGAAAAAATTTTATTATTTTTTCTTCTCATAATAACATCATCGTTATTATATTTTGTGTAAATTATGATATTTGATAACCATTGTGATATAGATTTGTGAGAAAACAACGGGATTTCTTCCAAAATGATTTGAACAGTTGATTTTTCTGGAATATTTTGAAAAAGTTTTTTCAATTCAGAAACTCTTTCTTCCCTTGATTTTTTATTAAGATTCTTTAGTTTTTCCTCGTCGTAGTGTTTTAAAATTGTTCTTGCTACAGTTATTTGTAATTCAAACCATCTCTTTGAGTTTGTTTCCACTTGTTCTAAACTCGAGTAAAAATCGTTTTTTTTATTTGTATGTATAATCATATTATTGTTATAGTCATTCATTTTCAATACAAGTTGTGTTTGATATTTTTCGACAGATTCTTGATTTGTATTGGATTCTGATCCAATAAAGATCTTGAAATCTAGACTATCGCATTTTTTCAAAAAAATGGACAAATCCTTTTTCAATACTGTAATATTAACAACAGTATCAACAACATCACTATAGAAATAAACATTTTTGGAATCAATATTGAGTTCAAGAAGTTCAGGAAGAAAGGAAATACCAATTTTAGGAAACGTTAGAAGAATTCCACCCTTTGTCATTATTTTATCAATTGTTAAATCGTCATTTATAAAAACTTTGTGCAAAATGAAAATTTCATTCTGTTTAAACATATTATTGTCCAAAATCCAATTATGTAATATATAAATATTTTTGAACGTAATATCGTTTGAAATATCACTTGACGAATAACATTTCGTGAAAATACTTTTAAGTTGAGGATAATCATTTAAATTAAAAAACGATTCTGATATTGTATTTCTCATTTTTAAAACAAGAGGTTCATAATATTCTCCTTCCTTAATCATCATTGCTATTTTTGGATTGAAATCACCATAAATAAAAGTTTGATTTGGACAATTAAAGAATAATTCATCTGTTTTAACATCTTTCTCCCATACTACTAAGTTGATACCATATAAATAACGAATAAGTTCGTAAAAATACATATGATCTATCGAAAGAGTTGTTTCATTTCCACCAATATATTTCAAAAATGTTTGATATGATTTAAAAATATTGAGAGAACGGGATAAATTTACCTTGCTTGTATTTAAATTAAAAAGTTTGGTTTTCTGAAAATTGCGGAATTGTTTTTGTAAAGAAATATTATTTTCTGGTACAACTTCTCTTATATTCATGAAACTCTTACATACAAATCCATTATTTAAAGAAATATATCTTAATAAATCAAGTTTTTTTCCTATATCTTTAACAAAATCTTTCTTTGAATTAAAATTCAATATTTTAGAAAGGGCGACGACCAAACTGTCGGTCTTGTTTGATTGTATTCCTTGTCTTACAATACATGCATTTGTTTTATGTAATACCTTCGAACAATTTTCATATGATATGTTTTTATCTTTGAACATTAGTTTATGTAAATATTCAGGAATAGTACCGAATCTATTTTTATCAATAGGTGCAACATGATTTATGATGTAGTTTTCATTATCTTTGTTATCAACAACTACTTCATCTGTAACCACTTTTGCTAATACTTCTGACTGGGTTTTGTTTGAATTCTTGATACCAGGATCTCTTTTTTTACAACAAGGAAAAGACAAACCATCTTTTGGTTTTATAAGTTTAACATATCTTTTCTTGTTCTTGTCATTACCCCAGAAAAATTGCATTGGTTCTTCATTTTCTGGACATTTCGCATTTGGATCATCTACTGAAAGTGGTACATTGCTCTTTGGACACCAGAGACGAGGACATGTATAATAATTTGTTGTCTTTGAATCTGAACTATATCCTAAAATATTGTCATAATGTGCTTGATTTGTTCGTTCTATATATTCCTTCTCTTGTTCAGATATAACAATGGGTTGTTCTTGACTTTGACACTTAAATCTTGCGTAATTATCAGAAAATAAATTTTTATCTGCTTTTTGTAATCTATCCAGTAAATAATTTGTTTTTTGTTTTGCTCCTCCTGAAAAATCAAACTCAGTTATACTATCTTGGGACGAAACAGAAGATATAGAATTTTGCGAACTCTTGCTTGATTTGGTTGATATTGCTGCTATGGGTGATTTACTTTTTGGTTTTACATTACTTTTAGATATAGTCTTTGCAATAATTCTAGATAACCAAAATATCAGAAATGAAGTTTCTTTGATATTCGCGCTATTGACAATTGATATTTCGTAACCACGTGTATGAGGATAAATAGTGACAATGGTTCCGTTATTTTGAATTTTTATTTGTCTATCCTCTATTTCATTTTCATTGTTCATCATATTAAATTCATCATTAATCATTTCAGAAAGATTACCTGTGATACCAAGACTAGATAACATCTCCATGATTTCAATTTTCGATATTCCGGCATTTATTTGAGATTTGATATAATCATATACTGTTGAATTTGTATTATAATTGGAACTTCTTTTGTAAACAACTGTAATAAATTGATTTGATGTTTCTATTTTATTTTCAACAACATGAAATATATCAATATTTTCGCCTATACCTTTAACAATATCTTTAAATGATGAATTATTTGTATCTATCAAAATCTTTGAATTCAGTGATATTTCCTTCAATTTTATTTTGAGTTTCCCATGATGATAAGATTGAATTTGGTTCAATAATTCTTTTTTATGTATGTCAATATCTTGTAATCTCAGAAATTCTTTGTTATTGATAACATAATTGAAATATATATTTCCATCTTGATCGATAGATACTTTACAATAACTTAGTTTTCCTACAATGCTGTAAATATTGATGACTTTAATCTTTTCTATTTTTTCTACGTTCATCCACGAAACAAAGTATTCTTGTCTTATTTTATGTTGTTCTGATAATTTGTATAAAATCTTTGTTTGGTCGTCAACCCATTGTATCATATCGATATAATTCGACGCATACATATTATCAAACATTTCACCAAGGAGAAAGTTAGGAGTAATTTTGTCATAATATCCTATTCTACTGTAGTATTGCTCCATAATTTTAATATTTGAAATATCAACGTCTCTCAATAAAGATAATTTTTCATTATTTCTAATATAATGTCGCATGGATTGAAATTTTAAATCAGAAAAATAATATTTATTCTTCTGTAATGTTGGTGATAAATCATTGATAAAAACAATATTCACAGTTGTATATGAAAAGAGATCTTTATTTGTATAATTGTATAGAATTGGTTCATTTAATTCGTTGGAGTTTGTATCGGTAGAGTTGAAGGGATTAACTTTATAACCTTTCCAAAAAATCTGTTTTACATTAAAAAGAATTGAGGTATTTCCGGACCATGCATAAAATTTTTCTTTTTTGCCAAAATATGCTGCAATTTTGTTTAGAGCGGTTTCTACAGTATCATCTTTATACAAAGTTTGTTTAATAATATTATTTGAACCAGAATCATCCGAGTGGTCAAATATGTATTCTTTGTAGTCAGTTTTAGATGTCCAGTATAAAACTCTAACAGGTATAAAAGGTGTTTTATACATTCTTCTATCAGAAGTATAGAATTATTTTCATTTTCGTAAAATATTTTCAAAGAGTATAATAAAGAACAAAATAAATAATGATCACCAAAAACTTATTGGAATATTTTAAAGATTTAAGAGAAAACTACGATAATTTCAAAAATATTGAAGGGTTTGTTGCAGATCCTTTCTGGGGAGATACTGATTACATCCCAGACAGTTTTAAAAAAGATGGTAAAATATCCAATCCTTGTTACAAGTATAACCCTGATGAAGTAAATCATCTTGATCAAGAATGTGTAAAAAAAGTTTTAGCAGAGAGTACATCGCCTCAACAAACGGCAGCACTTAAAAAGGTGTTTAATATTGATACACCTGCTACAAAATGGCCAACGCCAGTCACTACAGAACAACCAGTAACAACACCTGTTACAACTGCACCAACCACGACAACTGCACCAACCACGACAACTGCACCAACCACGACAACTGCACCAACCACGACACCTGTTGCACCAAGTGTAGTACCTGATACAACAACTGTTGATTTATGTAGTGGAAATATATTAGATTTCAAATGTAATAAAAACCTCAAAATATTGATATGGTGTTTGATAATAGCATGTGTGCTTTTGGTTATATCATTCATTATATATATAATGTATAATTCAAAACAAAAAGAAAATACAACTCCGGTGAAAGAATTATATACCACATCGTCACCAACTACAGACGTATCCTTTTCTCCACCACCTCCCAAAATGAAATATCAAAATAATACAAATCAGAGAGAAGGTTTTTTGAAAAGAATGTTAGGTGGAAAAAATCGAAGAAAACACTAATTTAACTGTATGTACATATAATACTTTTCATCTTTGGTGTTTTTGAAAAGAGATCGAATGTATTTGTAAAACAATTCTGAATTTTCATTTAAAACATTATGTTTTTGAAATGAAGAGATGATACTACTTATATCATATTCAACAATATATTCTGAAACTTGTTGATTTATTTTTGTAAGATCATTTATAAATTTATTATTCATATCTAATTCATTATTCTTAGATGAAATCAGTAATTTTTTATTATATATTTCTGTATTTGTTACAGATGTTATATTTTTGTTTATATCAACTTTAAACATACAGTCGAAATCATCGAACTGGATATTTCGTAATTTTGAAAGTTCATCTAAAATATTTCGGACATCATAAATGTTTTGTAAATTTTTTACAGAATCTTTCTTATTTTTTGGTGTATCATGATTTTTGAATTTTAATCTAAATTGTTCTTTAGAAGGAAGGTCTGGTAACTTTGGAAGAGAAGGACAAGAAATATAAAACATACTATTAAGTTTTCTAATACCCGGGTCAACAATTGTTCCATTTTGTGAATTTTCTCTATTTGGGAAAACATTTGTTTGTTTTAAATCATTATAAACGTACAACAAATCATTTATCGACAGAAATGTTTGAGAATTTTGAAGGGTTTCTGAGAATTTGTAGATGTAACTCCTATTATCGAATAACGATATTGAGTTTTCTGCAGAATCTTGTTTTGTATATTTCACATTGAAATAATTTTTACTTTTGTTTGTTGAATTTCGTAATGACGTGACATATATTGCATAATATCCATTATTATAATTTCCATCTATGTATATGGGAAACTTTGTGGTTAACCCATTTTTTGCTTCAAAATATAGTTTCATTTCATTGATTTGACAAGATGTCTGGTTTCCTTTCAATTCATTCACTACCATTGCATAATATCTATACTTTTCAACAATATCTTCTTGTTTTTCTTCAGTTCCGTAAAATTCTATTTCATCATAATTAACTATATATGATTGATGACCTGTCCCAATTCTCTTTACAGCAATTGCAAATTCGTTGAAAGATTCGTTAATATAATTTGTTTTTGATGTACTTTGAAAAATAGCATTTATTTCATCAGGCACTAAGACCTTATTATGATATATTCTCAAATCATCTAATTTACCATTAAAATCATTATGATGCCATCCCCAACCTGCTCTCCCTATTGTAATTCTCTTGTTGAAATTATTACTTCCGTTTGGTTTTTGTCCTCTTGTGGATACTTCTATTCCGTCATAATATATTCTTCTAATTCGAGAGGAATGATCATATGTAAAACAATAATGATGCCATTCATTCAAATCATTCCAATCAGATTTAATACTATCACAATCGTCTCCATAAAATCCAAACATTATATTATTCCCTCTCCAACCAAGATGAAGCGCTTGTCTGGTTGAAGTTACAGATCCCTGTCCTAAAACAACAGTATATCCTCCAGTTCTTCTGTTTGCCCAATAACAAACTGAAAAACTTTTATTACTTAAATCAATCGAACTGTTTTCCATTTTGAAGTGACCATTAAAATTGGCAGAATAATTTCCCACAATCCTATCGCCAATTATTTCAACAACCCCACTTTTACCAGTAAGATTATTATTATTTTGACTACTATCGTTCCAATTATTTTCAAATCTATACCATGCTGCCATATCTCTTGTCGAATTAATGAAATTGTCAGTATTGGTGTTTACATTAATATCGGTTTTTTCTGATGTATGCACTTTATTTTCATACTTGGCGTTTGCAGTATGTATTATTTCGGTCCAGGTTCTTCCATTGTTACTACCATATACCTTATAATCAATAGGTGCCCTATTTTCAAATCCATTGCGTTGATAAATTTTTATATATGATAAAAATATTTTTGTTGGCATCTTGATCTTAACCCAATCACCCATATAGTTGCTATCTGTCAAAAATCTGTTAGATTTTGCAATTTCTATATTATATGGTCCATTATAGTTTATAAAATGTCCACCTGCACCCCCTGGATTTTTGCCATCAAACCAGTGTGGTGGTTTCCATGGTCCATAATCCGAACTCCATGATAGTTCATATTTACCATTTCCATATGGTTGTCCAGACAAAGTAACAGATTTTGTGGAATCTGTTTCGTTGGAATATGATGCGAGTGCTGCGGGTGGATATTTTCTCATTTTTGACACATTTGACGAATTATTATAAAGAGTCTCTATTTCATATTTCGAAAGTATCTTGTTATAAATACGAAAATCTTCAAGTTTGGCGCCGTTTGCCAAATAATATCTTGGTGTTGGACTTTCATTTGCACCGCCTCCAATTCTCAAACTATTCCCTATTCTTCTCATATTTCCTCCAAATCTACCAGATGCAACTAATCCACTATTTACATATATTGAACATGTTTGACTGTTATCGATTGTAACGGTAACAAGAGTCCAAATTTCTTGAAATAAAACATCTATATTAGGTGTTGTTATTCCTACCCAGCGATTAGAACTACCGTACCAAACTGATATTTGTTTGGTATTTGGAAGTATATAAATCATCCAACCACCTGCACCATGATAAGATCTCGCAGAAGCAATTGCTTGGTGAATCGATGACTTTCTTCCACCATAAATCCATGCAGAAACAGAAAGGTTATTTGGATTAAAATATGAACCACTTGTAGAATTTTGTAAATATGTATCTCCGTCTAAATTGACGGAACTTCCAATCTTGCTTGTAGATGAATCGTGACGCTGAGATGGATTATTTTTCAAACTCAAATGTTTACCTTTTCCTGAACTATCTAGTGTATCTTTGTCAAATTTATACCATGCCAACATATTTGTTGTGTCGTCCATAATTTTGTTTTCGACAAGATTTTCATCAACTTTATACACATGTTTTTCAAATCTTCCAGAAATATAAGAAGCGTTATCGACGTCGTCAACAAGTTTCCAAGATACATGATTAATATCATTCAATCCTTTGTTATCGTTTGTCCCATATATTCTTAATTTGTTTGGAGCATTATCATACAACATATATTTTATAGAATAATCAAGTAGTCTTGATGGATTTTTAATATCTATATATATAACTTCCCCTTTATAATTTGCTTTATTTTCTATATTGCCTTTTCCGCTTTTATATGTATTTTCATCACTTGACCAAAATGTAACTTTGTTACTGTCGAACATATTCCAATAATTATTTGACCTTTTTGATGTTCCACTTAATGAAAAGTTATCGCCATTATTTGACATAACGCTTTCAATAGGGTATTCTAAGGAAGAATTGTTTCTTGAAGTAGAAGATAAGTAATATGCTACATTTCTAAAAATCATCTTATCCTTATTTTGATTATCTTTATAACCCAAGTACACACATATTGCGTCATCCGATTCTATATCCAACACAAAATTATAATACCCTTTTGTCAAAAGAATATTTGTAGAAAGTTCGACAGCAAAACAATTGATATTAGCAGTTTGATTTATGGTGGTATTAAATCTTGATATTGTATTATTGTCTAATTTATTTGAAACACTATTTGTCGGTTTTGTATTTTGAATCAAATTGGTGATTTGATCAATAGACTGTATCTGTGAAGGAATGATAATTGTATTATATGTTGATAAATTGACATATGAACCCTTTGAAAATGATGTTTTAATTTTATTTGAAATTATTTCAAGAATGATATTTAGATTCTTAAAAGTTGTATTGTATTCAGATATAATAATTTTATTTGTCTCTGATGCTAATTGTCTACATTCTGAATTATTTAAAGCAACAACTCCTTCATCAAGAGAGTTTTTCAAACTTTCTCTTGAAATGTAATTTCGAACGGCGTTAATTTTATCTAAATATTTATACAATTGTTCATCTGTTGTCTTTCTACTTTCAAAGATTTTATCAATATATTCTTGAAAGTCGTCATTTGATTGATTTTTTTGTGTATTCTGTCTTATAATAGAATCTATTTCTTTATTCAAATTGAAAATGTCATTTTTAATACCATTTTTGATATTTTCGTAATATGATATTAAATCACCTATTGTATTTATTATCTCAAAGATGTCGTGTTCATCTTTAATTTTATCTAAATTTTCCAACAATTTAGGCACAAGTGTCAAATCAATATTTAAATGTTTGTTTTCAATATTAAAATCTTTGAAAGAAAATAATACATTTTGATAAGACGAATCTTGTATGTTTTTACACTCATTGTAATGTATCAAGTAAGAACCCTTATTCATTGTCTTTGGACTTATAACCACTCTTTTGGCAATTTTGTCATATGTTATATGAAACAAAGAATTGATATTGTTTATAATTCTAGTATCATAAATATTCTGAATAGTGTCAAATTTGAAAGAACTATTGTTATATTT
>Ga0233450_10005718_pt1 | contig 10719 bp, 7 predicted proteins | sample 011ome_30_FD_189956 | JGI IMG/M metagenome (GOLD analysis project Ga0233450, IMG submission 189956) | Coastal salt marsh microbial communities from the Groves Creek Marsh, Skidaway Island, Georgia - 011501CT (spades assembly) | ecosystem: Environmental > Aquatic > Marine > Intertidal zone > Salt... | reverse complement strand
AACATTTACTATAGGTTTTGAGGACCCCAGTTTTGATGAATCTCCTTTTGCAAGAGATGTAGCCAATCATTTGAAGACCGACCATTCAGAGCTTTTGGTTACAGCAAATGATGCTCAATCTATTATCCCGAATCTTCCAAAGATATATGACGAGCCTTTTGCTGATTATTCTCAAATTCCAACATACTTTGTATGCAAGTCTGCAAAACAAGCTGTTACTGTGTCATTGTCAGGTGATGCTGGAGATGAACTATTTGGTGGTTATAATAGATACTTAATAGGGCCTGGTTTATGGTCTAAGATTTCTATATTACCTAGATTTTTAAGAGAATTTATTGGAAAAATCTTATTATTTTTACCAATTAATAACTGGGATTTGATTTACAGGCAATACTCAAAGTTTTTCTTTAAAAAAGATGCTATTAGTCATTTTGGTGAGAAAGTTCACAAAATGGCAAGCAGACTGCGAAATGTTCATTCTGAAGATCAATTATTTTTAAGTCTGATCACTGAACCATTAGCTGAAAGAATAGTTCTCAATGACAAAAAAAATTTTAAATCAGACAATCAAATTCCACCTTTTTTAAAAGATCCACTTCCCGCAAATGGTGTGAATGATTTTGCTTCAATGATGATGTACAGGGACACACTAAACTATTTAACAGATGATATTCTATGTAAAGTTGATAGGGCCTCAATGAGCAATAGTCTAGAAACTAGAGTACCTTTTTTAGATCACAAAATTGTTGAGCTTGCTTGGAGAATGCCCTTAAAAATGAAAATCAACCGTTCTGAAGGAAAATCTGTGCTTAGAAATATTCTTTACAAGCATGTTCCAAAAAAAATAATTGAACGGCCTAAAGCTGGATTTAGTATCCCATTAGGAGATTGGCTCAAAGGACCCCTTAAAGAATGGGCAGATATACTTCTTGAAAAATCAAGAATACAGAAGGAAGGTTATCTTAATGCAGAATATGTATCCGAAATATGGGCTGAACATCTAGAGGGAAAAAGAGATTGGACTTTTAAAATTTGGAGTATACTTATGTTCCAGAGCTGGCTCGAATCTACCAAATAAAAACTTTTATATTGATTAAAGTATTTGCACAACTATACTTAAACATTAAATTAAATAAATATCTAAAGTTAAAAAATATAATTCAATGAGTTTCCTAAAAAAAATTGAAATTAAATCTAAAGTCCTTTTATTAAAAGAATTTTTTTATGATTATTTCTGGAAGAAATCTTCTTTGAATTTAGGGCTAGCATCATTAATATTGAGCTTTGCCATCATTCAATTTAGTACCCCTCAATTTTATATATCTGCTACCTTGAGAGAAAATCAAGAAAGCGGATCTTCTAGCCCATCATTGGGGGGAGGCTCAAATGGCTTGATTTCAATAGTTTCTTCTGACAGCAACTCATTTGATGAGTTTCGATCAAATATATATTCTTATATTATTGCTCAGCGTATGTGGGAAAAAGGCTGGGCTACTGAAATATATGCAGGTGGCGATAAATCGATAGATGTTAATAAAATAGAAAAACCACATACTTTGGCTGATCACCTTGGAGCATTATTTCTTGGCTATAAATTATATGATTTTTATTCACCTCATGATCTTCAAGCTTTTATCTCAAGTAAGGTTAATTTACAAAAGGAGATCAGAGGTGCAAACATAACTGTTTCTATGCTTACAAGTGATCAAAATTTTGGTTTATCTTTTCTAAATGAATTAATCTTAAATGCAGATAAATATGCAAAGGAATTTCTTATACTGAAGTCTCAGGCTATTATAGATGGAACATACAAGCAGCTAGCAGTGTCTAGAAACTCGGCTATCACAGCATCACTTGCGGCAACAATTAATAGAGAATCCCTGCAAATTGCTACATTAAAAAATGATTTACCGTATCATATTTATTTTATTGATCCCCCATATTCTAGCGAATACCCTGTTACTCCAAACACATTAGCTATTTTTATATCAAATTTTATTATCTTTATATTTCTTTCAGTTATGTATAACTTTATTAGAATCAATAAAGAAGATTTATGGTAAATGGATATTTTAGGTACATTGACTATGGTGGAAGCTTAGAATATTACATATTCGAACTAGCAAATTTTAGCTTCTTAGCTCTCCTTCTTTGTCTTTGTTATAAATTAAGATTCATAAATATTAATTCCTTAATAGTTTGGTCTGGAATTTTCTTTCTTCCATTAGTTCTCAATTATTTTATTTTCTCACCATCTCTTTTTCCGGATCAATTCCAGTATGCATCTGAGGTGATGTCCTTAAAGTCAAAAGGCGTTTCTATAGACAATATAGCCTCTCAGAATGCAAAATTTTCTCTTAATTTATGGTCTATATCTATTCCAACGAATCCTATTACTCTTTCAACTACATTTTTAGGTTTTGCTCCTATTCCAAATTTCATGACGGTAACATCTTTGGCATTTGCAAATAAGTTTTTCTTATTTTTATCTTTTCTTGGTTTAAAGAAATTTTTTTTTAAGGACGAAAATGCGCTTCTTCTGTTTTTTCTGATTCCTAGTCTTCTTTTGTATTCTTCTTTAGCACTTCGTGAAACTTTGATAATTATATGTTCAGTATTTTTTCTATTAAATATGTTAAAAAATAATTACATTCTTTCTCTTATATTTATGCTGCCTTTATTTTTCTTAAAAATTCAAATGTTTGCTTTTTTAGCGCTTTATTTTGTTGGTCGTTTGATATTTAGAGCAAATAATAGCTTTTATATGCTTGTATTTTTTTTAGGCTTTGTTCTATTAGCTTCAATAATATTACAAGACGAAATTTTACAAACATTAAATTACTATAGGCAGGGTTTTGCCGCAGAGAATATGGATTTGGGTGATGGCATATATGGGTATTATGCTTTCTCTCTTTATGGTGACGAGCTAGCTAAAAGTTTAGAATTGACTTCTATGCTTGAGGTTATATGGGTATCTATCATAGGCCTGCCAAAGCTTCTTCTAATGCCATATCCTAATACTTGGTCAAACATATTTTATCCTATTCAATTTTTTGAAAGTATTTTTTTAATTTTTCTTTATTGGTCTATCGCAGTAAGAAACAATTTGTTAAAAAATAAAGAATTTATTTATTTGAGTGTGATTCTATTGCTATCATGCATGCTGTATTCATTATTAGTTTTTAATGTAGGAACATTTGTCAGGTATAGATTCTCTTTATTTTTCCCTTTTATTATAGCTATTTACTATGTTGCAACATTAGAGAGGGGCAATAAAATCAAATTATTAGCTTAAATTTTTCTCTATAGCTCTCAGGTAATCTCCATATTTATTCTTTGGTGCTTCCTTAACAATTTCTTTGAATCTATCTTTAGAAATATAGCCTTGATTAAAGGCGATTTCTTCAATGCAACCTATTTGTATTAATTGCCTATGTTGAATGGCTTGAACAAAGTGAGCAGCTTCTAGCAAAGAATCAGGTGTGCCTGCATCCAACCACGCGGTTCCTGCATCTAGAAGGATAACCTCTAATTTATTTTGAGCAAGGTATAAATTGTTTAAATCTGTAATCTCTAATTCGCCTCGATCAGAAGGTTTAAGAGATTTTGCAAGCCCACATACAGATTGATCATACACATATAATCCAGTTACAGCATAACTTGATTTTGGAAATTTAGGCTTTTCTTCAATCGATACAACTGATTTAGCTTCATCAAACTCGACTACTCCATATCTTTCAGGATCTTGAACTTTATATGCGAAGATTTTTGCTCCATTTGTTTTTGTTGAAGCTTGTTTTTTAAGTTGCTCAGTAATTTGATTGCCATAATAGATATTGTCTCCAAGAATTAATGTTACATCATCTGAGCCAATAAATTTTTCACCTATTATAAATGCTTCAGCTATTCCATTTGGTATATCTTGCGATTCATAAAAAATTTTAATACCAAGATCTTCTCCATTCCCAAGTAACTTTTTAAATAAATCTATGTTACTTGAGGTTGAGATTATTAAAATTTCATTAATACCAGCTGAAAGTAAATTTGAAACAGGGTAATAAATTAGGGGCTTATCATAAACTGGAAGTAGTTGCTTGGAAACGCTAATTGTTGATGGGTGGAGTCTTGTTCCCAAACCGCCTGCTAGTACAATCCCTTTCATAAAAATTCACCTTTTAATTATTTAATTTTCTTTTTACCCATTCATTATTTGCTATATACCAATCAATTGTTTTTGGTATTCCTGTTGAAAGCTCATTTTTTGCAAAAAATCCTTTAGTATCTGAAATACGTTTAGAATCAATTGCATACCTAAGATCATGACCTAATCTATCTTCAATAAATGTAACCTGCTTAAAATAAGATTGAGCTTTAGGTAGCTTTTCATCAAGATATTGACAAATTATTTTTGTAAGATTGATATTAGACATTTCCTGATTTGCACCAATAGTGAATCTATTAAATGATTCTTCAGAATCTGATGCAAGTATCAAGGCGTCAGCATGATCGTCAACATGTAACCAGTCTCTTATGTTAGCTCCATTACCAAATATAGGAATTGGCATATTATTTATTGCGTTATAAATAATTTTAGGGATGAGTTTTTCAGGATTTTGCCATGGACCATAATTGTTAGAACAATTAGTGATTACTGATCTTAATTTATAGGTTTCATTCCACGCCCTTACTAGCATATCAGAACTTGCTTTAGATGCAGAGTATGGTGAATTAGGTTTATATGGCGACTCTTCATTAAAAGGTTTTTCATTGAAGGAGAGTGTTCCAAAAACTTCATCAGTAGAGACATGCAAAAATAGAAGATCTTTTGGAAGCAGCTCTTTGCCAATAATTAATGATTGTAATATGTTATATGTACCAATTATATTGGTATTTATAAATTCAGATGGATTTTCAATAGATCTATCTACATGACTTTCAGCCGCAAGATGAAAAATTTTATTTGGCATAAATTCCATTATTGATTTGTAAACAGCATTGTAATTAGCAATATCAATTTTCTTGAATTTATATCTATCTTCTTTTTCTCTTCCCTCAAGTGATTCAGGCATTGATGCGTAAGTACAACTATCAATATTTAGAATTTCATAATTAGTAGTATCAATTAACTTTCTGATTAACGCAGAACCAATAAACCCTAAACCACCTGTTATTAAAACTTTCATTTAAAAAATAATACCTAAAGAATCTAATTTTTTACCTTTTTTATCTTTTTCTGATAAGGCAATTATGTCTGAGGGACATGGAAGTTCTATACCAAGCTTCTTATCAAAAACTGATAAAGATACATCGCTTGCGTGATTATAAGGATTTGAAACTTTATAGGATATTTCACAGTTATCTTCAAGTGTTAAAAAACCATGAGCAAAGCCTGCAGGTATATAAAGCTGCTTAAAATTTTCTGCTGAAAGAGTAAATTTCTTGTGCTGAAGGTATGTTGAAGAATTGCGCCTTAGATCCAAGGCAATATCTAAAATACTTCCTTTCAGGACTCTTATCAGTTTTGCTTGCTCGAAGGGAGGTTTTTGAAAATGCAGCCCCCTAAAGGTATATTGTTTCTTGGTAAACGATTGATTTTCTTGAATAAAGTCATCGCTAATCCCTAGTTTTTTCATATCATTTTTTTGATATACCTCAGAAAAAAAACCCCTATTATCCTGTATTTTCAGGGGCAAAAGCTCACATAGGCTATTATTTAAATACCAGTTAGTAGAAAACTTCAGGGTAGATGTCATATATAAATATCCTTTAAATTTTTGAAAGAATTTTTATACACTCTTTCATTTTTCAATATATCTCTCAGCGTTAATTAGCAAGTAACAAAAATTTCAAAATTGATTGATGACCGAAATATAGCATTTTAAACAAGATTTCTATACTCAGATAACTGCTAAAAAAAAGTTTTTAGTAACTAATCGGCCAATTTAACGGAATTGAATTATAAAAGATATCTTCATATAAATAAAATTATTCAATATTTTTAAATTAATTCAAAATATAAATCATTATAAGTATCAGCACCTTTTTCTAAGGAAAAATATTCATTTGCAATTTTCAAACATCTTTGATGCACGGTCTTTTCCTCAAGTATTTGAAAGAGCTTTTTAATTTGATGTTCGAATAAGATTTTTTCAAAATCATAAATTAATCCTACATCATACGTTTCTATAATATTCCTAATATCTGAATTAAATGAATTGCAAATTATAGGGACTCCACAAGCCAAACTTTCACCAATCTTTGTTGGCATAGAAGCATTAATTGAAAAATTCTCTTTCAAATAAAAACCTAAAAAATCAAACGAGGAAATCTCTTTCGATAGTTCATTACGCTGTGTAAATTTAACTTCAAGTTTTATTTTTGAAAGAGTGCACTCAGGAATGAATTTTGTAACCTCTTGTAAAGTCTTATTAGTTAGGACTTTTAAATGAATTTTTTGTTTAAAATTGCTTTGTAATTGAGAAATAAGTAATGAAAATTTTGAAAAGTCATACGCAGTATCAATAGAGCCTAGATAGCCAATAGTAAGTGAGTTATTTCTATGCACATTTTCTACTCTATAAAATTCATTAAAATCAACGCAAGTCGGTATAACCTTTATTAACGAATTGGGTATGTTAAATTTCTGGATGATTATGCCCTTAGATGCCTCAGTCAATGTAATGATTTTTTGTGAGTTATCTATTAAGTATTTTTCCAACTTTTTAAAAAATATGTATTTATATGATTTTTTGCTCCAATTTAATCGATCATGCTTTTCATCTGCCCAGAATCCTCTCATATCAAAAATTAGATTAAACTTAAAAAAAGTTCTTAAAATTGGAATAACAATTCCAGGCATATAGCTCCTAATATGAACTATAGTGATTTTTTTTTTAATAAAAATAAATAAAGGGACTGCAATTAAATTAAAGATATTCATCATTTGACCAAGCCCAAATTTTCCATTGTTATATTTATGTCTATACCAATTTATGTTTCGATCTTTACATTTTTTTATTAATTTATTTAATTTAGCTTTGTTTTCAAGATCAGCTTCTTTTTCAAATGTAATAAGGTTGATCGAGTAGTTCATAGAAAGTTTTTCTACATATTTAAGCACCTGTGAGTATCCAAGGGGTTCCATAATTCCATCGATCGAAATATATAAAATTTGAGAGTTAACTTTATTCATATTTAAATATGCTTTTGCATTTTTGCTAAGCTATATTTTTTATTATGAAATAATAGCAAATTCTTTTCTTTAGATTAGATTTATATTTACTACTAATTAGATTTTTGAAATTTAATAATCTCATTATGTTTAATATTTATATATTCTTAAGTGTATAATATCTCCTAATATTGCGACAAAATAACTATGAAAAAATTAATCTTAACTATTCTTTTTACATTTTCCCTTATTTCAACTTCTATTTTTTCTCAAGAAAATGACCAGTTAGCTGAGTTAATTGACACCCTAGAAGCCAGTGGTTCCGGCGAATCAATATCTACTGGTGCAATGAAATCACAGGATATCGGTTACAAATCATTTGTTCAAAATGAATTACAAAATATATTTTCACAAATTGATGCATTATCGGAACAAGATAGAGAAGATATAACTTTTTCTGAAATTAATCAAAAAAGAATTGAGTTAGCCCTTTCATTATGTAAAAAAGATGAAAGAGCTTGTTTTTTGGTTGATGAATATCGCTCATATAAGTCTAAAAAAGACATACCATCTAGTATTGAAGAGCTTGAGTTATATGGACAGGATATTTTTTCAGGATATTCGAATGACTTTAATTTTTATGACAGTCTACCCTTGCAAGACGATTATCAAATTAAGATCGGAGACCAGTTAAGTATACTTATATATGGTGGATATAACTTAGATGATAAATTTTTAGTAGACATTACTGGATCTCTATCTATTCGTGATATTGGAAAAGTTCAGATAGCTGGCTTAACTTTTAAAGAGGCCTCATTAAAACTTCAAGAAACTATTACAAAATCTTTTGCTGGATCAGAAGTTATAATTTCATTAAATCAAATTAGATCTAAACAAGTTTTTATCCTAGGAAATGTAAAAACGCCCGGAACATATGCATTAAATGCATTTGGAACTGCGTTAAATGGTCTAATTTCCTCTGGAGGTCTGGGTAAGAATAGTTCCTTGAGAACCATTCAAATTATTAGAGCCAATAAAAAAATTGCTACCATTGATTTATATGATTTATTGATAGATGGTAATGTCCAGTCTTCAGATTTTCTTTTAAATGACGGTGATTCGGTTTTAGTGGGAGGTTTAAAATCAAGCGCTTCAATTATTGGAGAGATCATAAGACCTGCAATATATGAAATAAAAGAAAATGAAACTTTAAGTGATTTAATTGAATTTGCTTTAGGCACCACAGCTTTTTCAGATTTATCCAATATTTCTGTAGAAAGATTACTTCCATCAGGACAAAAGACTATAATTAATCCCGTTGACCTAGATAGCTTTTTAGTTCAGGATGGTGATCAAATCATTGTAAATTCTTCAGAAGGTCAAACTTTAAACTCTATCTCTTTGATTGGTGCTATTAGAAATGCTGGTGAATACTCTCTTGATGGAAAAAAGTCATTAGGAGACATAATCAATATACAAAGAGATTTGCTCGATAATACCTACACAGGTTTCGCTGTGATTAAAAGATTAGATTTTTCATCTAAGTCATATAGATTAATTACTACGGCCTTGACTGATCAATCCTCCCTTCAAGCGCTTAATATTTATTCAGGAGATAAAGTTTATATTTTCTCCAAAGAAGATGTTCAATATTCTCAATCAATGGAGGTGTACACCTATCTTGCTAGCAAAATGCCGAATTTAACATCTCAAAAATCCTCAAATAACTCTCTTAATACCCAACTTTTAAATTCGAGCAATATTGATTCCATCACTCTGGGAGATTCCTCTAAAATAGCAAGCAATATAAATCCATGCTTGTCCTCACTTGACGTGCTCACCACTTCACCAATTTCTAACCTGATTGAAGCAAAATTAGAGCTTTTCCCTTCAAATAAAGTTTTTAATTGCACCCCACTTTTTCAGAGTAATAGTGAATTACTTCCTCTCTTATTGATAAATTCAGTTCCTGTAGTAGGCAATGTAAGATTTCCAGGTTTGTATCCAACTGCAAGAGATCTTAATGCTCAAGACTTATTTAACTTTGCAGGCGGCTTCTTGCTGAGTAAACTAAATACTGAACCAATATTTGACATTGGCATAAGAGCAAGAGGTTTTGGATCATTCAAGTTTAAGGATTTAAAGAACCTAACAAATATAACTATGCTTAATTTGAAACTGGATGAAGGATCATCTATAGCAAGTTATGTAACGCTAGTTGGAGAATTTAAGAATCCTGGTATATATGCAATTGCCAAGAATACTTCTCTAGCTGAGCTTTATGAAAGGGCAGGAGGCTTGACAAAAAATGCTTATCCATTAGGCGGTGTATTTACGAGAAAAAGCATTCAAGATTTAGAAACTAAAGCTTTTAAGAGATCTAAAGCTGAGTTATCAGAAATTTTAGCTTCTGCCGTAGCAAGCGGTTATGTCAAGCAAAACTCTACTGATCTAGTTGGGCTGATATCATTAATGACATCCCTTGAAAATACAAATCCTATTGGAAGATTGGTAACTGAACTAAATCCAATCAAGCTTAATGATAATTTAGAGAATAATATCATTCTTGAAAATGGCGACACCATTTATATGCCCTCGATGCAAACAACTGTAACGATTGTAGGGCAGGTTTTAAATCCCGTCACGGTGCCACATAAAGTTGGCCACACTTTTGATGATTATTTAGATTTTGCAGGTGGATTAAAAAAAGAGGCAGATAAAAATAAAATTTATGCTGTGCTTCCTAACGGAGAAGCCCTGAGAAGAAAAAGTGGTATTCGCATTCCATCCTTACCTTATTTTCCATTTGAAAGATCTGATATTCTTCCTGGAAGCACCATTGTTGTTCCAAGGCAAGCTAGACCGCTTGATTCATTGGCTCTAGTGGAAACAATTACCCCAGTTCTTGCAAATTTATCTGTGACAGCTGCTTCTATTGCCGCAATTTCTGATAATTAGTCCTTAGTTATGAGGTATTTTTTGATCCTCATAACATTGTGTTGTGTAATAGAGGAAGCCAACGCAAATACTTCTGATTATATATACCCATATTATGATCAACCCTCATATTCCAACTATGGAACAGTAGGGTTAATTCAAATGCCCTCTGCAAGATTGCACCAAGAAGGGACTATTGGATTTACTTGGAGTCATGCAGAGCCATACTTACGTGGTTCAGTTATGGGTAATCCTTTTGATTGGTTTGAGGCCTCATACCAATATACTGATGTAAATAACAAGTTGTATAGTGAGTCTCGTGAATTTAGCGGCAGTCAGTCTTACAAAGACAAAAGCTTTGATGCTAAGTTTAGACTCTTAAAAGAAACAAGAATGATTCCGCAAGTCGCATTAGGTTTTCGTGATTTTGGTGGGTCATCTTTATTTGCATCAGAATTTATTGTTGCATCTAAATTAATTGGAAATTTTGATTTTACACTTGGCCTTGGTTGGGGCACACTCTCAAACAATTCTATATCCAATCCATTAACTAAATTAGATTCAAGATTCTCTGCCAGGGATCGAAATACCCAAGGCGATACTCAGGGTGG
>Ga0233450_10005715_pt1 | contig 10725 bp, 6 predicted proteins | sample 011ome_30_FD_189956 | JGI IMG/M metagenome (GOLD analysis project Ga0233450, IMG submission 189956) | Coastal salt marsh microbial communities from the Groves Creek Marsh, Skidaway Island, Georgia - 011501CT (spades assembly) | ecosystem: Environmental > Aquatic > Marine > Intertidal zone > Salt... | reverse complement strand
GGAATTCTTTGAGCTCCTGATTGAGAACACCTATGGAAGTTAGGTAATCTTCGTAGCGGTCTACAGGATCCAATTGCCCCCATTCTTCCATCATGTATTTGGGAACGTACTTGGTACCGGATGCTTCCTCGTGCCCGCGCATTCGAAAGGTAATTGCTTCGACAAGTACAGGTCTAGGATTTTCTCTTAGGTCTTCGGTAAGCCTTAAAATAGTATCGTAGACTTCCAGCACATTATTGCCTTGAATCCGTACTGTTTCCATCCCATATCCGGGACCTTTTTCGGTGAAGTATTGGAAAGCAAACTGCTCTTCACTGGGGGTGGAAAGTCCATAGCCATTGTGTTCTACTACAAAAATCACTGGCAATTTCCAAACAGCTGCCACATTGAGCCCCTCGTGAAAGTCTCCCTCTGAACTTGCACCATCTCCGGAAAAGACAAGGGTCACTTTTTTCTCCCCAGCAAGCTTGTGTGCCAATCCAATACCGTCTGCAATGGCCAATTGAGGACCGAGGTGAGAAATCATTCCTACAATATGGTGATCGATGCTACCAAAATGGAAGGAACGGTCCCTGCCCTTCGTAAATCCCAATTCTTTGCCCTGAAATTGAGCAAATAGGCGTTCAAGTGGGATGTTTCGTCCAGTAAAAACACCCAAATTGCGGTGCATGGGAAGGATAAATTCATCGGTAGCAAGGGCATTTACTGCACCGATTGAAATGGCTTCTTGCCCCCATCCACTAAACCACTTTGATATTCGTCCTTGTCGAAGGAGGATTAGCATTTTCTCCTCAATTCTTCGCGGCACTAGCAAGGATTCATAGAGCTTCAGTAAGGTCTCATCAGAATAATTTTTTCGATCAAAAGCTAAATTTTGGGCGTTTGGGGCAGTGAATTTCATAGTGGGTGATTTTCTAAACTAAGGTACGCCAGGGAAAGTAATCGCCAAAAGATTTTTGTTTGGAGGGAGCTGATTTAGCAAAGGAAGTGCCGGTGATTGCCTCTCCTGCAAGCGCCCCGACTTCCATCGGGGCTAAAAATAAATGCAAGGAGTTAAAAAAATTTTGCTGTATGTGCCGAAATTAGGAAATGCAGGATCCCCACTTTCAAACGCTGCGTTAAGGTTGGTTTACCAATGTGTTAAGAAGGACTGAGTAGGAGGTTATAATTTTCGGACTCGGTAGTAGAGCTTGCCTTAAAATATACTTTTTTAAGCCTTTTTACCTACCTTCGCCTTCCCAAACTGAAGCAAATTCTGTGAAAGCGAGAACATTAAAAAAGGATAAAGTCAACATCATCACGATGGGATGCTCAAAAAATCTGGTGGATTCTGAGGTGCTCCTTACCCAACTTAAAGGCAATGGAATTGATGCCAGCCACGAGTCAGGTCGTCAGGACAATAACATCATTATTATCAACACATGCGGATTTATTGACAATGCCAAGCAAGAATCCATCGATACGATTTTACAGTATGTAGAGGCGAAGGAAAAAGGATTAGTAGACAAGGTCTATGTAACAGGATGCCTATCGCAGCGCTACAAGGATGATTTGGAACAGGAAATTCCTCAAGTCGATGCTTTTTTTGGCACCAGGGACCTGCCTGCTATTCTTAAAAAATTTAAAGCAGACTACAAGCATGAACTGGTAGGGGAGCGTTTGCTTACCCATGCTAGTCACTATGCCTATATGAAGATATCCGAGGGCTGCGATCGTCCTTGTTCCTTCTGCGCCATCCCCTTGATGCGGGGAGGCCATATTTCCAGACCTATTGAAGAACTTGTCAGGGAAGCCCAGCATCAGGCAGCTAACGGCACCAAAGAGCTGTTGCTCATCGCACAAGATTCAACATATTATGGGTTGGACTTGTACAAAAAGCGTAACCTTGCTGAGCTTCTTCGCAAGCTTTCTGACGTGGAGGGAATCGACTGGATACGCCTGCATTATGCCTATCCGACCGGTTTTCCGATGGACGTCATCGAGGTGATGAAGGAGCATCCGAATATTTGCAAGTATTTAGACATACCCCTCCAACATGGTTCCACGGATGTGCTCAAAGCCATGCGTAGAGGAACTACCCGCGAGAAGCAGGAAGAATTGATCCATAGTATTCGTGACCTGATTCCTGAGATCGCGATTCGTACGACACTTATTGCCGGACATCCTGGTGAAGGAGAAAAGGAATTCCAAGAGATGGTTGACTTTGTAGAACGCATGAAGTTTGAACGCTTAGGGGTATTTACCTATTCTCATGAGGAAAACACGCATGCTTTTGGGATGGAAGATAAGTTGTCCCAAGAAGAAAAGCAGTTCCGGGCCAACCAACTGATGGAGTTACAGGAGCAGATCAGTTACGACCTCAACCAAGAAAAAATCGGCAAAATTTTTAAAGTCTTGATTGATAAGAAGGAGGGAGGACATTTTGTAGGACGTACCGAGTTTGATTCCGTAGAGGTTGACAACGAGGTGCTCATCGATGCAGCCACCCAATATTGTCGTGTGGGTGATTTTGTAACCGTCAAAGTATACGATGCCACCGAATTTGACTTGTTTGCAACTGTAGTAGACTAAAAAAGGAGCTTCAACTCCTTTTTTTTATGCTAATCATAAAAAAAATTGAAAACTTCAAGGCGCTTCATTCGTTCCTTTAGAACAGTAGTGATTTTGTCTTATTCAATTAATCAGTATGAAATTTCTTCCACTGTTTGTCCTTCTCCTTCTTTTTTTAAGCAGCTATGTGTCTCAAGCACAAGGCTATTTTTACTTCGGAAATTCCAATTTGGTAGGAACAGGAAAAATGGCCGGAACTAGTAAAGAGGGGGTTTGGGTAATTTATGGCCGAAAAGAACAAGTTGCTAATCCTACTTTGGCAATAGCCGAAGTAAGAGAAATGGACGTCAAGGAAAACTTCAATTTAGAATTTCCACGCTACGAAATGTCCTTCAAAAGCAATCAATTAGACGGGGTTTTCCAAGAGTTTTACCCTGAGGGAATGACCAAGAAATTGGTAAACTATCAAAATGGGCTTCTTCATGGAGAATTTTTTGAATTTAATAGGCAAGGAGAGGTCCTTCTTTCAGGGACTTATTTTGAGGGGGAAAAATCAGGAGACTGGTTTGTATACCGATCAGATGGCAGTCTGAAATCTGAATACAGTTACCAAAACAACCTATTGGAGGGGGTTTCTATCGCCTATTACGCCTCAGGGCAGATTTCTGAGCGTATACCATTCGAGAATGGCGAAATTAATGGGTTGTACGAGTCATTTTTCCCCGACGGAAGACTGAAGCAACAGGTGAATTTTGTAGGCGGTCAGGAGCAGGGAGAATTCAAACAATTTCATGCGGATGGAAAATTGGCCTTGGTAGCCAATTTTTCAAAGGGAATTTTGGAGGGGCAATGGGAAAACTACGATGAACAAGGCCGATTGCTTGCAAGAGGGGGGTACCTCCAAGGAGAGCGTGATGGTGAGTGGAAGGAGATTTATCCCTCTGTACCTAATTTTTATCAGAAGGGTAACTATGTAGTTGGCTTAAAGGATGGAATATGGCAGGTTTTAGGAGCTGACGATTTTGTGCATCAAGAAGAGACCTTTAAAGAAGGAGTATTGCTAGCCATCAGTGAGTTTCTGACGCGCAACGGGGATAAGCTAGATGGGGGAAGTTTGGCAGAAGGCGATGGAAAAAGAGTCTTTTACGATGCTGAAGGAAACCGACTAGAAAAGGGAAGGTACACCAATGGTTTGCGTTCGGGAACCTGGTATGCTTTCTTTCCAGATACCAAATTAGTTGCAAGGGCCGGAGCTTATGTCAATGGACAAAAGCGGGGAACTTGGAGATACTATGATTTTACTGGTCAATTGGTGAGTGAAGAAGTTTTTACTACTTCCTCTAATGAATCTGAACGAACAGTAGATTCAGCTACTGCATCTGATTCACCTAAGTCTAGGTCTTACTTGCCACTCCAGGCCACTGGTGGAAGAATGGTAAACTCACAAGTTTTAGTTACTACCCCTGATGGGACGCTAGGTATTTCTGGTCCAGGAATGTTTCAGCGTTGGAATTAATCTACGAATATACGATAGAAATAAACTCCGCTTCGCCTAAATGGGGAAGGTAGCCTCAGTTTATTCCCACTGTGTTTCCATTCTATTTCCTTTTCTTTTTTTCCAAATGGTTCTTTCCTAGTAACTTTGTATTAAACCCCACTAAATGAAACTGATCGAAGTAACCACCTCCGCCCATCAAATTGAATTTATTGAGATGGCCATGTGGTTGTACCGTAATGAAAAGAATTGGATACGCCCTATCGATCAGGATATAGAGGGGCTTTTCCATGCGGAGACCAATAAACTTTTTAGAAATGGTGCCAAGGCCAATCGCTGGTTGCTCCAGGATGAATCTGGAAAGACCATTGGACGGATTGCTGCATTTGTCAATCCAAAAATGAAAGAAAAGCAACCCACAGGGGGTATTGGGTTTTTCGAATGCATAGAAAACCAAGACGCAGCTTTTCTGCTGTTTGATCAAGCCAAAACCTGGCTCCAAGGCGAAGGGATGGAGGCTATGGATGGCCCCATCAACTTTGGGGAACGTGACAAGTGGTGGGGGCTTTTAGTGGACGGATTTTCAGAGCCCAATTACAACATGCCCTGGAATTTTGGGTACTACCAGACCTTTTTCGAAAACTATGGATTTCAATTGTATTTCAAGCAATACACCTATGCACGTAATGTGCAAAATGTAGGATTTGATCAAAAGATGGTCCAGCGCGCACAGGTAATCTTGGCAAATAAAGACTACAGCTTTCGCTACATCAAGGGCAAAGAACTTAGAGAGAAGGCGCCAGAATATTTTATGACGGTGTACAACAAGGCATGGGCCCGGCATCTAGGTAAATCTATTGCACTCAAAGAGGCACAATTGATGTTTGCCAAAATGAAACCCATTCTAGATCCGCGTTTGATATACTTTGCCTTTTTCAAAGGTGAGCCTGTAGGATTCTTCATCCAAATTCCTGAGATCAATCAGATCTTCAAGCATGTCAACGGGAAGATGGACCTGATTGGAAAACTTAAATTTCTTTGGTACAAGACCTTTTTTCCACCCAATAAAATGCTTGGGCTAGTTTTTGGGGTCGTTCCAGCGCATCAGGGTAAAGGGGTGGAAAGTGCGATAGTACTAAGTTATGACCAGATGAGTGGCAAGGCCTCTTTCCCATACAAGACCATTGAGATGAATTGGATTGGCGACTTTAATCCAAAGATGATGCGCGTTTGCGAGCAATTATTGGCAGAGATTTACAAAACTCACCATACCTATCGTTACCTTTTTGATCGAGATAAAACGTTCGAAAGACATCCGATTTTTGACTAGCCAAACCGGCAAAACCCTATATAAAACAATAGAATGACCGGAACTATTCTGGTACAAAAGCAGATTAAAAAAAATTACCTCCAAAAAACAACGCATGAAAAAGTACAACGTAACCGGCATCGGTAATGCCTTAGTGGATATTGAGTTTAAAGTAACTGACCAATTTTTTACGGACAATGGAGTAGAAAAGGGCTTGATGACCTTGGTGGATGAGGAGCGGCAAAACCACCTCATGCAGGTGATTCACCATGCGGAAGCCAAAAAGCAAGCAGGTGGATCCGCAGCCAATTCCGTGGTGGCAGTAAGCCAGTTTGGAGGAAAATCCTTTTACTGCTTCCGTGTGGCCAATGACGAATTGGGCCAATTCTACCTAAAAGATTTGATTGATTCTGGAGTGGACATTGCTTTGACTGCCGCGCAACTCCAGACCGGGGTGACAGGCAAATGCTTGGTGATGGTGACCGAAGACTCGGAACGAACCATGAATACCTTTTTGGGAATTACTCAGAATTTTTCCAGCCAAGATGTGCACGATGTTGCGATCAAGGATTCCAGCTACTTATTTATCGAAGGCTACCTAGTGACCTCTCCCAATGGGAAAGAAGCCATGCTTCATGCTAAGCAAGTAGCCGAGGCAGCAGGAACGAAAGTGGCGTTGACCTTCTCAGATCCTGCTATGGTAAAATACTTCAAGGCCAACTTTGATGATGTGATCGGACACAGCGTAGACCTACTTTTCGCCAATGAGGAAGAAGCCATGCTATACACGGGCAAGTCCACCTTGGCTGAAGCTCGTGAAGAAATGAAAAAAGCTGCGAAGCATTTTGTCATCACCATGGGTAAAAATGGAGCCATGATTTTTGATGGCGATACCTTTATCGATATTGAGCCGTATCCAACTACCGCGATTGATAGCAACGGTGCTGGGGACATGTTTGCAGGCGCATTCTTGTATGGCATTACCAATGGACATTCTTATGCAGAAAGTGGAAAGCTAGCCTCCATGGCCAGCTCAAGAATTGTGAGCCAGTTTGGGCCACGCTTGAAGTGGCATGAGGCGAAGGAGATTTTGACTAAGTTAAAGCCCTAAAGGGAAAGGAATAATCCCTATTGAGTTACTCAAATTCGAACATCTAATTTTCCGTTTTACGATAGTTTCCAATTAAAACCATCAATTTAGAATTGAATTGCGGAGTCGTCTAACGCCACCATCTTCGTTGAAATAAAAAAAATGGGGTCCTGTTTTTCTAAAATGCAGCCCAGTAGCGCTTTCTGAAAAAAGGGCCTATGTTTGTCTAAACTAATCTAAGTTCAACTACGTACTTAATCCAATACCTTTTTAAAACTATCCATTTTACCATGAAAAAAAATCTTCTGCTGAGTCTCCTCTTTGGATGGATAATCCTTCCACTGGCTGCCCAGACTAAAATAGAATTCAAGGAGTTTACCTTGGACAACGGACTTCATGTAATCATGCACAAGGACAATACCACCCCGATTGTGGTAACCTCGGTATTGTACCACGTAGGCTCCAAAAATGAAAACCCTGAGCGCACGGGTTTTGCACACTTTTTTGAGCACCTCATGTTTGAAGGGTCTGAGAACATTGACCGCGGTCAATACATGAACATTATTCAGAGCAGAGGAGGGACACTCAATGCTTACACTTCCAACGACATCACTTATTACTACGAGTTGCTTCCTTCCAATGAATTGGATCTAGCATTGTACATGGAAAGTGAGCGGATGCTCCACTCCAAGGTGGACTTGACTGGGGTAGAGACCCAGCGTGAAGTAGTAAAGGAAGAGCGCAGACAGCGCTACGAAAACCAGCCTTATGGCACCATTCTTCCCGAGACACTGAAAAGAGCTTACACCACGCATCCGTATCAGTGGGCACCTATCGGTTCCATGGATCACTTAAATGCAGCAACCATTGAGGAGTTTCAGCAGTTTTACAAGGACTTCTATGTGCCAAACAATGCTACCTTGACCATTGCTGGTGACATAGATTATGCGACTACCGAATCTATGGTTCGCAAGTACTTCTCAGAAATACCAAAAGGTACTAAGTCCGTGTACCGTCCAAACATCACCGAGCCGAAGAAAACAGTGGAGGTTCGTGACATTATCTATGACAACATTCAGATTCCAGCAGTAATTCAGGCATACAACTTGCCTGCAAGAAATCACCCAGATAGTTATGCCTTGTCCATGCTTTCTACCTACTTAACGGGTGGCAATTCTTCTTTGATGACCAAGGAGCTAGTGGATAAGCAGCAAAAAGCCTTAGTAGTCGCAGCAATTCCTCTTGAATTGGAAGACGGAGGCGTATTCTTGATGTATGGCATTGCCAACATGGGTGTAGATCCAAAAGATCTGGAGACAGAAGTAGATAAATTGATCAAGCAAGTTCAGGACCAAGGGATCAGTGATGAGGAGTTTACCAAGTTGAAAAACATCATGGAAAACAACATTGTGAGTGGAAACTCCACCATAGCTGGGATAGCTGAAAACTTGGCAGAAGCGAAGGTAATTTATGGAAATACTAACTACATCAACCAGGTGATGGATGCGTATAGCAAGGTTACTAAAGAGGATATTCAGCGGGTAGCTAAAACCTACATGGACTTGACTGGACGCGTGGTGTTGTACTATTTGCCAAAATCAGCTCAGCCAGTAACTGAATAATTCGTTGATTTAACGTATCGAAAAGACATGAAAAAATTTGTATTAGGAATAGGATTTATGCTACTGGCCACGGGAATTACCTTTGCGCAAGTAGATAGAAGTAAGTTACCGGATTCAGGACCAGCTCCTGAAATCAAGATTGGAGAGGCGGAAACCTTCACGCTTGCCAATGGATTGAAAGTGTTTGTGGTAAAGAACAACAAACTTCCTCGCGTTTCTTTCACGCTGGTATTGGATCGTGATCCAATTTTGGAAGGAGATAAGGCTGGACTTTCTGGCTTTGTGGGAGAAATGATGATGGGAGGTACAAAAAACCGAACCAAAGATCAATTGGATCAAGAGATTGATTTTATTGGGGCTAGTCTAGGGGCTTCTGCAACTTCTGTATCTGCTTCTTCTTTGAAAAAACACCAAGGAAAGGTATTGGAATTGATGGCGGATGTGTTGTTCAATCCTATTTTTCCAGAAACCGAATTAGAGAAGTTAAAAAAGCAGTCACTCACCGGACTGGCCACTACTAAAGACGATCCACAAGCGATATCTTCCCGGCTTTCTCGTGCTGTGCTTTTTGGAAAAAATCATCCGTATGGGGAGTCTCAAACAGAGCAAACTACCAAGAACATCACCTTGGAGGATGTGAAAGCGTACTATCAAACCTATTTCAAACCAAATATTGCCTATTTGGCTATCGTAGGAGATATTGACAAAACGGAAGCAGAAAAAATTGTCAATCAGTATTTTGGCGCTTGGCAAAAGGGGATGGTTCCCACCTTTAACTATCCAATGCCAGTGCGTGCTGCAAAGCAGGCCGTAGCCCTGGTAGACCGCAGCTCATCCGTACAATCTGTCATTGATGTTACTCAACCAGTGCAGATGAAAATTGGAGATGCTGATTACATTTCCAGTAGGTTGTTGAACCAGATTTTGGGTGGAGGTTCTGCCTCGCGCTTGTTTATGAACCTACGTGAAGACAAGGGTTTTACCTATGGGGCCTATTCTTCCATTGATGCGGATAAATTGGTGGGGACGATCTCAGCTTCTGCATCCGTTCGTAGTGAAGTAACTGACTCGGCGGTGTATGAGTTTGTTTATGAGATCAAAAATCTAGTGGAAAATGGGGTAACCCAAAAGGAATTAGATAAAGCCAAGGCGGAGCTTGCCGGTAGCTTTGGTCGTTCCCTGGAGCAGCCTAGTACGGTGGCCAACTTTGCCTTGAATACTGCTAGATACAACCTGCCCAAAGATTATTATGCAACTTATCTACAAAAATTGAATTCCTATACCGTGGCAGACATCAATGCTACTGCCAAGCGTTTGATTGAGCCAGATAAGTTTATTATTACCACGGTAGGGAATGGGGCAGAGATTAAAGAAAAACTAGCCCAGTTTGGAGAAGTAATCGAATACGATATCATGGGTGAGCCAGCCAAGCAGTTGGTTGCTGAAGCAGATATGACCGCTGAAAAGGTGCTTGAAAACTACCTCAATGCGATAGGGGGCGTGGATAAGGTAGCAGCTATCAAAACGACAAAAATCAGTATGGATGCGAATGTGATGGGTACGCCATTGACTATTGCTTTTGTTTATGATTCTGGAAACGGCCGTTATGGGCAGAAGCTATCCATTGCAGGCAATGTCATGCAAAAGACAACTCTTGCCGACGGAAAAGGATCGATGTCTATACAGGGCAATGTGATTGAAATGAATGAGACGCAGCTCGCTGAGGCGCAGTTGAATTCTTTTCTTTTCCCAGAAGCAGTTTACAAAGCCAATGGCTACACCGTTTCACTTGATGGATTGAAGGATGTGGATGGCAAGCCGGCCTACAAGGTGATCATTACAGCAGCATCCGGTGCTAAGTTGATCAACTACTATGCACAGGATTCAGGACTGAAGATCAAGTATGAAAATCCTGCTTCGGGAGATACCTTCTATTCAGATTACCAAGCCAAAGACGGAGTGTTGATGCCGATGGCTTGGACTATCAAATCTCCGCAAATTCCAGTGCCTCTTGAAGCAAAAGTAACTTCACTTGAGGTAAACGTGCCTGTAATCGAAGGAGACATCAATTAAGATTTAAATAGGAGGGTAGGCTTTTCTATTTTATTTGGGGATTGGTAGTGATACCGATCCCTATTTTTTAATTCATCCAGGAGGTAAGGAGCGGGCTATGAACACCAATTTCCAAATGGATAAGGGGGTAATAGCTGCCTTCTTCAAGCGCAAAATTGAGCTTGATTTTTCTTCCTTTTCGCAAGACTTCTATTTCCCAATTAGATGTTTCCGAGTTTTGATGCGTTGATAACAGTTGATCAGAGCACATCAGATAATGGTAAGCCCTACTTTCAGGGTGTATGAGTTGAATTACTTGCTGTGCATTCACTTGAATTCCTGCCTGGTGAAGGAGTCCATTATCGGAGTTGGTTTTTTTGACTTCAATTCCTAATGCACCTAATGATTTTATCAGTACCGGGAAAATGTCCTCCTTTCCGCGCACATAAGCATCAAAAAAAGCATTAATTTTTTCTGGGTGGCTCACTCGTAAAGAAATTTCTTTTTCAAAATCCTGGAGTTTATATCCTTTAAATGGAAGACCGAAATTTTCCCACATCCCTTTCATGACTTGCGCGAGGGAACTCCCTTCCTGCAATAACAGTAC
>Ga0233450_10005707_pt1 | contig 10738 bp, 12 predicted proteins | sample 011ome_30_FD_189956 | JGI IMG/M metagenome (GOLD analysis project Ga0233450, IMG submission 189956) | Coastal salt marsh microbial communities from the Groves Creek Marsh, Skidaway Island, Georgia - 011501CT (spades assembly) | ecosystem: Environmental > Aquatic > Marine > Intertidal zone >... | reverse complement strand
TTCAAATCAAACGTGTAGCCATAGACATTTTATTACAACATCGAAGTAGCACACAAGAAAGCGAGGAGAAAAATGAACACACTCGGGCGCGATTCAATCGCGATGCGGTTCTTTGTAAATTTTCGTTCAATCGTGATGCGATTCTTTGTAAATTTTCGCGCCCCAGCCCGTGGGCTCGTTCGCTATAGCAGCTTTACGTCGGCGACTTTCTGTAGGCGTTTTTACTTTTGCCGCACCACCAGAGTTTTTATTGCGCAAAGCCACGCGAGCGGCGAGCGTCTTCATTTCATCCTCCGATAATACGCGTAACAATCCTTCATCCAAATCCCCCAGTTGTAACTCATCGATGCGCACACGATGCAGCCGCGTGACATCATAATCTAGCGCCTCGCACATCTTGCGTATCTGTCTATTCCTTCCCTCGGCAAGCACGAACTTTAAAGTCTTTGGTGCTAGCTTTTTCACCTCGCACGGCTGCGTCGCCGCCGTTGTCTCCTCATTCCCTCGCTGTTGCGTCGTCGTAATAACCACCCCGGACGCTAAACGCTTAACATCTCTATCATCAACGTCACGATGAACGTCCACGACGTACTCCTTCGTCGCCTTGCGCGATGGATCTAGCAACGCATCCGATACTCGACCGTCGTTTGTCAACAACACCAACCCGCTCGAGTCCTTGTCCAGTCGTCCGACGGGAAATAATCGCACCTTGAGCGCCTTTATTTCGCGTTCGAGCACGTATAACAAGGACGTGCGCTGCCCGGGTTCCACGGTGCACACCACGCCGCGCGGTTTGTTATATGCCAGGTACACAAACGTATTCATCGCGCCATCCATCGAAAGTTCGCGTTCCACAGAGTTGGCGTACGGCTCCCAGTTCATCGGTTTACCATCGAGCGTCACCACATCTCCGCGCCTGACGCGCGTCGATGGCTTGACGAGCACGCCATTGACGAGCACGCGACCGGCGGTGACGGCAGCGTCGGCTTCGCGGCGTTTGAGGTGTGGCATGCAACGCACGAGACGAAACCCCTCGCCTTCATACCCGACGTCCGGGTCATCAACCACGGCGTCTTTGTGCTTCACCATCGTCTTGGCCAGCGCAGCGATGGCGGCGAGATTGCGCGCAGTCGTTGGCGAAGTCGTCTCGCCGTGAAAGGTTTGCGAGCCGCCGCCCGAACCGCCACCGCGCTTTCCGGCGTCTCGATTCGACGCGCGCTTACGACCGCCGCCGCGTCCAGGCGGCGCGCGCCCAGCTGAACGACACGTAATCACGCGCGCCCGGCGCCATGCGCGCACGCCATGTCGCGCGTCGCGGTGTGACTCTAAACGTCGAAGAGTCACGCTTTTTCACGGCTTTGGCGCAAACGCGCCCAAATTATTCGCCTTCCACACCCCATCTCGCTCACGCGCGGCGAACTGCTCTTTTTTCCATATCGGTACGCGCTTCTTCAACTCCTCAATCGCATACGACGTCGCATCTGTGGCGTCACGACGATGACTCGCGCTCACGACGATGCACACGCTCGTCTCGCGCGCGTCCACTCGCCCCAAACGATGCACCATGGCGATCGCCCTCACGCCGTGCCCACCCCGCCCGTCGCTCGTCGCGCGCTCATCGCCATCCCCACCGTACGCCGCGGTGATTTCATCCGCAATCGCGCGCATTTCTTTCAGCGCCATGGGCGCGTAGGCTTCGTATTCCAAACACGACACCTCCTCGCCCAGAAACGTGTCGCGCGTGGTGCCTATGAAGACGCTGATCGCCCCCGCCGCGCCCGCGCGGCAGTATTCGATGTATTTTTTTTCGTCTATGGCGTCGTGCGTGAGCTCACACAGCGTTGGCGCGCGCTCGAGGGACATTGTTTGTGCGCGCGCGTGTACAAGTGACGAAGCGCGCGAAAGTTAACACGTCACACCTGGACGCCATGGCGGCGGCGACGACGCACGCGACGCGCGCGATGGCGGCGATGACGACGACGAAGATGCGTGCGAGCGCGCCGCGCACCGCGCGAGCACCGATGGGCGTCGCGAGCGCGCGACGGGCGCGTGATGGGCGGGTGCGCGCCAGTGGTGACGGTGACGCCACGACGGATGACGCGAGCGGCGCCGACGCGCCGTCGGCATCGCCGGCAAAGCTGAGCAAAGGGGAGTACTACGCGGGATTTGTGAATGAGCCCATTCAGGGGGTGGATACGGGCGAGCGCGACGTCATAACGCCGACGATAAAGCTCGTGACGCAGAGCACCGTGGTGCTGACGATGTTGTACCTGGGATTTACGTATTCGAACAATTTACCGCCATTTGGGCCTGGGCCGACGATGCCGTAGACGAAGATATGTGCTAGATTCTTATTTGATTGTATTAGAATGTTGCTACTGTACAGAGAACGTCAACGCGCGTCTAGTGCTATGTATTCGCCAAGGTTTTTGGCTCTTCGGTTTCTTCGGCGTCGGTATCGCGTTCGATGTTCGTGGCACTCAACTTTGCCAGACCCACTTCTCGGTTCCAATCTAATCGCGTCGCGTGGAACGCAAGGAATGTCCCTGCTGTGCAAACGCCCATCGCGAGCCCGTACCAAATACCGCGTACGCCTTCGTCACCGACAAAGGCAAACAGTAGACCGCTCGAGAGTCCGATGACCCACAAACTAAGCAAACACGTCCATGCGATTAGAAATTGTTTGCCACACGCGCGTAATACGCCATTGCACGCACCCAGTAAGCCGTCGAACAACTGAAACATCGCGCAGAATGGGGCGATTTTACTCACCAACGAAATCACGTCTGGGTCGTCATTCGTGTAGAGCTTTGCGATGGTTTTGTTAGATGTGATGATTGTAATCGCACAACACCCCATCCATGCGACTGACATGGCGACGATGAGCCATGCCGCGCGTTTTGCGCGATACGGATCGCCAGCTCCGAGTAAGTTCCCGACGCGAATGCTCGCCGCGGTGCCCAACGCCATCGGGCCGCACATGAATGAAAACGTCGCGATGTTCAGCACAATCATGTGCGCATTCAACGCCACTTCGCCGAGTTGCGACGCCATGACGACAGTCATTTCGAACGAAAACGCCTCGCCAAAAACCATGAGAATACCGCTAAAACTCAAACGAAGAGCGCGAATACACATATTCCTCGTAATCGCCTTGGCTGCTTCGTAGTACTCATGAAACGCGCCCTTGCGATGCCAATTTTCAACGTATGCGCAGTACGCTAACAAGAACAACAAGTTCGCTGTTCTCGACACGGTCATCGCCCACTGACTGCCGAACACGCCCTTGTGGGCGACGTTCATAAACGCTTCATGAAAGGCGATGTTCGCGAACAACGTCATCAACGAAGTAACGCCGATAGCCAACACGCGGCGCTGCACCGCCAAATACTTTTGCACCCCGAGCGTGAGCCCGAGCGGCCATAAACCGATGGACAAAATTAAGCAACACTGCCGAACATCCGCGGCTTGCGCAGAATCGAGATTGAACACGCCTTGCGCAATTTCTTTCGCCGCGCACAACACGACGTTCATGGGCGCGCAACACGCGAAGATGACGCCCGTAGTCAACATCGCCCAGCTCTTCACCGCGCGCGCGTCTCCAGCGCCAAAAGCTTGCGAACCCAGCGTGTCCATGGTGCCTCCAGCGCCGGTTATCGCCATCCACATCATCAAAAACAGAGTCATGCTCACTGTAGCCGTCGAGAGCTCGTCGCGGCCCAAGCGACCGCAGTACACGAGCTGCGTCGCCATCATCTACATCGGTCGCGAGACGCACGCGCGCGTGATGTTAGTCATCGTGCCTTGCAAACGAGCGCGAGCTGGCGAACGGTCGTGCGTTCTCGCGCGCGCGTCGCGCGGATAATGCGCAACATCGACGTGGCACTCTCAAGATGCGTGACGTGGCACACGGAAATGTCGCGGGGCAGCGTTTGTTTACGTACCAACTGCTGCGAACCAAACTGCATGATGACGGGCGGGACGATGTGCGCCACGGCGCGAAGCTCGTCAGCGAGCCATGGCTTGGGTGACATTTGCGAGCCGCAAAGTGACGCGCGACACGTTTTCATCCTCTACGTCGCGCAGATTCGGTGTATCGATACGCGATGCTGATATTTACGGTAAATATTAATAAAGCGATACATCGCACCGTGAGCTAGCATGCGTGCGCGCGCGCGTGTGCGAGTTTACGCCGTTTGGCTTTCGTCGTCTTCCTCTGCGCCCAACACGTCCTTGAAGGCTTGTAAAATACTCGCCGGCTTGTACGTGAAAAAGGCGAGCAGCATTGGGATAGGCGTCAGCGTCACCCCGAGGTCTTCGGCAAAAAACGTATTGTAGCGATTGAGCGCCATGAACAAAATCACGGGCACTAAAATAGATGGCGGTCCACCTTGACCGCCGCCTTCGGATTCCGCCTTGCCGCTCAATAATCGAACGTATACGATGGCACCCGCGGCGCCAAGTAACCATGAGAATCCCATGTTATATCCACCGACGGCGAACGCGGCCACTGCACCAGAACCTGCCATCCCAGCAGTGGTCAACAACAAGTCCTCCTTGATTTTTTTATACTTGGCTTCGTCTTCAGCGCGGCGTCTCGCCTTTTCTTCATCCGTCATATCCGCGAAAGCTTTTTGAGGCATAAAAGTCGCATCTTTAATCTTTGACTTGATCGCCGTCGACGAAGCAGGTCTGTATCCAGGTGTTTTCATCGCTTTGGCGCGTTCAGCCTTTTCCCACTCGCGCTGCCATCGTCCCTTTTCCGCGCGCGTCGGAGCGTAGTTCCACCCATTCAAATTATATTTCGACTCCCCTTTCTTCGTCGTCGCCAAATCCAACGCAGACGGCTCACCAATCATCTTCCCGCGCTCATCCACAAATTTCAACTCATCGGATTTCGCCGATGCCGATAACAACGCCGCCGCTTGTCCGCTCGGTAACGCTTTTGGATTACTTCGCCTCGCATCCTCGTCGCCGTCCTCGTCGCCACCTTTTCGCTTCAACGTCGCGCTTAAATCCAGCGACATGTCATCGAGCATCTTGGCGCGACCGAACCCTAATCCACTCGACGCTTTCGCCTGCGCCGCGCGCTCGGCGTCCGCCTTGGCGCGCTCAACGCGCTCGAACTCGGCGTCAATGTCGATTTCCCAGATGCGCCGATCCTTGGCGTTGTCGCGCTCCCACGACGGCTTGTTCGCCCCGTCGCCGTTCGTCGCGGCGTGGAGTCGCGACGATGACGACGACGGTGGCGTCGATGGCGACGGCGCGGATGACGCGCGCCGGAGCGCGGGGCGAGAGACCGCGAAGGGCGCTTGTACGACGTACATGTGTGCGGCGAGATGTGACGCCAGTTGCGCGCTCGTTGACGACGACGACGACGGCTCCGACGATGGCGACGACGATGACGACGATGACGACGACGATGCCGATGATGACCACGGTGACGACGACGCGCGGTGCGCGGGCGCGCCGCGACGCGAACGCGCCGAAGCGCGCCGCGGTGCGTGCGCTTGGAGCCAAGGATGACGACGCCCTCGTGGCCGCCATGCGGGCGCAAGTCGCCGCCACGAACGCCAACCCGAGCGTGGCAAACATCGTGCAAACGCTCTGCGAGCTCGCCGAGCAAGACTACGGGCTCACGGGCGTCAAGTTTAACGAAGTCATGGCAAAGGTTGATGAGTGCTACACTTTTTCGCCCACCGAGTACGTGAGCGGTAAGGGCACTGCGATTGAGGTCACGAACGCGCCCGGGACGAATAATGGCAGCTGTAAGACGTTTTATTTCGCAAAGTTGCACAATTTAAGCCCAGGTGCGGCGTTGAGATTGTTTTGTGAGCATTACGAGGACGTGTTGGCGACGCCCGACGGGGACTCGCACGCGAATATTCGCGCGTTCATGGCCAATGGTTGGGATGGAATTTCATTCGCCGGCGAGGCGCTGCGCATGCGTGACGGTAGCGAGAGCGTTAATGATGTGTAATGATTGTTTCACGTAAATTGGATTGGTATTAATATAGTTTTAACTCGGCGGAATATTAACTCGGCGGAATCGACACTCGCGTGAGTTCGACGTCGTACGTCAAATCCGTTCCTGGCCTAACGATGTTATCCCCTAACACCGCACCGTCGTCACCGAACGCTAAGGACGCGGGAACTTTAATCACGCGTCGGCCACCTTGTCGCATGCCGGCGACGCCGTCCTCGACACCTCGCGTAATCGCTCCGCCCAACCGTCCTCCATACGACCACACCACCTGCCGTCCCTTCTTACGCGTGTCAAACACCACCTCGCCCGTGTTTGTGATTTTCACCTCAACATGCGCCGCGAGTAAATACTGTGGCGCCACGCGTTCGCCGCCACCGACGACGACGTCAACGTACGACGTTCCGCCCGCCGTCGAGACTTCTCGTCGCTCGCTCGCGTCCACGTCCCTCGTATTCACAATCGCCTCGCGCGTTTCCCGCCGCGTCTTCAACTGTTCGCTCACCACCCCGAACGTTAGCACCCCGAGCCAGGCTAATCCACCCTTCAAACCGAATCGACGCGTCATAAACGTCGCCACGGCATCCGTGCTCTCCGCGCGTCGAACATTCACGCGTCGCTTCTCCTCCACCGGTTGCGACGCTTTCGCCGTCGCTGGCGCTGGCGCTGGCGCCGGCGCGCGCGCATCCTCTCCGGGCGCGCCCATGGCGTCGATGAAGTCGTCATCCGACGACGACGCGCGCGTTTCCGGCCGCCTTGTGCGTCGCTTCGCCGATGCTGACATGGATAGTGATGATGATGATGATGATGTCTTCGTCGGGTGCGCGACGCGCCGAGACGCGGTATCGCGCCGCGCGCGCGCGATGTGCGTCGCACCGATGACGCCGCGCGTCGTCGTCGCCGTCGTCGCCATCGCCGTCGTCGTCGTCGTCATACGTCGAGGCGCACAGTGACGCGGCGTCACTCGTGCGCACGCTTTTTTTGGCTCGGATGATGATCGTGACGCCGACGACGGCGACGGCGATGGCGACGACGACTCGCGCGGCGCGCGCGATGACAGGCACGGCGTCGTCGTGTTCGGGTCGACGCCTCGCGGAACCGCCGCGTCGACGACGACACGGTCGCGTGTCGTGGATGACGGTCGCAGCGTTGGGCGGTGATGCTGACGACGTGGATGACGTCGCCGCCGCGCGCGAGAGCGACGACCGTTCGCGCGCGCGTGCGACGGGATTACCGTACACGGACACGGCATCGACGCGAGAGTACGAATTCGCCCTGGCAGCGGCGATTGCGAGCGAAAACTACGCTGAAGCCGCGCGCGTGCGGGACATTCTTCGCGCGCGAGGCGAAACCAACGCGCGCCGGGTCGCCGACGCCAACGCCGCGTTCTACGACGCCTTCCGCTCGGGCGACATTGAAGTCATGAAATCTATGTGGGCACGTGACGCACCGCACGCGCAGTGCGCGCATCCAGGAAGCGCCGTGGTGAGCGGCTACGACGACGTCGTCGAGAGCTGGGCCGTCGTCTTCGCCAGCGCGCCCGCCGGCGCCGGTTTCGACGTTCGCGCCAGCGACGTCCGCGTCCACGCCGGGGACGGTTGGGGATTCGTCACATGCGTCGAATGCGTCGGTGACGCCGGCGCTCGGCTCGCGGCGACGAATATTTTCGAGCGCCAACCCGACGGCGACTGGGCCATCGTCCTCCACCAGGCGCACGGCGTCGTCGGCCTTCGATGATAGCACAAAACAGCCCCCGTTCGCATCGCCGTTCGCGCCATCGCCGACGACGCGTTCGACGCATAGCACGCGTGTAATCCACACACACACACGCACACACGCACCACGATCGAGAACGCTCGCGAATACCGCGCTCTTTCGCTCTCGACGGTCCGAACGCGCGACGGCGCCAATCCACATCCTCCAGATCTCTCGGCGCAAAACATTTGGATAAATCGACCAATCATGACCAGGGACCACAGTCCCTCTCTTTTGTCGCGAACACACAGGACCCGCCGTCGGGACATCGCGACGCGTCGAGATTCGACGGCGACGCGCAGTGCGCGCGTGAGTAGTGTTCTTTCGTTTGTTTTCGTGTCGGTGATTCCAACGCGCGATGTTTGCGACGACGACGACGACCACGACGTTGAGCTCGCGGGTGCGAGTGATGCCCGATGATCGATCGGCGCGCACGCCTGCGACGACGGTGCGCGCGCGACGGTGCGCCTCGCCCGGCATTGCGCGCGCATCGAGCGGGAGTGATGATGTGGTGCCTTTGATGGTGCGAGCGGCGCGTAAGGAAAAGGTGGAACGCGCACCGGCGTGGATGATGCGGCAAGCGGGGAGGTACATGAAGGAGTACCGGGACTTGGCGGTGAAGCACCCGTCGTTTCGAGAACGCAGCGAAACGACGGATTTAATCGTCGATATCACGTTGCAGCCGTTCCGTGCGTTTAAGCCGGATGGGGTTATTTTGTTCAGTGATATTTTAACTCCGTTTCCGGCGTTTGGGATTGATTTTGAGATTGACGACTACAAGGGACCTATGCTGGAGAAGACGATTCGCACCAAGGAGGATTTGAAAATGTTACACGATGTGGACTTGAGCAAGGTGGAGTTTGTGGCGGAGTCGTTGAAGATTTTGCGACAAGAGGTTGGTAACGATGCCGCGGTGCTCGGGTTTGTCGGTGCGCCGTGGACGTTGTGCACGTACATTGTCGAAGGACAGTCGACGTCGACGTATAAAACCATCAAGTCGATGTGCTTCAACAACCCTGATGTGTTGCACTCGTTGTTGTCCTCCGTAGCGGATGCCTTGGCCGTGTACGTTGGGTTCCAAATCGATGCCGGCGCGCAGGTGATTCAAGTGTTTGATTCTTGGGGTGGTCAACTCCCGCCGCACATGTGGGAGGAGTGGTCAAAGCCGTATATTGACCGCGTCGTTCGCAAGGTGCAACAAACGCACCCGGGGACGCCGATTACGCTCTACGCCAACGGTTCTGGCGGGCTTTTGGAGCGCATGTCCACGTTGACTGTGGACACGATTGGCTTGGATTGGACGATTGACATGGAGGATGGTCGCCGACGCGTCGGGGATAAAGCGGTGCAAGGCAACGTCGATCCCGTGGTGTTGTTCGCCGGCGAAGATGCCATCGAAAAGGCTGTCAAGGATGTGTGCCGCAAGGCGGGTCCGACTGGACACGTGTTGAACCTCGGGCACGGGGTTTTGGTTGGTACGCCCGAAGAATCCGTCAAGCACTTCTTCGATGTGTCGAAGACGATCACGTATTAAACGATGACGATTTTGGATTTTTTTCACTTCCCTTTTCTCAATCATGCGCGCCGAGCGAGCGCTCGTGACGTATCGCTCAAAATATATAACTCTAGCTAAAACTATCTTGTGATTGATATACGCTATATACGCTACCTGCACCGCACCAGTGCATTCTTGACTACATTACATTACCTTTTCCCTTGTGTTGGCCTCGACTTGGCGACGATGTTCTCGCAAGGCGTCGACGAGCGCCTTCAACCCAGGCTGCTTTTTCACCGCGCGACAATGCTCGTAATGCGCTTCGAGCATTTCCTCCATCCCACGCGGTGCGTTAGACATGCACTCTACCAGAGATTGCTCGTACTCATCGGCATAGACCGCGCGCGATAACGCGCGCTGCGCGTTGCTCTGACGCAACGTCGCCGCCGTCGCCGCGACGTCGCGCATAGCCTCGCTCGCATTCAGCTCCAACACCGATGCGTTCGTGGACGACCCATCGGGCGTGGTAAAATTGCCATCGAGCCACACCGTCAGGGCGTAGCGTGTCGATGCCGTCGATGGCATCACGCGATGCAGCGTGCGGTCGCTGTAGAAAATCGCCAGTCGGTTATGCCTCGGCGCCACGCGTGCCGCTCCCGCGCAAAACGGCTGCAACACCAGTTCTCCACCGTCGCCATCGCGCCATTGCGGATTCAAATACAAAATCGCCGTCACTGCGCGATTCGAAGGCGGGCCTGGATTATCGTAATGCCACGGAAAACACCCGCCTCCGCCGACGTTGAGCTGCGCCTTGACGACGCGCTTTTCAGCGCGCGGCTCCAATCGTAACTCTGGCGCCACTCGCGCGAACGCGCGCGCGAACGCCTCGCTCGAGGCGTCATAAAATCCCCACAGCGCCGCATACGCATCATCGTCTCGCGTCTCCCCTAACGTCTCGGCGTCGGCCAAGTCGCACTCGTAAATGTTCGGCTTGCTAAACAAATACCGCGCGCTGCCATCAGTCTTGGTAAAGTGCGTGCGATTGGGGCGAAGATACTTTCGATCGCGCGCGTGCGGTGACGCCACCGACGCGTTCGCCGCACCACCGTCGTCATCCGTCGTCACCGCCGCTAAACGTTCCAGCGATGCGCGCAAGGCGTGCGCCACCGCATCATCCAAAAACGCATCCACGACGGCGAATCCATCGCGCTCGAGCGCGCGCGCGACGTCGCACGTGATGTGCGCATCAACCGCGTTCGTCACATCGCGCGCGACCGCGCTCGAGGCGCCCGTCATGACGACGGCGCGGCGTCGCGCAATGGCGAGCTCGAACACATTCCGCACGTTCCGCACTGTACGACGCTCGCCCGAACGCTTGTCGGCATCGCGCGATGGCGGCGAACGGCGCGGGCGATCGAGACGCGGTGCACGCGCTCGAGGACGCGCCCATGCTCGCGGACGAACCGCCGGTGCGGTCGGTGAACGCGACGGCGTTTCGTGGTGGT
>Ga0233450_10005706_pt1 | contig 10745 bp, 13 predicted proteins | sample 011ome_30_FD_189956 | JGI IMG/M metagenome (GOLD analysis project Ga0233450, IMG submission 189956) | Coastal salt marsh microbial communities from the Groves Creek Marsh, Skidaway Island, Georgia - 011501CT (spades assembly) | ecosystem: Environmental > Aquatic > Marine > Intertidal zone >... | reverse complement strand
TTAAGCATGATCAATTTTCTTTGGATCACCATCAATGTCTTAGCCTTGATTTATATACTTACCATTCCTCTATCCATCATAGCTTGGCAAAGCGGCTCAAAATAGAGACCCTATTTTTTAACAGGGCCTCTATAAAAAATTAACTACTTGGTGTACTTGTAATAACCTTCTGTAGGTATCATCAAATGAGCATAATCCGTCCCTGCAAACATTACATAGGGCGCACCACTCATAAAATCTGTTGGAAATTTTTCAATGGTGGCAGGATCTTTTGGCATGAGCATTAGGTGAGGCCCAGATTCAATCCATTCACCAGGAGTTGAATCTTCCTTGTTGAAGACTCCAGCCTTGGTATTATCTTCTCCCATATCCCCATTAAGCATCCACATGAAACTATCCCGTTGCATCTCAGGTTTTTTGCCTTGCATATATGCCATCATCCATTTCATGCCCTCATCGTCATGGCATACCGCCATAGCCTCATGAGGGTTTTTCCAACCTTTTTCAGGATAAGGTCTTGGATTTCCAGATTGACATGTCCAACCATTGCTGCCTTCTCTGATCACCTCTCCACTTGCACCAATGATTGCGGCATTATCGCCAATGAATGAAGGGGCGGCACTGGAATAAGCCCATATTTGCCATTTGTCTGAGGTATGAGGCCCATAAGGCTCATAGGCAGCTATTGAGACAGCAATCATCAGCAGCGAAAGTAAACTAAATTTTTTATACATTTTTATTTCTCCTTTAAACAAACTATAGTTATTCATAGAGTAAGTTCGCCATGAATACATTTCTTAAAATTATTGCATACTTTTGCATTGCCACAACACCCATTCAAGTTATTGTTGTTTTATGGGGCATCCAAGTTGTGCTCTCATCCGATTATGAAGTTCTAACATTGTCAAATATTGAATTTATCAAAAACCACTTCACATTATTGCTACCAATAGTAGATTGGTTTTATTCATGGTTTTGGAATGCTTGGTTGAATTTTGTGTTTTCATTGCCACTTATTCTTTCTCAAACATTTAAAGCCATCATTAGCACCTGGCTTGGTCTTTGGTTGCTGAAAAAAATAAATTAATTTCATGAAAAAAATACTTCTAACCTTTGCATGTCTACTTTTATTATTTGTTGCATGGGTCTTTCCCTATATTGATGAGCTGCGCGACCAAGGCCTAACACTTGAAACTGCATATGGTTATTTTTTTGGTGGACCAGATCATCCTTTTGACCCCAATGATGCAGTTCCTCAGCTGGATTATTCCAAGGAAAGCTCCTGGGCATCTTTGCCCTCAATTGAAGATGAAGCTGATTTAATTCCTGCAGGGGAAGAGGGCATTGATCAATTAAATGCAGAGGTAGATGTGTTTTTTGTTCATCCTACTGGGTATTTAAAAGGACATACATGGACTGATCCTCTCGAAGAGGAGTCAGCGACTAAAGAAAATACTCAATGGATGATGGCTAACCAAGCTAGTGCATACAATGGCTGCTGCAGCATTTATGCACCTCATTATCGTCAAGCATCTATTTATAGTTATTTTGGAACTGATGAACTTCGTGAGGAGGTTCATGCATTTGTATATCAAGATGTAAAAAAATCTTTTGAGTATTTTATTAATAACTTCAGCAATGGAAGACCATTTATTATTGCAAGCCATAGCCAAGGCACACATCACTCAATCAGATTGTTAGCAGAAGAAATCGATGGAACAGATTTATATTCAAGGATGGTTGGGGCTTATATTATTGGCGGCACAATTGCTAAAGATAGAATGAATGAAATGAGCGAAATCTCGATTTGTGATAGCCCAACACAATTGGGATGCTTGGTGCATTGGGATACATACAATGTGAATTATTTGAGTAAGGAAATGCCAATTTATAATAATAATATTTGTGTAAATCCCATCACCTGGAAAAATGAGGGAGCTATATCTAATCTTGCTGATGCCAAGGGTGCTGTTTATGTTTCAGGTGAATTTGCATTAGATTTCACTGGCGATGATGACCCTAAGGGAGAAACTTTTGGGCCTTTGGAGGCTCCACTTAAACAATATGTTCAAGCCCAGTGCAAGAATGGACTACTTTTTACAACTGATCAGACCGGTACTAGATTTCAAGCATTTGGCGGCTCAGAAGGAAACTATCACGGCTTAGATTACGCCCTTTTTTATATGGATATTAGGGAGAATGCCATGCTTAAAGTTAAGACTTATCTAGACAATATTTCGAAATAAGACAAAATTTATTTTATGTCAGCATATTTATCTTTATTAGGAGCTATTATTTTTGAGGTTGCAGGAACCTTAATGCTTCCTCTCACCAAGGAGTTTTCTGAAAAGTTACCCACTTTCATTATGAGTATTTGTTATTTTGCTTCCTTCTATTTCTTAACACTTGCTTTAAGAGCTATACCGCTTGCTATTGTTTACGCATGTTGGAGCGGCTTGGGAGTATTATCAATTGCGGTCTTGTCTTATTTTATTTATGGGCAAGGATTAAGCTGGCAAGCTATCTTAGGATTATTCTTAATAGTAAATGGAGTAATTCTTGTTAACATATATTCAACTCATTAATCAGGCACCGAGGACGAAATGGCAGATCCAATTGCAACTCTATCTAAAGAAAGTGATATTTCAATAATTAAGCTCGATGATGGCAAAGCAAATGCTTTTTCATATGACATGCTTTCTCAATTAAATGAGCTTTTAGCAAAAGTGCCAAGAGACTCAGGAGCACTAGTTATCACTGGAAGAGAGGGGCTATTTTCAGGCGGATTTGATCTTAAAACATTCGCGACAGGTGACATGGAAAAAATCACAAAGATGGTTCAACTGGGGTACAACCTTCTCTTAGAATTATTTTCGTTTGACAGACCGATTGTTGCTGCTGTTTCGGGGCACTCAATTGCTCTCGGGTTATTTGTAACTTGCTCAGCAGACTATCGTATTGCAATTGATGGTAAATATGTGTGCCAGGCAAATGAAGTAAGAAACAATATGGATATCCCAACTCAAATTATGGAAATTCTTAAAGCCAGAGTTAATAAAAAATATTTTTATCCAGCCGTTTATCATTCAGATGCTTATTCAGTGCAAGAGTCCATAGAAGTAGGCTTTATTGATGAGGTTGTTTCTGAAGATCAATTTATGGAAAGGGCCATGGAAAAGGCAAAAGAGTTAGCAACACTACCGCATCCTTTCTATGCAAATACAAAAAAAACTGCTCAAGAAGATGTAAGACAAAAAATTGCAGATGCAATAGAAAAGTATGAAAATTTAACAGGCCTCAATAAATAGAACTAGTTACTAAAACCATATAGACTAACGCAAATGAGCAAGTACAAAATTTTCATTCCTGAGCATTTACGCGCATACAGACCCAGACCGATGAGATGGTTGGGCAAGTTTTTAATGAAGGTAACAGGCTGGAAAACTACAGGTCATTTGCCAAAAGATGAGCGTGTAGTTCTTATAGCTGGGCCCCACACGTCAAATTGGGATTTTGTTTTGGCCATGTCACTGATTTTAAGTTTAGATGTCCATATCCATTGGGTTGGAAAGCATTCTATTTTTAAAAAAGGATTTCGAAGACTGCTAAGAAAAATGGGAGGCATTCCTGTGAATAGAGCGAATCCTGATGCTTTAAAAAATGAGATATACAATGTCACCGAGAAATACAAAGGCTTTATCATTGCTATTGCGCCCGAGGGCACGAGAAAGAAAGTGGAGAGGCTTAAATCAGGCTTTTTAAGAATTGCGAATGAAACCAACAGCAGAATCATGATGGCAGGAATTGATTTTTCAAACAAAACCATTGAGCTTGGAGATTTTTTCAGCCCCTCAGGGGATGTGGAGAAGGATTTAAAATTTATTCAAGAATACTTTTCCAATTTTGCAGGAAAACGTCCAGAACTCTCGTAATCTCAAAAGAATCCTTTATTGTATAAAGTATGTTAAAGAAATTACTTATTTTATTTTTTGCGATATTAACAGCTTTACTCTTAGCAGCATTATTTAGAACATTTATGCACACAGCCGTTCAGGCTAAGCCCGCTGAAGGCGAAGTGATTTTAATTGATGAGATAAGAGCAGTTGAAAATCTATCGGAGTCTATTAAATTTAAAACTATTTCCTATCAGGAAAAAGAAAAATTTCCCAAACAGGAGTTTGATAATTTTATCGAGTGGGCAGCAAAAACATATCCTGAGTTTCATCAAGTATTAACGCTTGAACAGGTAGAACACTCATTACTCTTTAAATGGAAGGGAAGCGATGCAACACTTTCACCTATTCTCTTTGAGGGTCACTATGACGTGGTTCCAATCATTCCAGGTACTGAAGATTTATGGGACGAAATGCCATTTTCTGGAACAATTTCAAATAACAGGATTTGGGGTCGAGGCGCGCTAGATGATAAAAGCGGTGTTATTGGACTGATGGAGGCTGCTACATATTTAATTAAAAATAATTTTCAACCCGCAAGAACTGTGTATTTTGGTTTTGGTCATGATGAGGAGATTGGTGGTGGTGGCGCAGCTTTAATCGTTAAAAAATTAAGAGAAGAGGATATTCAACTTCATTGGTCGCTGGGTGAGGGGTCATTTGTAAACAGAGGTTTTTTCCCAGGTGTTGATAAATTGATTGCTCCAATAAACGTTGCTGAAAAAGGTATTATGAATCTATTGATTGTTGCAAAAGCAAAAGGTGGGCACTCTTCAACACCCCCAAGCAGGACAGCAGTTACCTTGCTTGCAGAAGCACTTATGAAGCTTGAAGAAGAACCTTTGCCAGGAAGTTTGGAGGGGCTCAGCGCAGTTATGTTTGACGAAGTCAGCAAACACATGCCCTTTAGCTACCGTTTTTTATTTGCTAACAGATGGCTGTTTGGGGGCATCATAGAATCTCAGATGTCATCATCGCCAGTTATTAACGCCATGATCAGAACAACCACTGCACCCACAATGCTAAATGGCAGCATAAAAAGCAATGTTCTACCTATAGAGGCCTCCGCACTAATTAATTTTAGGCTTCATCCCAGAGATACTATTGAAAGTGTTACTGATCATGTAAGAAGAGTCGTTGGCTCGGAAAAGGTCGAAGTTCGTTCATTAGGAGGCATGGAGGCATCCGGCATTTCATCATGGAACTCCCCCGGATTTGAGATTGTTGCAACCTCTCTAAATAAGGTCTACGGGGATGTTATCTCTGTTCCTGGGCTTATGATTGCTGCATCAGACACTAGACATTATTCCAAGATAGCTGATAACTCGTTTCGATTTAATCCATTTTCAATTGTGCCAGAAGATATGACAGGTTTTCACGGAACCAATGAAAGCATAGGAGTCGATAGTTTTATTTCAGGCATTAAAACATATGTTGAAATTATTAGTGAAGGCTCAAGCAACTAGAGCGTTAAATGGGCGCTTAAAATTTTTGAGAAATGAATCCTAAATATAAATTGCATACATTTTCTAGCAGCAGGAATAATGAAGCCCAACTTCAGGCAATTTATGATCTAAATCAGGCAAATACCCCAGAAGTTGGCTCGCTTGAATCCATGCAGCACTTAAAACAATTAATCGAGTTTAGCTCATACAATTTGTTAGTTCTGAAAGAGGATGAGATTGTTGGATTTATTATTTGCATGAGAGAGGGCGCTGCTTACGGGTCTGAAAATTATAAATTTTTTACTAAAAGGCTGAAGAAATTTCTGTACGTGGATAGAGTTGCAATTGATGAGCAACACAGAAGGGCAGGTTTGGGACAAGCTATATATGAAGACTTATTTTCTCAAGCTAATAATGAAAGTTTGCCTATAGCACTAGAGGTCAATACGCAGCCTGTTAATCAACCCTCACTAAACTTTCATAAGAAGATGGGTTTTGATCAAGTTGGTATCAGGGATTTTGACGATCATAGTGTGGCCTATTTTATTAAATAATTTATGAAGCATATTTTCTATACCTTCGCTCTAGTTTTCTTTATAGCTGGTTGTGGTAATGCTCCTCAGCCACCAATTCAACTGAGTGATTTCAGCGATGAGATTTCTGTTAAAAAATTAGGAAAGAGGTTAATTAATCTACCTTATGGATTGAACTCACTGGAACCAAGAGAAGAAGAAGCTCAGGAAATTTTTATTGCCGTCCATGGAGGAGGCAGCGAGGGTTATGAGTGGATCTATCCCATTAAAACAATTGATACAAAACAAAAGCATATGCACTTTTATCGATGGCCCGATAATGCATGCTTTCAAAACTCTGCAGAGGAACTAGCAGTTCAAATTAATAATCTTTTAAGTCAAAATAATTCTTTTAAAAAAGTATCATTAATTGGCCATAGTTATGGCGGCATACTCGTCACTCATGTTTTAAAGCATTGGAATGAAGCCACGCCGCTTGAGGTGCATGTTGTCGCATCTCCTTTATTAGGCACCTCAATGCTCAAAAGCATTTGTGGCTATGAACCCATTGAAATGCTACCAAATAACACATCACTTTTTGAATGGAGAACTCAACATCATCTTGATAGTGCTTTCAAAGACTTGTCTGATGATCCGCAGCAAATAAACATCAAAGGTAGTCTAATAGCTGTTCTTCCGGAAACATATAAGGGCAATCGACTAGGACATAATTGGTCCATTAGCTGGGTTGCTGATGAGATTTTTTAATCCCCAGTCTTTATTTAATATGACCAAGGCTTGAGTTAAACTATCTTTTTTTAAAATAAGGACTACCATGCCGCTTCCAAAAATTTTACAAGATAATTTAGCAATCCCCGTTATTGGCTCCCCTCTTTTTCTTGTTTCTGGACCAGAGTTAGTTATTGCTCAATGCAAGGCTGGAATTGTGGGATCATTTCCAGCATTAAATGCTCGACCTCAGCACGTGCTTGAAGAATGGTTGATAAGAATTAAAGAAGAATTAGCTCAAGCAAAAGCTGAAAACCCCAATTTACCAATTGCACCATATGCAGTTAATCAAATTTGTCATGCATCCAATGATAGGTTGATGGGTGATATGGAGTTATGTGTAAAGCATGAAGTTCCAATTATTATTACTTCGCTTAGACCGCCAGAAGAAATCGTTACAGCCGCACATTCATATGGTGGGCTTGTTTATCATGATGTTATTAGTGTTCGGCATGCAAAAAAAGCGGCTGAACAAGGTGTTGATGGTTTGATCTTGGTTTGCGCTGGAGCTGGCGGTCATGCAGGAACACTTTCACCTTTTGCTTTAGTCAGAGAGGTTAGAGAATTCTTTGATGGAACGATTATTCTTTCGGGCTCTATTAGCTCTGGCAGCGCAGTTGCATCAAGCTTAGCCTTAGGAGCTGATCTTGCGTACCTAGGAACCAGGTTTATTGCTACTGAAGAGGCGAATGCTGATCAGGGGTATAAAGACATGCTGATTAATAGTGCAGCTGATGATATCGTGTATTCATCTTTGTTCACCGGAGTCCATGGCAACTACTTAAAAGGTTCTGTTGAAAATGCTGGCTTAGATCCTAATAATCTCCCCGAGGCTGACAAATCATCTATGAACTTTGGATCTGGGGGTAACACTGATGCAAAAGCTTGGAAAGATATCTGGGGTTCTGGTCAAGGCATCGGCTCAATTAAAGACTCACCATCTGTTCAAACTTTAGTAGATCAATTAAACGAAGAGTTCAAAGAGGCTGTAAAAGATTTAAATCAAAAATCTACTTATTAGACTCAATGTAATTTAGCTTTGCTATAGAAAGCTTTTAATTTTAAATTATAAATCTCCATCTTTTCTGTGTTCACTTCGGTCGACTTCGAACTTTTCTCCATACCTTGCTTCAAGCTTGTCTTGGTTTTCTTTAATAACCTCATATGGATCAAGTTTTAAAGCCATACAGGCTGTAGCCCAGTACCACATAATGTCTCCAAGCTCTCTTTTCATATGAAAAATATTGTCTTCTGATGCAGGTTTACCTTGTAGGAACATCTTCTTTACTATTTCAACGAATTCACCTGTTTCACTGCCTAAGCCGAGCGCAGCTGTTAATAGTCTTGCAGACTCTATTGGAGACGAGGAATCAATTTCCTTCATGCGGGCATCTAAACTGCTTTGATCCAAGCTTGGCTCACTTGTTACTTTGGTAACAAAGTCCCCATAGTTGTTTAAAAAATTTTTTGCATCTTCACCCATAATATTTTCCTTTAGTTATTTATCATAAATTGTCTATTGCTACGGCTTCAAAAGGCACTGTATCGGATACAATCTCTTTGAAAGGGAAGCCATCAGTTGCTAGATCAGCATCAATCACTTCTTTTTTTATTAAATCCATCCCACATATATCATTAAACTCTTGGAGAGTTCGAACAGAACCTAAGCCAAAATTACCCTCTATTTGACCATGAATAAGGTCTGCTAAACGTTTTTTGCTTTTTTTATCCAGCATATTCCATTTTATGATTCTATCTTTCTCATCCTCAGGGTCCCAGTGGAGCTTTCTTATTAAGTTCTCTACATCAGTATATAGGTGGAATAGAGGTACTCTTGGAATGTGCGCAACATCCCATCCGCGAGTAAAAAGCCTCAAAGCAAGATTGAGCTCTTCACCATGAAAATAAAATTCTGGATCATACGGAATTTCATGAACAAAATTACCTTTGGTGAAAATAAATCCACCAGCTACTAGCAAGCCTTTTGATGGATTCTCTGTTCCAGCGGGGAAGGATTTTTGCATAGAGTAGTGACCATCTTCAAAAAGTTTATTTTCTCGGAAAGCAAGACCCAAAGTTTCTTTGAAAGAGGTATTCAGCTCAAAGCTAGTTAGATCTTTATTTGGTTTAAATGCTCTAGGATAACCAGTAATAACAACATTACTTTTTAAGCTATTTTCTATCCATGAGTGATAATTTATTAGAATGCGATCCCAATTCTTCGCAAAAATAGTATGAGAATCAATTTGAAGATAATATTCTTCATCTCTAAAAAATTTTTGAACCCTTGCTCTTGCCCAGCAAGGTCCTTTTGCTATTACAGGATGCAATAGCTCATACTCAATTTGATCTTTAAAATTAATAGTTGGAAGATCTATGCCAACTTCAGCTTGCTCGCACACGCCAAATCTTATGCTGTCCCTAGACTCCGCGTTTTCGATTGCGCTGCAAAGTGTCTCAAGCAGTAATGGGTCTTGATAGGATGCTACCGAAATAAAAATTTTCTTCGACATGATAGAAATCTTTTTTTAAATTACAATTATCTCATATGACAGATCAAGTATATCCAAAAAAAATTGCTGATAATGTAACCATGTATGCTGCTGACCCCATCTTATATGTGGTCGATAATTTTCTTAGCAATGATGAATGTGATGCATTTATAGAGGCGTCGCAGGGCAAGCTTAAGCGATCGACAGTTATAAGTCCAAATCAACAAATTCAACATGAAAACAGGACCAGTGAAAATTGTTGGATACAACATGATGCAAATGAAATCGTTCATGAAGTAAGCAAGAGATTCTCAATTTTAGTACAGATGCCAATCAGGAATGCTGAACAATACCAACTTGTATATTATAAAAAGGGCACTCAATATAAACCACATTTTGACTCATTTGATTATGAAACAGAGGATGGAAAAAATAGTTGGGAGCCAGGCGGCCAAAGAATGATCACTGTAATTGCATATTTAAATGACGTAGAAAAGGGAGGCGAAACTGGATTCCCAAAACTAGGCATAAATATCCCACCAAAAAAAGGTGATGTTGTAGTTTTTCACAATACCCTCCTTAATGATGTAGCCACACATCCATCAATTAACCCCAAATCTTTGCATGCAGGAATGCCTGTTATTAAGGGAGAGAAATGGATGGTAAACCTTTGGTTTAGAGAAAATCTGAGGTACTAGCTACTTTAGTTTTAAAGAATTTTGACTTGTCACAATATTAAATAAATGGTCTTGTGCCTCTGGTTTTAGCTGAGCCACACCAACTGCCAAGACATCAATGATTGCCATATAAGCCAATCGAGAGGTAAGCGGTCTGGTCAATCTAGCATTTTCTCCAACATCAATATCTAGAGATATATCACATATTCTCGAAAGGGGCGTATTCGATGGCATGAGTCCTATGACAATTACTCCAAAGCTCTTAACTGTTTTAATGCTTTCTACTAAAGCGGCGGTGTTACCAGATTGAGAGATGGCCACAACCACATCTCTATCATTGAGTGAATTTGCTGACATAAATTGAATATGAGGATCAGAAATACAAGAAGAGGGTATCTTAAGTCGAAAGAACTTATGCTGGGCATCCATGGCAATTGGTACAGACCCTCCAAATGCATAAAACTCAACTCTTTTAGCGTTGGCGAGAGTTTCGATGGCTTCTTCAAGACAGCCTTGATCAAGCTGCGATCTAACATTCAAAATTTCACTAATGGTACTGTCAAAAACTTTTTCTGTAAGTTCTTGGATGGAATCCTCTGAATCAATTTCATAGGAATTAAAATAGTCATCTGCAGCTAGTTGCTGAGCAAGAGTAAGCTTAAATTTTTGAAAACCATCAAAATTCACTGCTTTACAAAATCTGATCAAGGTCGGCTCACTAACACCTATTTCAGTGGAAGCCTGTGCGGTAGTTAATTCAATAATGGCACTAGGCTTGTTTAGTATAAATTCAGCAACCTTTACTTCAGATTTTCTCAAGTTAGGCAGCGCTATTTTAATTTCTCTTAATAATTTAGTTTGCATAAAGGTTAGAATA
>Ga0233450_10005704_pt1 | contig 10747 bp, 8 predicted proteins | sample 011ome_30_FD_189956 | JGI IMG/M metagenome (GOLD analysis project Ga0233450, IMG submission 189956) | Coastal salt marsh microbial communities from the Groves Creek Marsh, Skidaway Island, Georgia - 011501CT (spades assembly) | ecosystem: Environmental > Aquatic > Marine > Intertidal zone > Salt... | reverse complement strand
CGATGTTTTTGCGCCAAAAAATTTTCGCCAGAGCGAATTAATAATGAAAGCGTTCAAAAAGTACAGAGAGCGCTTTGAGATTTCACCATCCTTATGAAGAGACGTGAACAAAAAAGGCCGGAGGGAAAGTGAAAAAAAAATCTTCGAACAAAAAAATCTCACAAAAAGTTTCTTTCAAAGACTCCCTTCTAATTCTTTCAAATCTGTGTCGCGTGTATCACGGTATACGCGCGAGACAGAGCGACCAAAAAAAACCTCAAAACCTCGAGACAGAGCGCGAAAAGAAGCAACAAAAACGAGCGGAGACATTTTTGTGGTCGAAGAAGAGAGACGCGAGTTTAAGCGAGTTTTGAGATGTTTTAGCGCGTAAAGTTTGAATCACTCTTTCTTCGACATCTTCATCATCTTCCCGTGCTCTAAAATCCAATCGAGAAAGGGGGTCACCTTTCTCATCGCGAAGAAGAAGAAGAAGACAAAAAAAGAGTTTGAGACGAGAAAATGATGAAGCGAAAGAGTAATAACAACGGTGGTGGAAAAAGAAGGAACAACAAAAAGCGCTCGAAGAAGTCGAACGTGTTGGTGTTTATTTTATCGATTACGATTTTCTATCGCGTAGTAGTCGTCCAAAGAGGAGTTGGGAGGAGTTTTATGACGAAACATTCGAGAAAAGAGCAACTTCAAAGTCAGTTTGAATACGACCCGTTCGCGAAAGACGTGGATAGTTACGGGGTAAATGTTGAGGATGTGGACGCGCCGTTGGCGCCGGAGTCGCAGACGAGCTCGACGTCAGACGCGAGCGTTTTAGCGGCTTTGGCGAACGCGAGTTCTTCTTCGTACGTTCCGAAACAAACGAAAGAGAGAGCGTTTTATGGAGAACGCAGAGATGTTTTCGGTCACGCGAGTTGGCAACCGGTGCAAGCGAGACTGGTCGACTACGCGGGGGCGACGATTAGCGTGGAAGGAAAATTCGCGAGACGGTCGTTCGCGAGAGCTTTTGCCGCGAATAATAATAATAATAATAATAATAATAATAATAATAATAATAATAATAATAATAATAATAACAACAACAACGGAGATAATGATAACAGTAATAACGAGTTAGCGTCCGATTTAGGCGTTCGAGGGCCGCGACTAAAACGTCCCACGCACAAAGCGTGGATCTCCCCCATCGCGAACAACACTTTAAAATACAAACACATGGCCACCATCGCGCGACTCGGATCTGTGGACTCACCCAACGCTCGATTTGTCGTCGCGTGGCAAGGCGCGGAAGACAACGAAGGTTCTCTCACGCAAAGAATCTACCACGCGTTTTCGAAATCCTCAACCGGCGAGAAGTGGGGTCCGGAATTTAAAATCCCCGCCATTGAAAACGGCAACGCGCAGTGGTCGCCGGTGCTGCACGTGGACGAAGACAACAACGAGATTTTCTTATTTTACAGCGAAAGTCGAGAATGCATTCGAATAGCACCTCAGGAAGGGGATTTTAACCCATCCGGCGTACAAAACGACAGGCAATTACCGGGAGGTGACATCATGATGACGTCGTTGAAAGTGCCGACGTTTGAAAATTACGAGTGGTTGAAATCGGTTCGATGGGCGCCGCCGAAAAAGATTTTCAGGCAAGGCGATGTCGGCAAAGGCGTCGGGCCAATTCCGAAAGTCATCGCCAATCCCATGATTGTGTTGCGTTCTGGAGTGTGGTTGCTCCCGTATTGGCGAGAACCGCACGACGCGCCGCCGTGTTCGAACTTGTTGTTAACGAAGGGCAACGCCGGAGTCTTGAGGTCGAGAGATAACGGTAAGACGTGGAAAGCGTACGGGAAGTTGGACCACCCCAGGACGTGGTTGATTGAAAACACGTTGAGCGAAAGAGACGATGGGTCGGTTTTGATGCTATTCAGAACGAAAATTGGCGTTTTGTATGCCTCGGCTTCGTACGACGAAGGCATCACGTGGACGCCCCCGGAATCGACGGCGATACCAAACCCAGATTCGAAAATCGTTTTAACTCGATTGCACTCGGGCGCCTTAGCGATGGTTCTAAACGCCCACGGAAAACTGAAAGGTCAGAAACGGCACGCGCGGACGTTTCTCGACGTTGCAGTTTCCGGCGACGGCGGCGCGACGTGGCGAAGGATCGCGAGATTGGAAGACGAGTCGCAATCGCCGCTGGTAAGAAGTCACTATCCAACCGCGATTGAGGCGTTTCGAGAAGGCGGGACGCGGTTGTTGATCACTTACAGCAAATTTTATTTCGGTTTAGGTGGATTAGACCAAGCGATCCAGGAGCAACGCCCGATGGGGATTCGACTGCAATCCATCAGTTTGAAATAAGAATAGTTCTAGAATAGTACGAACTGTAATAGTAATAGTTTAATAGTAGTAGCCGAAAATACGTATTTAAACGTATGATTATATCATATATATTAGTACCAGGTAGTCTTAAAACCATAGTATTATTATTACGTTTTAATCTAAGCTCGGATCTTCGGCGATGATCTTCTCGATGGACGCGACGTCTTCCGGCTCGTCCACGCCGTGCGCGCAGTGATTCACGCGAATAACTTTAATCTTATACCCGTTCTCAATCACCTTCAATTGCTCCAAATCTTCTTGCATTTGCATCGGCGTCGCCGGCATTTTCGGGAACAGTTTCAAAAACTCTCTATCGTAACACTGCAAACCTAAATGTAACCAATAATCGAACGATGTATCCACCTCGCCTTTCTTGTTGTTCGGGAGCATACCTCTGGAGAAGTAAATCGCGTACCCGTTCACATCGGTAATGCACTTCACTCTCCCTTGCATTTTCACTTCCTCGTGTTTCAACGGCGTCACCGGCGTGGAATACACGCACTCTCTCGGCGCGTTCTTCAACGCCAATACGACTTCATCGATAATCTCCGGTTCGATCAACGGTTCGTCGCCTTGGATGTTGACGACGATATCGTACTCCCCCGCGGTTCTCTCGCAGGCTTGCGCGCACCGTTCCGTCCCGTTCGGGATCGCTTCGTCCGTCATGACCACGTCCCCGCCAGCTTTCACGATCGCGTCTCGAATTCGTTCGTCGTCTGTGGCGACCACCAGTGCGTCCAACTGCGTCGCTTTCTTCGCTTGGAGATACGTTCGAACGATCATCGGTTTCCCAGCAATCATAACGAGCGGCTTCCCCGGGAATCGTGTGCTCGCGTATCGGGCGGGAATGACGCCGAGAACTTTCGTTCGCTTCTTTTCCTCTTGCTTTTCCTCTTTTGGCGCCTTCTCGGCTTCAGCAGCGTTGGTTTCCGCGTCGTTTACGTCCTCTTTCGTGATTTCAATCGCCGCGTTGCCGGTGCGCTTTGAATCGAATTTCTTTCCATTGATGCCTTCTTGGTGCTTCTGGAACCCAAAGATACCCGCGAGTGCACCCAACGCAAACGCGAGTATCGATTTCATGTTAATATCGTGTCCTCTTTGTCCTCTTTCTGTGCGTGCAAGTGGTGGTTTTCGCGGGGTAAATAGTGAGGTTTTTTGTTCAATTTTCCCTTGCAAACTATTAATAAGGAAGACGAAGCGACGAAACGCTTTAGACGACGATGACAATGACGGGCGGTATGAGACGATGAGAAGTATCACTATTATTAGTATGCAGAGAGTTATACATATAGTACACGCGCAAAAGGTGGTATTTCTACATCGTCGTGAGTATCTTTGTTGTTGTCCTTTCTTTTCGTAGCGTTCGTTTACACAAGTCGCTCCTTTCGTCGCGAGCGGTGTGCGGAGTACGCGCTCGAACATGTTCGAGTATATAACGTGTTAACAGAAGAGCGCGGAAACGGCCGCTAATACTGCGAACCCTGTCGCGAATGGAGCGCTCTTTTTCGCGGAGGAAGTGGTCGTCGTCGTCGTGGCCGGTCTCGATCCGGCGAGGGAGGTTACCTTCAACGTCATGTTTTCTTCGCAATGAGTTCCAACTCTGCAACTTAAATAATGCGTTCCCACGGGAACGCTTCCGGCCAATGCGGACCAGTTTGAGTCTGCTTCCGGTGCCATTTGTTGTCCACCGCCCGCGCATCCAGCGGCGTCGTGGAGCCACACGTCGTGCGTTCCAGTCCATTGAATTTTTAACGCTTCGTCGCTGTACAGATCGATCTCTTGCGCTTCTTTTTTCCAAGTGATGACTTGATCCGCGGCGGAAACGAAGAACGCGTTCATAAAGGAGAGCAGCAAAAAGCAGATTAAGAATGCGTTGTTGTTGTTCTTCATCATTTTGACTTGACTTTGGAACGGGACTTTATGTGTTTAGTATATACTACGCGCAGGAGTTTGCGAGATTTATGACGTTATCTCCCAAAGGTCAATATATTAAGCTTGACCTGCTGAGTCACATACGTCGGCGACTCAGCAAAAGCTTTTAGTAGAACCGGCCAAAAGCGACGGCGGCAATAATAAAAATAACAACAACAACAACAACAACAACAACAGATGATGACTTTAAGGGGGATGCGTAGTAGTAATAACGATGGTACACTTATACTTGATCTTGAGATGGAAATATGAATTTCCGTTTTGTTTTGTTTTCAGTCGTAGAGCAGCGCTTCGGAACGAACGTTCGTTCGGAAGTACACGCAATCAGACCATCATCATCAGAATAATGATTTTAATGTGTTCTTGTTGGTTTTGTTTTCAGTCGTATACGATGAGCAGTTCTTCGGAACGAGTTCGAGTCGTTCGGAAGTACGCGCAATATCAGACATCTCTTTTTGTTTTGTTTTTGTTTTTTCCGTTGAATTTTAATTCAATTAATTAAGCGGAAGTAAACTTCGTCACCGCCTTGGTCCCTTCCGACACCGCGTGCTTGGCCAATTCGCCCGGCAAGATCAATCTCACGGACGTTTGGATTTCTCTGCTCGTCACCGTGGGTTTCTTGTTGTACCTCGCCAATTTCGCGGCTTCCGTCGCGATCTTTTCGAAGATGTCGTTGATGAACGAGTTCATGATGCTCATCGCCTTGCTGGAAATCCCGGTGTCCGGATGGACTTGCTTCAAGACTTTGTAGATGTAAATCTTGTACGTTTCGACCTTCTTTTTCGAGGACTTCTTGGCGCCGCCTTTGACGGTCTTCTTCGCTGGTTTCTTGCCGGCCATTTTTGTTTATTGGTGTGTGTGTGAGTGTGTTTAATAATGGCGTCGTTTTGGAAGGAATGGTCGAGAAACGAGGGTCGAAATTTTGAATTGTTTAGGATTTGAGTTGGATTTGTTAAAATTCGGACAATTAAATTCGTATTGTTGAAAAAAAGCAGAATCTAACGGCGCGCGGTGTCCAGAGAACCCATCTAAATCACGCGAAAAGTGTCTCGTGTGATCAGAAGTGTTGTTATTCGTCAATTATAAGCTTTTAATACCTTTTAATGCGGTATTGATTACTAAAAACGAAGAATACTGGATTTAACTCTAAATAGGGGTTCGAAAGATGCATCGAGTGGTGTGACTCTTTTTCATTTCCCATTGGAGACGAACATTTTCCTCATTTTAAACAAACAACACACTACAAAATGTCTGGACGTGGTAAAGGAAAATCCTCCAAGAAAGCCGTCTCGCGATCCGCGAAGGCTGGTTTGCAATTCCCGGTTGGCCGTATCGCGAGGTAATTCATTTGTATCGTTTACATTTTATTACATTATTCGATGATGATGACGAGAGCGCGAAGGATGAATTGGAAATGTTGGAATCGTCCGTTCCTGGAATAAGATTTTGAAATTACAAGCGCTGACCTTTAAACTCTTCTCTCTCTGATAAAGATACCTCAAGGTTGGCAAATTCGCCACCCGCGTCGGCGCCGGCGCCCCGGTCTACTTAGCCGCGGTGTTGGAATACTTAGCGGCGGAAGTTCTCGAACTCGCCGGGAACGCTTCCAGAGACAACAAAAAGTCCAGAATCGTACCGAGACACATCCAACTGGCCATTCGAAACGACGAGGAATTGTCCAAGTTGTTAGGGACGGTCACGATCGCCTCCGGTGGGGTCTTACCGAACATCCACTCGGTCTTGTTGCCGAAGAAAGGCAAGAAGTCTGGCTCCGTGTCCCAAGAATATTAAATTTAATATTCGAAACGCGCGCGCGGAATACGGGTAAAACAAACAAAAAACTCTGGTGAATATCTTCACCAACCACGATACTCTCTGATTGATAAGATCTCTATTATTATTATTATTACACATTATTTACTCGCAAAGTCTAACGGGAACGCCGTTCGGACTAGAAACTCTACTTTCTTGTGCCTCCTCGCGCTGGCCATGCCTAAAAATTCCAATTCTGAGCAGGCTCGCGTGAAACGCGCTTGCAACGCCCAGACTTTACGCTTGTCCAAACCGAACGTGTGTTTCTGCTTTTTCTTAGAATTCGTCGGAGGGGGAGGAGGTGCTTCAACATCCTCTTCTTCTTCCTTCTCTCCTCGTTTCGTCCTCTTCTTTTTCTTCATCTTGTCTTGGTCTTCTTTCAACAACAGTCCCAACTCTTCGTCGCTCGTGTCTCGGTGCTCCATGATGAACCGACGAAAGAGCTCAAACGCGTTGGCGCTTTCGCCGCCAAAATTTTCCAACAATTTGTAACATAAACACGGGTCCGGTAAGGAGGCGGAAATCTCTCCCGATTTCGGACAGCACTGACACTCCAACGCTTCGGATGGGTTGGATAAGGCAGTTTCGAGAGCCATTCTCGGCGCCGCCGAAAAGGTTTCTCGAGCGGCGTCGGCGGAGGTGACGCAGAATATTTTCTTGCCCGGTAATGATTCTGGAGGTTTACTCGCGTAGTTTTTGACTACCGAGCGAACAATTTGCTCGAAAGTTTGCACCGGTGTTAATGATGATGATGTCGTCGCCGTTGTCACATTCGTCGTCGTTGTCACATTCTCTTCTTTCTCCAAACGCGCTAAGAGCTTCGAAAATTGAGCGCCTTCGTTGGCGCGTATTTCCTCGTGTCCCTCGCACACTTTCGCGCAGTCTCGGCACAAATCCTTCAACGATAGCGTTGTTATAGCAGATGATGATGATGATGCCGTCGCCACCATCGGCGCTGCCGTCGTTATCTCGTTATTATTCGTTACATCTCTCACCGCTGCTCTCACCGCGCGTTCCACTCTGGAAGATAAAAGCCGAAGAATCTTCTCGCCTTCAGTCACAAACGCTTTTTTCGTCGTCGTCGATTTTTCTTGTTGTTCTTGTTGTTCCTGTTGTTGGTGTTCGCGCGCATTCGCCGCCGTCATCGCTCTGTTCTTCTGCTGCTGCTTTTTCTTTGAAACGAAGAAAAAACTCGGAAACGCGCAGTCTAGTAAAACATCCGCCGTTCTCGACCACCGCTGGTACCCGACGCGTCTCGAAATCAACGATAAAACGTCCAGACCAATCGCGAATTTCTTTCGATTTTCTCCAACCTGTAACATATTTTCCGTGAACGCGTTGAAGATATCATCGTTCGTTTTGCCTTTAGCGCCGCCTTTATCTTCCTTCTCTTGTTCTTCTTCTTTTCCTTCTTCCTCGCCGTGCCCTCGAATTTCGGAGTTTAAGAACAGTTCTTTCAACATCTCGACGCTCTTTTGATCTTTTCTGCTCAATATCAACCCACAAAACCGTTCCAAGTACCACTTCAACGCCTCTTCGCTACCGTTGGAATACAATTTTTCGCTTTCACGCAGTAATTCGCGGGTCTCTCTTGGTCCTTCTCCATTCGATATATGCTTCGTCGTATCCGCGCTGTAGTCTCTCTCGTTCAAAATCTTGTTCACGTAGGACAACCGCTCCGTGGCGAAGTGATTCAAGTATAAAACTTTTACCGACCTCCGCATGGTGGTCAACGAGAAATCGTGCTCCATGAATCTCGTGTGCAAGTACGTCAACGCGTCGTTACCTAAAGCCGGGTACAAGGTTGGATCGAGGAAGATTTTTTCTCGAATTTCTCGCGAGGCGTCAGTTGGCGCAAAGAGTTTGAAGACTTTCGGTCGCAGTTTGGAAGCGGTTTCGGACGGTATCGACCGCTGCAAAGCGCTCGTGTTGGTGGCAATACCCAACAATAAGATAAACGGCACGTCGCGGTGGAAGGAGGAGAAAGAGGCGAGTAAATCGCTCAAAGCGGACGACCCTTGAAAGCCTTCGACGTCCGAGACTAAAACGACCACCGGACGCGGGCGACCGAGAATTTTTGGCAGCGTTTCCACGCGTTCGCGACGTAAACTGTACGACGGTTTTTCAGTGTTTTTATCTCTCGTGTTCATGCCGTTGGCGTTGTTATTGTTCTCGTTTGTTGTTTCGTTGTTGTTGTTATGCTCCTGCTGCTGCTGCTGCTGCTCCGGGCCGCCGACTAAGGTGGACTCGTACCACCTCGCTATGTGCCTAACTGTTTTTACTCCACTACCACCACTACTCGCCGCCGTTTGCGTCGAACCTCCGCCGCCGAGATGATGTTCCCGCGGATTCAAAAAATCCTCCAAGGAAACGCCGCCCGGCGCCGCGTTTCTACTCTCTAACTGTCTCGCCACGAGCGACACGCAATCCCCTAAAATCCCTCTCGACGCCGCCGACGACGCGAACGTCGTCGACCCACCGCTCGAGTTGTTCATCCCACCGCCACCAATACCACCGCCAAACCCGCTCTTCCTCGTCTTGACGTCTTTCGATTGCAACAACGCGCAGTGAAAATCGCTCTTGGCTAAAAATTTTGCCAGCGACGCAAACGTCTCCTCGTGATCGTCCGCGTTTACGCCCCCGGCTAGGACTAAACCCGTCGGCAGAGATTCCGCAAAGTGAGGCGGTAACCTACTTCTTCTTCTACCTTTATTCTTCTTATCATCTTCTTTGTTTCGTCGAATAATGTTGTTCTCGTTGCCGTCGTCCTCGTCCTCGTCCTCCTCCTCGTCTGAATCGTCATCATCCTCATTCATCATCCCGAACGTTTCCGAATCCTCCAAGCGTTTCCGAAACGTCTCTTCCACGTACTCTTGGATTTTCGAGAACGCCTCTAAGTTTGCTTCTCTTAACACGCTTTCAAACTTCCGGTTGATTTTCCTCCAGCACTCGCCCATGGCTTGTTTCCTCTCTTCCACGGAACTCGTGTCCTCGTCTAAACCAACTTTCCGGAAACTCTTCTGCGCGGACAAGGTGAGCGCTTTTTCTCTCGTTTTTTTATTCCTGGCTTTCCGGAGGGTGAAGCAAGACGCGTTTAACGCGTCCGTGGTCAACGCGTTGACGTTGCTCTCCGTTGTTTTCGCGTTCGTACCTCCTCCTTTTCCTCCTCCATCCCTGTGCGAAATCATCATCACTTTCGCCTTCTTGATGGTAGTGTTGGCCTTATTCGTCGTCGTATTCGTGCTCAAGTCGTCGTCGTCCAACACCGACGGCTTCTCGCTCCTTCTTTTGGAGCGCATTATTTGTATTCTGCGGTACCCAAACGAGCAGAGTTTGGTGAACAAATCTTCCGCGTGAATAAACAATGAAGAGATTTTGAATTTTCCCAAAGAGCGGCACAAAAACTTTGCGCGTTTGTTTCTCAATCGAATACAAACGACGACGTGTAAAGGACGATTGCAGACAGAGATACCGTCACGAATACGAACAAAAATGGCACCACCGAAACTGAACAAAGACGGCACGGAGCGGAAAACGAAAGCATCGAAACAACAACCAACAGGAGGAACATCAGGAGGACCGACGAAAGCGCAATTGGAAGCGCAAAGAAACGCGATGCGAGAAACTTTGAAACAGTTGAAAGAGAAAAGAGACGCGGAGGACGACGAAGCTTTTGAAATTGGAAGCGTGTACGACCTCGCGTTAGGGTTGGAACTGTGGCTCACGGATAATTCAAAGGTACGACCTCGTTTAAGAGCGATACGCGGCAGGTTTCTTGTTTGATTGGAGATCCGGATGCTTTTGGGTGGAACGCACGTGCGAGAGGAACGCGAGGAGCGCGCTCGCTGACATTTTCTTATTCTCTCTCTCTCTCTCTCTGAATTCTTTTCCTCGCGAAACGTAAACACAAAACGCTTTCGATGACAACAAAATTAACAGGTATTTCCGGAAAAACCGTTGAAGCAAAAGCTCGATCGCATGCTCCACATTCAAAAGCAATGCGTCGAGAACGTCAACTCGGACAAGGTGGACGTGGAGTCTCTCTTTTGGGAGCTCGCTTCCTTGTACGTCATCGTGAATCGCGAAGCGGCGAGACCGGAGTTGAACATTCAACGACCTCGGTTTACGATGATTGCGCCGAAAGAAAACTACAGAGATGATCCTACTTTAGATAAGAAAGAAAACGAAACGAGGAAAAGAGCGACGTATTTACCCGCGGTTGCCGAAGACGACGAGGTGAGCAAAGAGGAGGTACAACGGCTGTTGGAGGAAGTGGAGAGAGAAGTCGAGAAGAAGATCAACGAGATGATGGACGGAGGAGGAGGAGAGGATGGCGGAGACGGTGATGGTGGTAGTAAAGGAGGAACTGAAATGGAAACCGAAACTAATACGGTAGCGGCGAAAGCGGAAGACAAAGAAGAAGACCAAGAAGAAAAACAACCGGAAGTAGAAGACGAACGCGAAAAAGCGGCGGAGGAAAAGGCGAAAGAGGAAGAAGAAGAACAAAAAGGAGGAGACGATGATCGGGAGATGACCGACGCTCCTCCTCCTCCTCCTCCTTAGCGTCTGCAATACTCTTTATACTCACATTTTTTTCCTCTCAAAAGTACTCTCTTTTGCTCTCGCGTTTGCTCTCTTTCTT
>Ga0233450_10005701_pt1 | contig 10749 bp, 7 predicted proteins | sample 011ome_30_FD_189956 | JGI IMG/M metagenome (GOLD analysis project Ga0233450, IMG submission 189956) | Coastal salt marsh microbial communities from the Groves Creek Marsh, Skidaway Island, Georgia - 011501CT (spades assembly) | ecosystem: Environmental > Aquatic > Marine > Intertidal zone > Salt... | reverse complement strand
AATCACTTGTGCAAAAAGCATCTAAATTCCTCACTTCTTCCCCCACCGAAACCTGCACGGTAGCTCCGGGCAAAAACGCTTGCCCGATGGAATTGGCATCCACGGGATCAAAATACCCGGATGACTCCCCGACAAAAACCAAAGGCACCTGACCTTCGAAGACCGTGCCTTCAATGACATACACCTTTTCCACTTCAGGCAACTCAACTTCGATTTCCTGTTGGCATCCCAGAAGTGTCAACGCCAATGTGATTGGCAACGTCATGTATCGAAGTTCGTGCATACACCAAAGGTACAGACCATCGAAAGTCTGCTCATCGTTTCTCTCGTGGAAAAATTGAAGATAAATCGCCAAATCATTTGAAAATGGACGGTTCATTCGAACGCGGTTGCCCGTAGCTTTGCGGCATCCTAATCGCATGCTGAACAGACGTCACCTCCGAATCAAAATTTTGCACGTGCTCTACGCGTTTTACCAAGACGAAGAGCGTGACGTGGTGAAAACAAAAAATGCATTGGATCACTCGATTCAAAAAATGCATGAACTGTACTTGTTGCTTTTGATGATGATTGGAAGCATGCAGTCTTTTGCCATCGAGCGAATCGAGGCCGGCAGAAAAAAGCAATTGCCGTCTCCAGAGGATTTGCACCCGAATACCAAATTTGTCACCAACCGTCCCCTGCGGACGTTGGCCAACAGCAAAAACTTAGTCAAATTGGGGTCCGAAATGGGCGTCGGCTGGGGCGATCATCAAGAAATGCTGCGTAAAATTTTTCGCGGTTTGCTCGAACATGAAGAGTATCAGGAGTACATGGCAAGCGAAGAACGTGGCTTCCGTCACGACCGCGAGTATTTGATTCGCATGTTTCGCAAGCACATGATCAACATGGAGTTGTTCCAAGACAATTTGGAGGAACTGAGCATTTTTTGGAATGACGATTTGGACCTGGCTGCCTCAATGGCCATCAAGACCATCAAAACCATTCGAGAAGAGGATGATGACGTTGAATTGCTCCCCTTGTGGCGCGAAGACGATGACGACCGCCAATTTTTCGAGGACTTGTTTACACAAACCCTAGTTCAGGCTACTGAGAATGAGGCTTTTGTCACAAAGGCTGCCGCAAACTGGGAGCTGGAACGCATTGCTCTGATGGACCGGATTCTTATGAAGATGGCGATAGCTGAAGCGCGGCATTTCCCATCCATTCCCTTGAAAGTAACCCTGAATGAATACATCGAGCTGTCGAAGTATTACAGCACACCGAAAAGCCACGGTTTCATCAATGGGATACTGGATGAATTGTTCGGCAAATTGAAGGCTGATGGGCTGATCAAAAAAACAGGCCGGGGATTGATTGAATGATGAGGCATTCAGTGGTTATGGCAGTCGCAATGATGGCAGTCGGGCTCACCGGCTGTGATTGGGGTAAAGGAGGAGAGGTTTCCACCGACCTCATCCACATTCCGGCTACAGCCCGAGAATCCGGACCCCGAATCGAAGCCTACCCCGAAGTCACGTTTGCCGAACCCTCGGCATCGTTGGGCATCATCACCGAGGGCAGCCAGGTCGAACACACTTTTCACTTTTCCAATACCGGAAATGCACCCTTGATACTCACCGATGTGAGTACGTCATGCGGATGCACACTGGCCGAAAATTGGACAAAGTCTCCGTTGAGCCCTGGCGAAAAAGGCACCATTAAGGTGCGATTTGACAGCCGAGGCCGTGTGGGTTCCAATCGAAAAGAAATCTTTGTTGTCACCAATGCTATTCCTTCGACCACTACCTTAACGCTGGAGGCCGAAGTCATTGGTCCTAAATAATTTAAACAAAAAAAATCATGCAACTTTTACCTCTCCACATTCTCCTGCAAAGCCCAGCTTCGGGTGAAGGCGGCTTGAGTTTTTTCTTGCTGATTGGCGGCATGTTCGTCATCATGTACTTGTTCATGATTCGTCCGCAAGTCAAAAAGCAAAAGGAGGCCAAATCTTTCCGGGAAAGCCTGAAGAAGGGCGACAAAATCGTTACCATCGGCGGCATTCACGGCAAGGTGGTTGATATGAATGAACGCACCGTGTTGATTCAAGTGGATGGAGCCAAAATCCGAGTTGAGAAAACGGCCTTGAATCCCGCCGGAGAAGCCTCAGAAGAAGATATCAAAGCCAACGCCTGATGAACTCGCGCGCGCTGTCCCCCCTCCCCAGTCTCTGGATTTCGTTGATTCCAGTCGGAGTCTTGATTGGGCTGTTGGCCGCTGATGTGGTAGCATTTGGTGAGGACAGCTCGTATGGTGCAAATCAAATCGCCATGCTTTTGGCGGCTCTGGTCGCCGGAGGTATTGGTATGGCGCGCGGCACCCAATGGAAGGCCATCAGCGAAGCAATCGCTCACTCCGTTTCTCAAACTACCGAGGCCATTCTGATTCTCTTGATGATCGGCGCACTGTCCGGGACCTGGCTTATCGCAGGCATCATACCTGCATTCATTCATTACGGATTGCAAATCCTTGAACCGGGCATCTTTTTGTTTGCCGCTTGCATCATCTGCGGGTTGCTTTCTCTCGCGACGGGAAGTTCATGGGGAACGGTCGGTACAGTGGGCATAGCGCTGGTAGGTATTGGTTCGGCGTTGGGGCTCAGCGAAGGGTGGATCGCCGGTGCCATCATCTCAGGGGCGTATTTTGGCGATAAGATGTCACCGCTCAGCGACACCACCAACATCGCTGCTGCCGTGGGGGGAACGGATTTGTTCAACCACATCCGGTACATGATGTACACCACCGTCCCGAGTTTGACTGTTGCGTTGATCGTGTTTTTAGTGGTCGGATTCGGAGGTGGAGCCTCAGCCGAAGGTATTCAAGGAGATTTCGCAGCAGAGTTTGGCGCGGCCGTATTTGCCGCCTTCGACATTCACTGGGGCTTGTTCATCGCTCCGGTTGTGGTCATCTACCTGATTGCCAAAAAAGTTCCGGCCGCTGCTGCGCTCATGATCGGGACGCTACTTGGAGCTCTTACAGCCATCATTTGGCAACCCGATGTCATCCGAAGCGTGGCGGGCATGACCGAAAATGATGGGTACGGAATGGCTGCATTCAAGGCGAGCATTCAAGCCATGGCACTCGACAGTTCCGTCAGCACGAGCAACGCGATGGCCAATGACTTGCTCGAATCCGGTGGTATGGCGGGCATGCTCAACACCGTTTGGTTGATTCTCTGTGCGATGGTGTTCGGCGCAGCGATGCAAGCTACGGGTATGTTGGAGCGCATTACGCGAGCCATTTTGGCGGGTGTGCAATCCACGTTTGGTTTGGTCTCACGCACCGTCGGAACCTGTCTCGCCTTCAACATCCTTGCGTCGGATCAGTATTTGGCCATAGTGGTTCCTGGGAACATGCTGAAAGACGCTTACGCGGAACGAGGTCTAGCCCCTGAAAACCTGAGCCGTACGCTGGAAGATTCAGGCACAGTCACCAGCGTTCTCATTCCTTGGAATACGTGCGGTGTAGCGCAAAGTGGCATCCTCGGTGTGGCCACATGGGCTTATCTTCCTTACTGCATCTTCAATTGGGTGAGCCCCATCATGACGTTGGCTGTTGCAGCCATTGGCTTTCGAATTAAAAAACAGGCCAATTCCTGAGTTTTCTTGGGCTTGAACACCGTCACCTCTCGATTGTTGGGTATCCATGCACGCCACGTCAACAGCCTCTGACAAACCGGCATCCGAAGATGCCTCGATCCAAATTGAAGGGGCACGTGAACACAACCTGAAAAACATATCCCTCTCGATTCCACGGAATCAACTCGTCGTCATCACCGGTGTAAGCGGCAGCGGGAAATCGAGCCTGGCGTTCGACACATTATACGCTGAAGGACAACGACGATATCTCGAAACGTTTTCCGCCTACGCCCGGCAGTTTCTCGGTGGATTGGAACGACCCAAAGTGGACCAAATCACGGGACTGAGCCCGGTCATCAGCATCGAGCAAAAAACGATTTCCAAGAATCCCCGTTCGACCGTGGGCACCATCACCGAGGTGCACGATTTTTTGCGTTTGGTTTATGCAAGAGCGGCTGATGCTTTCAGCCTCAAGACGGGCGAGCCCATGATTCGTTTTACCGACGAACAAATCCTCGAACGCGTCCTCGCGGACTACCACAATCAACACGTGTTGTTTTTGGCTCCGCTGGTCAAAGGAAGAAAGGGGCATTACCGGGAGCTGTTTGAATCCGTCATGAAACAAGGCTATGTGCGCGCAAGAATCGACGGTGTGCTGGTTGAACTCGAAAGCGGCATGAAACTCGATCGGTACAAGGTGCATGACATCGAAGTGGTGGTCGATCGGTTGGAAGTGCGATTGGACGATGAAGAGCGTATGCTGCGTTCCATCAAAACCGCATTGAATCTCGGCAAAGGCAACATGGGGTTGTTGGTGCATGAAGAACCCAACCTCCGCCACTTCAGTCGAAATCTGATGTGCCCAACCACTGGAGATGCCTACCCGGATCCAGAGCCCAATTTATTCTCTTTCAATTCGCCCTACGGAGCTTGCACGCAATGCAACGGACTCGGTGAAGTCGCTGAAGCTGAAGTTGAACTCATTGTTCCCGACTCGACGAAAAGCATTGCCAAAGGCGGCATTGCGCCATTGGGGGAAATCAAAGGCAATCGCACCATGCAAATCGTGGAGGCTTTGCTCGCTGCATCCGGCGATACCCTGAAGACTCCGGTAGAATCCCTCGCACCCGAAGCGCTGAGTGAAATCCTTTACGGCGCTAAAGAACCGGTTTGGATTCCAGGGAAAGCCGGAACTGCAGGTCGCCATGTTTCTTGGGAAGGCGTGATTGCCACGATTGAGGCTGCCGCTGAACGCAGCAGCTCGATTCCTTTGCGCCGGTGGGCGCGCAATTTCATGAAGAAAAAGGCGTGTCCGGCGTGCGATGGCAAACGGCTCAAGCCCATCAGTTTGCAATTCCAATTGGGCGGAAAAAACATCGCGGAATTGGGGCAAATGGACCTGCACAGTCTTGCATCTTGGTTTGAGACCCTTGATGAGAAACTCACGGATAAACAACGGGTCATTTTGCGTGAACCGCTCAAAGAAATCAAGGCGCGTCTTGGGTTTTTGGTTGATGTGGGACTAGATTATCTCGCACTCGACCGGTCGTCGCGCACCTTATCCGGAGGTGAAGCCCAACGGATCCGTTTGGCCACTCAAATCGGAAGTCGGCTCACCGAAGTGCTGTACATTTTGGATGAGCCGAGTATCGGGCTTCATCAACGCGACAACGAAAGGCTCATCAACAGCCTCAAAGCGCTGCGCGATGCCGGAAATTCAGTGGTTGTCATCGAACATGACGAAGAGATGATGATGCAGTCGGACTACCTGATCGACATCGGACCCGGTGCCGGTGTGCACGGTGGTTTTGTAGTCGCACAGGGACCGCCAACGAGTCACCTCGACGCGGGAAGCACAACTGCACAATTTTTGACGGGGAAGCGCAGCATTTCAATTCCCGTCCGGCGAAAACTCGGACGAAGCAAGAAACTGAAACTCAAAGGCGCGACCGGGCACAACTTGAAAAAGGTCGATTTGACCATTCCGCTTGGAAGTTTCACCTGCGTCAGTGGCATCAGCGGTAGCGGCAAGAGCAGTTTGATCAACCAAACCTTGTACCCTGCCCTGCACAATCACTATTACGAAGAAACTCAATCACCTCTTCCGTTTGATGCGCTCAGCGGTTTGGAGCACTTGGACAAAGTGATTGCAATCAACCAAAGCCCCATCGGCCGCACGCCGCGATCCAATCCCGCCACTTACACCGGCATCTTCAATGAAATCAGAAGCCTGTTCACCAAATTACCGGAGGCGGCCATTCGAGGCTACAAACCCGGGCGTTTCAGTTTCAATGTGGCAGGCGGACGCTGTGAAGATTGCAAAGGTGCAGGTGTCCGCACCATTGAAATGAATTTCTTACCGGATGTTCATGTGGAATGCGAAACCTGCAGAGGCAAGCGCTACAACCGCGAAACGCTTGAAGTGCGTTACCGCGGAAAATCCATCGCCGATGTGCTCCAGATGACCGTAGATGAAGCCGTTAACTTTTTTGAGGCCTTTCCGAAACTCAAACGCATCACAAAGACGCTGCAAGACGTTGGATTGGGCTATATCACCTTGGGACAACAGTCCACTACCCTCTCCGGGGGCGAGGCACAGCGGGTCAAACTGGCTACCGAGTTGGCCCGAGTCAGCACAGGGCAAACATTCTATTTACTCGATGAACCCACGACGGGCCTGCATTTTCAGGATATCGAAATGCTCATCAATGTGCTCCAACGGCTTGTCGATCAAGGCAATACCGTCGTGGTAATTGAACACAACCTCGACGTACTCAAAGTAGCAGATTACATCATCGATATGGGACCTGAAGGAGGCGACCGCGGAGGTCAGATTGTGGCGGAAGGAACACCCGAATCTTTATCAATTTCAAAAAACAGCGCGACTGGACCCTTTTTACGTGATATTTTAGGCACGTAAAATGGAAACATGAAGAAAGGATTTAAGCAGCGCGATTGGAATGAGATCAAGACCAATGACAGTTGGTCCATTTTTAAAATTATGGGTGAGTTTGTGCAAGGTTTCGAAACCTTGCAGCGCATTGGCCCGTGCATCAGCATTTATGGTTCTGCGCGGATGGCGGAACATTCGCCCGTGTACAATGAAGCTCGAGAAGTCGCAAAGCAGCTGAGTGAACGAGGATACGGAGTCATCACTGGCGGCGGCCCCGGTGTTATGGAAGCGGGTAACCGCGGAGCCCACGACGTGGGCGGCACTTCCGTTGGCTTGAACATTGAATTGCCATTTGAACAGCATAACAACCCCTACATCGACGCCGATAAGAGCATCGATTTTGACTACTTCTTTGTTCGGAAGGTGATGTTCGTCAAATACTCCCAAGGGTTCGTGGTGATGCCGGGAGGATTTGGGACATTGGATGAATTGTTCGAAGCCTTGACGCTCGTACAAACGGCCAAAGTCGAGCCGGTTCCTGTCATCTTGTATGATTCAAAATTTTGGTCAGGATTGGTGGATTGGATGAAAACCACGCTAGCGGACCAATACAAAACGATCAGTGCCGGTGACCCCGATTTATTTCATGTGGTGGATACACCAGAAGAAGTTGTCAAGGTCATCGACGACTTCTATGCCAAATCTCTCTTACGCCCGAATTTCTAATGCCATGATTCGCATTCTCTTTACAGCACTAGGCTTAATCAGCGCCATTAGCCTTACAGCTCAATTCCCTTATACGGCGACGGTTTTGAATGAATCGTATGTGAACCTCGCGGAACCTACTTCATTGGATATTGAAGTGGGCTGGGACGACCCCGAAATCATGATCCCTTTGCCCTTTGAGGTGACCATTGGCGAAGGAGATCCCGCCACCAACCTGTTGCTTTCAGGAACCGGTGAAATGCTCATGGGCATGACCGAATCCGGACTGCTCAACATCCTTTGGCCCATCAGTTTGGATGTCATGGATATCGGTGCGGTGGAAGCAGAAGAATTTAGCCTCATCCAATATGAGGTGACGGGGACGGAACCCAATCGCATTCTGAAAATCGAATGGAATAACGTCGGATTGTACGAGGAAGTTTCATCAGGCTCTACAGAGCTTCGATTGAATTTCCAAGTGTGGCTGTACGAAGGAGAAAACACCATCGAGTATCGGTTCGGTCCCAACACCATCACCAAAGGATTGCCTGATTTGGACTTTTTGACTTCCGGAATCATCCTCGATTTCGATTACGATTACTACAACGGTTCATTTTACACAGCGAGCGGAAATCCGGCCGAACCGGCGTGGAACTTCACCGATGATTTTTACGCTTGGTATTATGGCAACGAAATGCTTGAAGGTGTTCCAGCGGATGGCACAGTTTATCGATTCGGCCCAGCTGTATCGGTGACGGAAACTCCTCATACAGAAGCACAGGTTTCCATTTATCCGAATCCCAGCTCCGATATCCTATGGATGGAAAACACATCGTCCTTGCCCCTGGAAATCACCGTTTACGATGCACTGGGGAAAGTGGTCGACCGCATGCGCATGGCGCCCATGCAGCGGTTGCAGCAGCATGTTGCACACTGGGAGCCTGGCTGCTACACCGTCCAATCTGTCCAGGAGGACGGACAAATCGGTGTTGAGCGCCTGATTGTACGTTAAGTCAATTCGCCTTGCTGCAACATCCCCTCGTCATTGTTTGACGAAGGTGAGGGATTGCCGTTGGCCGTCTTTTGCTACTTCCATCAAGTACATGCCATTCGGCCAGTCTGCCACTTCGAGCTCGCTGCGTTGACCCGTGCGCCAGGTCCATTGGTGGATCTCGCGACCGGCTAAATCAACAACACGGCATTGAGCTCCGGTCAAATCCAGATAACGCGATTCGACAACCACAGACTCAGATGCAGGATTCGGGTAGAGCTTCCAACCTGCTTCCAGCACTGACTCTTCGACGCGCATGACCGGATCGAATCCGATCGTGAAGACCCCGTGCTCCGGTAAATCGACTTCCGCTGACCAATACTGACCCTGATTTTGTAACGGATAGAATGCAGGTTGTTCAAAAATGCTGAACTCTTCGCCTGGTGCCACGATCAACCCGATCGAACTTGACGCAAACAGTTCTGCTACACCAGCATCTTCAATGCGCAATTGAACCGTGCCCACATCACCGACCTCTTCACATGCCCATATCCGCTCGAGCCGTTGAGATTGAAACGGGTAGGCCGTGACTACTTCTAGCGCCCCTTCGTCGTGGCCCCAAAATAAGTACTCACCGTCCTGGAGATCGGATGGGTTGTTTACGCGCACAGCGCCAACACCTTGGGCATCTGCGTGTACGTCCCATTCACTCTCTTTTCCGATACCTGCGACATCTCCAGGATACTGCGTGCGGAAATAGTGTTGCACATTACCCAAGTTGATGCCGTATCGAGCCGCCACATAATTCGAAACAATGGTTCGGTGCGATTCAAATAGACGACGTCCATAGATGAAGTGCTCGGAAATGAATCCCTCCCCAAAACGATCATCATAGTCCCATCCATACCGAACCTCGACAAAATCCGATTCATCACGCGATCCGATGTTCGATCCGGGGAATGGCAAACGGGTGTCGTTGACGATGGTGTAGAATTGTTGATCCCAATCCGATTGCCCGTAGATGACTCCATAAAACTGGGGCAAAGAAGCATCGACAATCCAAAGAGGTGTTGCCTGGGCGTAATTTCCTTCGTCATCAATCACCACGGATTGGTAGGAACTTTGATCTTTCCAAGGATGCAATATGAACCCATTGTCGTGGCGTGCACTGGCTATCCATCCGTGATCGTTCCAAGCGCTCTCTGCACCTTTCACGACGCTAAATGCACTGATGTTTCGGTTCATTTCAACAGCAGGCGCGATGATGCAATCGTTCTCCCCGTCAAACTTGAGCGCTGGATGGCCATCCAATCCGTCCCCCGTAGCCAATGGGGTCGCATCTGATGCATCCTGGTAAGCGCTCGTGAAATTTCCAGAAAGCACATCGCGCCACTCGAAAACGGATTGTCCTATGCCCACTTCTTCTCCACCGGCGCCATAAAGTCCTTTGTCCGCCCGCAACCAAATGGCCATATCCTCTTGTCCCCCTACTCCTCCTGGTCCCCAAGGTCCGAAATCGTCTGGTACCGGGTGATATACCAATTGCAAGGTGTCCGAACCGAGGTTAGGCAGTTCAAAGCCACCCAATTCTGTGGCTGCAGCTGCAGGAATGGAAATCTGCACGGGACCCCATGACTCTGGCGTCACGACAACCGAGTAACCCGAGGCATTCGCGACTAAGTTCGAGGCGGTGGCGTTTGTCACCTCCAAATCGTCCAAGGTGAGTCCTTCCATTTCCACGGGCATCAAATTCCGACGAAACGCTAATTGAATTGATGCAGGACCGTAAATGGAGGTTTCGCCGCTGGCTGATTCCAAATAGGCCAAAGGCGGAAATCCAACAGGTTCTCCATAGGTGTCCGATTCCCACATGCCCCGGCCATAGGTTCCGGCGCGCAAGCGCTTCGGCTCAGTTGGGCCCGCTCCCGGGAACAACTCCAACTCGGTCACCCGAACGGCCATGGGCAAGCCGGCCGAGAAATCGTGCCAAGTGCTGTCGGCATTGTCCCAGTAATAAACCCCCATGTCCGTACCAGCGTACAATCCGCCAGTTCCTGTGGTGTCGTAGACCAACGTGTTGATGGGTAAAGACGGCAGCTCCCCTTCCAATTCATCCCATGTCGCACCCAAATCCCCCGACTTCCAAACGCGGTAATTGAACGAGATGTAAACGGTGCTGTCCTCGCCGTGGACCGTCTCAATGGCCAAAACCGGCTGGGCGCTCAACGGCAAGCTATCCGACATATCATACCAAACAACACTATCGACATCCGCCAACGCGTTGTCGCAGCGAAAGAGCTTTCGACTCGCTTCTGTCGCGTACAACCGATTTTCATCGTTTCGATCGCGGTGCACCACGCGCATGGTGGTGGCATCCGATCCACCCAGCTCAGAAGAGATTTTATTCCAAACGATGCTGTCGCGCACCGCGTGCTTGATGTTGGTCGATCGCCACACGTTGAGCAGGCCAACAAACATGGTTTGAGAATCTTCTGCTGAAACCGTAAACGGTGTCGACCAAGCTCCGCCTTCATTGATGCCGA
>Ga0233450_10005693_pt1 | contig 10758 bp, 10 predicted proteins | sample 011ome_30_FD_189956 | JGI IMG/M metagenome (GOLD analysis project Ga0233450, IMG submission 189956) | Coastal salt marsh microbial communities from the Groves Creek Marsh, Skidaway Island, Georgia - 011501CT (spades assembly) | ecosystem: Environmental > Aquatic > Marine > Intertidal zone >... | reverse complement strand
GAAGGAGAAGTCGTATGGGGGCATCCAGAATTAAGAATTGAGATGCCAAAGGAACATTTTTCTAATGAACAGAATTGGTACCAGGGATATAAATATATAATCAAGCACCCATTATCTTGCAGTAAATTAGCTTTTCTTAGAGTTGGATACATGTTCATTCAAATACGTTCACATCATTCACTAGCTTTTAAAGCTCATATACTTTTATGGATTATACCCGCCTATCTGCTCGCTTTAATCGGAATTCTTAAATTCAGGCAATCGAAGATTACGCGCATTGCTTTAGCCATAGTAGTAGGTCATGCATTTATTGTCGGATTGACTTATGCTACTCATGAATCACGCTTCCTCATATATATACTGCCAATAATCTATTTACTCAGTGGATGCGGGTTCGTTTATTTAATGGATAAAATAATTCCTTTTTTCAATAAACGAAAAAGTGATTCCCGATTAAAGTAAACAAAGACTGGTTTAAATATGCTATGATTAATGCAATAGATGATTATTTCAAATTTAATAAATTGAAAAAATTACACACCGATTTTTGTATTTTAGCATACAATACAATCAATAAATTCCAAATGAGAATTATAGACAAAATAGATGTCAAGACATTGATTATTATATCCAATGTTATATTTATCTTGCTATATGTGGTTTTAGCATCAAATAACAGAATAGCGCACGATGATTATTATTCCATTTATATAGTCAATAAATTAGGAGTCATTGATTCGGTAATTTATCAATATAACAATTGGTGTACAAGGTATGTTTCTGTTTTCCTTAGCTTCACCTTATCCAGTTTACTTAAGTACAAGTTCACACTATTTATTTATAATATTCTATTGCTAAAGCTATTTGCAATTTCGGTTTATTACTCCTTAAATGCCTGTAAAGCACTATTCAAGGAATCGTCAAGAAATGATAAATTACAAATACTGAATTACTCCGTTTTTTTTGTTTCAGCGATATTTTACGCATCATTTAACATTGGAGAAACATGGTTTTGGCTATCATCTACTAGCACTTATTTGTTAAGCGTTATTATGCTCTTCTTTGCATTTTCATTTATTATCAACAAAAAGGAAAATATGGCAAACAAGATTTATATTACTCTTGTATCCGTTTTTATTGGAGGTTCTAATGGCACGCTGAGTCTGCTATTACTTTTAGTATTATTTATCTTATTCCTTTTATATAAGCAGAAAAATAAATTAATAGCCAATAAACTATTGTTATCATTTGTGTGTATCCTAATAAGCTTTCTGATCCTTTATTCAGGTAATGGTAATAATATCAGAAGCGGTTCCTTCGATTCGATAAGTGTTTTAGATAGTTTTATATTAAATATCAAAACGACGGCCATCATATTGTTTATGAGGGTTCCAAACATTCTTATTTATATATTACTATTCATAATTCCTACATTTCATATTTTTGGAAATACCCAAAATATAACGAAATCAACTTTTATAAAAAGATTTTTGGTATCCACATCTGTTCTGTTATCATTAATCTTTGTATTCCAATTTCCAATAACTTATAAAACGCAAGATGTCGCTGCTATAAGAACACTGCTACCTATTTCAATTCTCTTTTTTTTATATGGTTTGTATTTGATTTATAACATCTATCAAATCGAATCTTTTAGATTGAGAATTCCTAAAGCTTTTGCACAACTTTTTCTTGTATGCATTATTCTTTTCAATTTTTGGAACCTACAGACTCAATATAAAGTAACTAAGAATTATGCATCTAAATATGATGAGAGAATAGAGACAATAAAAAAACTATCGCACATGGATACAATTGCCCTTATCCCCCTTCCATCTTCAGGGTTTTTATATTCATCTGAGATTACTTTCGATGCTAATCATTTCAGTAATAAACAAATTAAGGTAGGTTTACAAATAAAATCTGAACTTATATTAAAAAAAACAAAACATACATAGCTATTTCATCATTACATTTAATAACCAATTACATACTATGAAAAAACACATTATTTATTGCTGCATTTTGCTTTCCCAAATAGTTGTATGTGGACAAGAAAAATACAACAGTTTGTTTTGGGAAATATCAGGAAATGGGCTTAAAGATCATTCATACTTATACGGGACCATGCACACGCAAGATGAGCGCGCTTTCCAATTTAAAGAGGGTGTAATGGACGCTTTTAACAAGGCAGAAATATACGCTATGGAGCTAAATATGGATAGTGTGAATCAAGGTGCTTTGTTGAGTAAATTAATTATGGACTCAACTTACTCCCTTAAAACATTGTTAACAACGGATGAATATGCAGTAGTATCAAATTTCTTCAAGGATTCGTTGGGACAGCCCTTATTTATGTTTGAAAAGATGCAACCGCTGTTTACCGCCCAAATGGTTACTCTAAGAGATTTAGAAGCACAACAAACCGACGCATTGGATATTTACTTTTTTAAAGAAGCTAAAAAACAAAAAAAACAGACAATTGGTTTAGAAAAAACCATGGAACAAATCGATGCATTTAGTGCCATCCCATATGAATTACAGGCTAAGGGATTAGTTGATGCAGTAACAGACTATGGAAAGGAAGGTAAATTAGACATGGACACCATGATAAAACATTATGCTGAAGGAAACCTGGACAAACTTTTGGAAATGACAACAAAAGATGAAGAAGATAAAGAAATGGCTAAAATTTTTAACGATATATTCCTAGTGAAACGAAATTATAACATGGCCGATAGAGCTGAGCCATACATTAAAGAAGGAAGCACCTTTATTGCAGTTGGTGCTGCTCACTTGCCTGGAGAAGAAGGTGTTATTGAACTACTGCGTAAGAAAGGTTATAAAGTAATTGCAAAATAAACCCGTGATTCCTAAATCAATATGTTTAATGCCATGGATTCATTTATATGTGGATACAAGCGGAAATGCAAAAGCCTGCTGCAATACCAGTATTACCTATGGCAATGTTAACAAGGAAAGTATCGAATCTATTTGGAATGGAGAATCGATTAAAAAATTTCGAAAAAACCTACTAGAAGGTAAGAAAGATAAAAGATGTGCTGCCTGTTTTAAAAGAGAAGCTGTCAATAAAAGTAGTATTCGCACAGAAACATTAGTTAAGTACAAGCCTTATCTTAAATGGCTCCAAAAGACTTCCGCTGATGGCACGTGCAAGCATTCAAAACCCGTTTATTTAGATATTCGCTACAGTAACGTTTGCAATTTGAAGTGCAGAACCTGTTGGCATGGAGCAAGTTCTAGCTGGTTTAATGATGCTAAATTATTGAAAACTAACTTTGGGGATAAAGCAATTATAAAAGCAACGTCTGAGAATGAAAAATTCATTGATGACTTGTTCACCTTCGACACTGAATTAGCGGAAGTATACTTTGCAGGTGGAGAGCCATTGATGATGGAAGAACATTATTCTTTCTTAGATTCTTTACTTGATAAAAATGAAACTTCCCTTCATTTGCGGTACAACACAAATCTAAGTAAATTAACACTAAAAGGTAAAAGTGCACTGCACTATTGGAGACATTTCAAGAAAATTACCCTAGCTGTAAGCATTGATGCAATTGGCGAAAAAGTAGCATATATAAGAAGTGGATTGAAATGGGAAAAGTTTTTAGAAAACATAGAATTAGTCAGGAAACAATGCCCACACATTAAAATTCAAATTGCACCAACGGTTAGCAACTTATCTATACTCACATTATGCGATTTACATCAGTATTTTGTTAAGAATAATTTAACAAAAATTAATGATATATATCTCAACATACTGGATCGTCCGACTTATTATAATTGCAAAAACTTACCCAAATCAATTAAGGAAAAATCCAAAGAGAATTTAATCGCTCACATAGAATGGTTAAATGAAAAGAATGCTTCACAAGTTGTAATTAAAGAATTTGAAGCAGTAATTGATTATATGATGACTCCTGCTAATGCTTCTGATTTAAAAGAATTTGCAAAACAAACGGAGAAATTGGATGAAATTAGAAATGAAGATTTCAAATCAATTTTTTCAGAATTAGTCCAATTTAAAGATACAAATTAGACAACGGACGCTATTAAATCTGAATTCTCCTGTTGTAAATTCCGGACTCTCTTATTCATGACATAAAACCATAACGGTGGAAACAATGCCAAGATTATCATTCCAGGATAGCCTGTTGGCATTTGGGGAGACTCTTCAAAATGTCTGAGTATTTGATACTTTCTGTTTGCTCTATAATGATGATCTGAATGTCTACTCAACTCAAACAAAATACCTCTACCCAAAGAATGATTTGAATTCCAACTATGCACAGGCAGGACTTTTTTAAAATTACCTGTATCACCTATATGCCGCTGTAAACCATAATGTTCAATGTAGTTGACCGTTTCTAGTAGCAGTATACCGATAATAGCGCTAATCCAATACATTACCATCGTTTGCCAATTGAATAAAAATAAAATTGCGATCAATAAACCAGATTGACATATAGAATAAAACACCATTTCGTTTCTCCAATGTAATTTACTTCGACCTTGCTTACCTAATTTAAAAAACTCCAATTTCCAAGCGGAAATATACCCCATCATCACAGAACGAAACCAAAAAGAATAAACCAACTCACCATACCTAGATGTTGCCGGATCATCTTTAGTACTTACATTCTTATGATGACCTCTGTTGTGTTCTATAAAGAAATGCATGTATTGCGAGGTTAATAATAATGCTTTCGACATCCATTGCTCATACTTTTTGGTTCTGTGCCCTAACTCATGTGCTACATTAATTCCAAACACACCGCAAGCTAATCCAAATGTAACTATTCGTCCAATCAACTCATAAACTTCCAATTTTTCTTGTACGGAAAAAAGAAACAGTATTAATAATCCCCATTGAATAGGCACAACCAGATAAACAACCCAATCGTACATCTTATTAACTAATAACTTCTCTTCCTGTTCTTTCGAAAGATTCTCTTCACTAACTTTTAGTGTTAGTTCCAAAAGCGGAATTACAATAAATGCAAAAATCGGTAAAAGAAAAGTTAACCAACCGTTAGAAGTCAACCCAACAAATCCTAACCCCATGGATATATAAGCTAAAAAATAGCCTAAATTTCTTTTTATCTGCATAAAGTCACGTTTAATTTAAAACAAATATAATAAAAAAGTAAACTACTTCTAACTTTTAGTTTACCTTTGTTTTATATGGGAAGAATATCAGTGGATAAAGAGCGGTTAAAAACACCAAAAAAGCGGGAAGATTTTGCGCGCCTTCTTTTTCCTGTTTTTATGGAGCAAGGAATAAAAAATCTATCGACAAATGACATATGCAATACCCTATCAAAATCAAAAGCTACTGTATACAAACACTTTGATTCTAAAAAGGACATTATCACTTATATTCTGAATGAGAAGCTGGAGGCTATGAAGAAATTCCCCAGGCTATTATTCTCCAAAGACGAATATAAAGTCAGGTATCAAAAAGCAGTGAAATACATTTCTGACATTTTAGAAGATGTTTCTCCACTATTCTTAAGTGATCTTAAAGAGATCTATCCGGACCTATGGGAAAATATAGAAAACTTCAAACAGTCAGCAATTTCTATTTTGAAGACATTCTATAATGAAGGGATAGAAAGTGAAGTAGTAATCAAAATAGATCCAGAATACCTCATTTTGCAGGATGAGTTATTTTTTGACACATTGATTAATCCTTTTTTAATGAAATCCAGAAAGCTAGATATTAAAAAAGCTTTTAACGCTTATTTTGAAATCAGGTTTAATGGAATAATGAAAAGATAATTACTTTTTATATTGAATATCGAACAGCTTCTTATAAGCTCCATTCAGGCTTAATAATTCTTGATGTGATCCTGATTCAATTATCTCACCTTGTTCCATTACAATAATCTTATCCGACTTACTGATAGTGGATAATCGGTGGGCAATAATAATAGAAGTTCTACCTTCAGTCAATTTTTCAATAGCTAATTGAATCAATTCTTCTGATTCGGTATCTATTGAAGAGGTAGCTTCATCTAAAATTAAAATACGCGGATTGTAAACGTAGGCTCTAATAAAAGAGATCAATTGGCGTTGACCAACTGATAACATTCCTCCCCTCTCTCCTACTACAAAATCGTAATTATCGGGTAAAGACATAATAAATTCATGCGCTCCAACTTGCTTCGCTGCTTCAATTACTTTTTCTCTCGAAATGGAATCATCTCCAAGAGTAATGTTATTTAAAACAGTATCTGAATACAAAAAGACATCTTGTAAAACCACAGCTACATTATTACGAATTAAGTCAATATCAATATGCCTTAGCTCATCTCCGTCAACTATTATTTCTCCTTTTTGATATTCGTAAAATCGACTTAACAGATTAATAATAGACGACTTTCCAGCTCCAGTTGCACCAACAAACGCGATAGTTTCTCCAGGAGAAAGTGAGAAATTAATGTTTTTTAAAACGTAAGTTGGTTCGTTGTAAGCAAACCAAACATCTTTAAACGCTATATCTCCTTTAAACTCCTTACTCAAAACCTTAGCATTATTCTCAATTTGTTCCTTTGTATCCAGCACTTTAAAAACACGTGAACTACCAACCATTCCCATTTGCAATACATTAAAACGATCCGCAAGCAATCGAATAGGTCTATACATCATATTTATAAAAAGCATGAACATTGTAAGTTGAGCAGCTAAATCACTCCCCTTGACCCCTTCATTATCTAACTGCATCGTTATATAAATAATTAGCAATGCCATTGACAAAGAGCTCAATATATCAACAATTGGCATAAATACAGAGTACGCCCAAACCGATTTAATGTGTGCTTTCTTATGCTTGTCATTAATCTTTTTAAACTTTTCAGATTCTATTTCTTCTCTTCCAAAAATCTTTACAATATTAATTCCGGTAAGGTGCTCTTGAACAAAGGTATTTAAGCGAGATACTTGCGTACGTGCTTCTTGAAAAGCTTTTTTTATTGCCTTCTTAAAAATATTAGCAGCAACTAATAAAATAGGAATTGGAATAATAACCATTAATGCTAATTCCCAATTTATTACAAACATGCAAACCAAAACCCCAGCTAGCTTTAATAAATCTCCGAAGATAGTTAACAAGCCTTGCGAAAATACATCTGCAACAGTTTCTATATCACTAACGGCTCTTGTTACAAGCATTCCAATCGGATGCGTATCAAAATACTTGAGTCGCAATCGAGTAATGTGTCCAAATAACTCTAAGCGCAAATCTTTAATTACATTCTGACCAATTATATGTCCAACGTAAGTATGAAAGAATTGACCTATTGCCTCTGACATTAGTAATCCAATGAGAACAACAGTCCAATATAATAGACCTTCAGCATCGGGATTCTCAATACAAGAACCAACCATATATCCAAAAATAATTGGGAATAGCAGTAACAATAGCCAAAATAAAGGTGAGTGCTATAGCTCCTACCATTAACATTCTGTAAGGACGTGCATAGCTCATTATTCTAAAAAATAATTTACCATCCCATGCTTTTCCGGTCACTTCACTCATTTCATTATTACTGTTTACCCTGCAAAAGTACATTATTTAGAATGAATCAAATCGTTTCCATTAGCACTAATTGTGAAAATATAAACTATCTTTGCAGCATGAAATTAGTACTACTATCTATAGGATTATTAGCTTTAGGGGTCTTAGGAATTTCCATAAAAATATGGGCTAAAAAAAACGGTGAATTTGCAGGAACTTGTGCGAGCAACAACCCTCTCTTAAACCAAGAAGGAGAGTCTTGCAGTGTTTGCGGTGCTCGCCCAGACGAAATGTGTAAGGAAGATAAATAACCCTTCAATCTTCCTAGTTACTTGATATTTTTTAAATGCAATTCTCACTGCTTCGTTGATAAGTTTTGTTAAAAACTGATAATTATGCCTTAACCGAAGCTTATTAGGGTTATCTTTGTACCAGATATTAAAAACATACAACATTATGAGTGTTCCAGTTGTTAAGTTTAATGTAAAAGATCAAACGGAGTTCTTCAAAGAATTGCGAAAGAGAGTTAACAAGTATTTTAAAGACAATAACATTTCTCGATATGCCAATTTCAGCATGAAATTTAAATCGGCATTTATGATCTGTCTATACTTTGCTCCATTGGTCTTAATGTTGACCGGTGTTGTTGCAAACGTTTGGTTGGTTTTACTAATGTGGGCTTTAATGGGTTTTGGAATGTCAGGCATTGGCTTATCAATTATGCATGACGCGAATCATGGCTCTTATTCAAAGAATCAAAAAGTAAATAACGCAATGGGCTGGTTAATCCATTTTATTGGAGGGTATAAAGAAAATTGGAAAATTCAGCACAACGTTCTTCACCATTCGTTTACGAATATAGAAGGATTTGATGAAGATATTGAAATCGGAATAATGCGTTTCAGCCCTACGCAAAAGAGAAGAATACTGCATCGTTTTCAAATATTTTATGCGCCATTTTTATACGGATTGATGACAGTTTATTGGTGTAGTGCTAAGGACTTTATTCAATTATTTCGCTACAATAAAAAAGATTTATTAAAAGGACAAGGGCTTACCCTTGCAAAAGGGTTTTTTCAGATTCTAGCAAATAAAATATGGTATTTTTCTTTGTTACTTGTAGTACCCTCCCTATTGGTTGATCTACCTTGGTGGCAATCTTTTATTGGTTTTGGAATTATGCACTTTATTTGTGGATTAATCCTTTCTTTTGTATTTCAACCTGCTCACGTCATTGAAGAAACAGAATTTTACGATACAGATGAAAATGGAACTGTTGATAATAACTGGGCTATACATCAAGTTAAAACTACTGCAAACTTTGCGAATGGCAGTTACTTTTTTTCCTGGTTTATTGGTGGTCTAAATTTTCAAATTGAACACCATTTGTTTCCAAACATTTGTCATATTCATTATAAGAAGCTTTCCAAAATAGTTCAGGAAACAACTAAGGAATTCAACTTACCTTACCACCAGCATAAAACATTTTTCGGAGCTATTAAAAGTCATTTGACTTTACTTAATCAACTTGGCACGGGAAAATATGAACGTAACCTAGCCAATAATAAAGGCTAAGAAAATCCCCAAATTGATCGATAGGTTTCTAGGATGTTACAATTCATTGACTCCCAAATTTTGCTTGATATTGACTCATTTCACTACTCTATTTTTATCTAATATTCTAAATTTAATCAATGCTTCTAACTCTGTTTTCAAGGGTTGATTGATTACTCCTAATTCCAACAGTAGCTCATTTGAAGCATCTAAAACGGGCACTTGTTCATGGAAATTATCGCGTGAAAAATGGACATATTTCATAATCCAAAAAGCATCAAACACCTTAAAAAACCGGGTAACAAATGCTTTCTCAGAATTTGCATTTTTTGCTATTTCATCTATTTTTACACTAAATTCTCGCACATCAATAAACTGATTAATTAACCCACTTAAAGTACTGGCTTTTAATTTATTATTACATAAAAAAACCTCTCTAACAAACGCACTAAGCTCTACAAATATCTTAAAGTTATATGTTTCTAGCCTTGTCTGGTTTGAACCTATAATTTCACCAATCGCTTTCCCGGTTCCAAACGGAACTCGATCCGAAATTCTTGGTGACGGAACTACTGTAGTAACATTTAGCTCCGTAAAGCTGCCCAACTGTATAATCTTATTTAAAAAGTAAAAATCCTCCCCCGCTTTTCGTTTATTCATTCCGCCTTGTTTGGCATATGCCGAAGCTCTAACTGCCATGCTCGAACCTATCGTATGAAACACAAATGGAAGTCCGGTATATTGCTGTGCATTTTTGTAATAGCGCAAATGCAATTCATATGAAATAATCGCATTGTATTCTTCAATGGTATGAGAGCTCCCCTCCAAAGGGTGCTCAAAATGAATAGAACATCCGGGAGTTTTTGGATGCTTTTTAAAATGGGATATAATTGCTTCAAAATAATTTGATTCACAAAGACTATCTGCATCAAAACAAACAATAATTCCATCTTTATTAATCTTCGAGAATCGATTTAAAGCTTCATCCATTCCAATTTTCCGAGCCAATCCTACACCCGCTTTTTTAGGAGGCATATCAAATACTTCTAGAGTTTTAAAAGTTATTGACTCAGAATTGTTCTTCACAGCAAATCCATTTGCTTGAATTGCTGTTGTTTCGTTTTGACGAACAACATTTTCAGCTGCATTTAATCCATGATTGATAACAGTAATAACCTCAACAGAAACACCTAGCGGAACAAAAGAATCCTTAAGCGACTGCAAACTTCCTAACAAATTAGGCTCATTATAGGAAGGAATAACAACGATCAATTCCAAATTGGAAGGAACAAGACTATTGAATTCTGATTCTCGATAATTGAATCGATCAAAATAAACAGCAGCAATAGAACGTATTTCTTTAGCCATCCTGCGTTATCAAGGAGATAATCGTTCTATTTTCCATTCTGCACCTTCTTTGACATAAACAATTCTATCGTGCAAACGACTTGCTCTACCTTGCCAGAATTCTATCTTGCTTGGCTTTAAAACATACCCACCCCAATGATCAGGACGGTTAACCTCAATATCTTTATAAAGTTCGGTATAATTTAAAACACGCTTTTCCAATTCTTCTCTAGTTGTCAAAACATCACTTTGCAATGAAGCCCAAGCTCCTATTTGACTCTTTTTAGGACGGCCGGCAAAGTATTTGTCAG
>Ga0233450_10005692_pt1 | contig 10758 bp, 11 predicted proteins | sample 011ome_30_FD_189956 | JGI IMG/M metagenome (GOLD analysis project Ga0233450, IMG submission 189956) | Coastal salt marsh microbial communities from the Groves Creek Marsh, Skidaway Island, Georgia - 011501CT (spades assembly) | ecosystem: Environmental > Aquatic > Marine > Intertidal zone >... | reverse complement strand
TTCAGAGCCATGGTTCATAATTGTTTCGGTGGGCGAAGGTAAGTCGGGGCGTGCAATTGCTTTTAACAGTTTCTCAACAATGCGCCAAGCAACCTGACGTTCTGAGGTAGCTTTGCACACGTAAAAATAGAACATCCCCAAATCATGGATTCTCACGAATTGATTCAAATTGCATCACAAGTTCGACGTGATATCGTGCGCATGGTGCATGGAGCCGCATCTGGTCATCCGGGAGGTAGCCTGGGTTGTGCAGATTTGCTGACTTTGCTCTACTTCGAGACAATGAAAATCGAGCCGAATGCCTTTGAAATGGATGCGTTTGGAGAGGATGTGTTTTTTCTCTCGAATGGCCACATTAGTCCGGTTTGGTACTCAGTCCTAGCTCGACGCGGCTATTTTCCAACAGAAGAATTGGCCACCTTTAGAAAATTGAATACGCGTCTTCAAGGTCATCCTGCTACCGAGGAGGGATTGCCGGGTATTCGGATTGCTTCCGGTTCTCTGGGCCAAGGGCTTTCTGCGGCCATTGGCGCAGCCCAGACCAAGCGATTGAATGGTGAGGATACCTGGGTTTTTTCTTTGCACGGAGATGGTGAGCTCCAAGAAGGACAAATTTGGGAGGCGGCTATGTATGCTCCTCACCACGGCGTCGACAACCTGATCAGTTTTGTTGATTGCAACGGTCAACAAATTGATGGGGCCACAGAAGATGTGATGAGTCTTGGGAATCTTCAGGCCAAGTGGGAGGCTTTCAATTGGCATGTACTAACATGCGATGGGCATGACTTTGATGCTTTGAGGAACGCCATTGATCAAGCAAAAGCGAATCGTGGATCTGGCAGGCCGACGGTGATCTTGATGCGCACTGAAATGGGAAAGGGTGTTGATTTCATGGAAGGTACACATGAATGGCATGGGATTGCCCCGAATGACGACCAATTGAGTTCAGCACTCAACCAATTGCAATCCAACCTGGCTGATTACTGATAGGTAAGATCGATGCCCGTTTTCTCAGAACCATTCAAACTCGTGCAACTTTCCTTTGCGCTGCTCCTTGCCGTGGGCTTAAATCCTTTTTCGGCTCAGGCTCAGGCTCAAGAAAAATCGGACGAATGGGAAGCGAATACGCACATTCTCTTCGTTTTCGATGCTTCAAATAGCATGAATGCGTTTTGGCAAGGCAAACGGAAAATTGAAGTCGCAACGGAACTACTTTCCGAATCTTTGGGTGGCCTTTACGGCATTCCTGGATTGAAATTGGGGCTTCGCGTGTATGGGCATCAAACTAAATTTATTCAAGGAGAGCAAGATTGCGATGACACGGAATTGGTGGTTCCGCTCGCACATGGCAACAATTTATTGATTCAAAATGCCTTGAAAAAAATCCAAGCTCGGGGAACCACACCGATAGCTCGCTCATTGGAGCGGACCGCCGAAGACTTTTCACAGGAAGAAGCTCGAAAGGTCATTGTACTCATTACCGATGGCATCGAGGCTTGCGATGAAGATCCTTGTGCCGTTTCTCGAATGTTGCAAGAACAAGGCATTATCGTCAAGCCTTTCATCATCGGTATTGGGTTGGAGGATGCGTACAAGGCAACTTTTCAATGCGTTGGACACTTTTACGATGCGTCAGATCCGGAGACGTTCAAGGAAGTGCTTGATGTTGTTATCGAACAGGCCATGTTGGACACTTCCTATGAAATCGATTTGATGGATGGTAATGGAATGCCCACGGTGACCAATGTTCCCGTGAGCATTTTGAATGCCAATACAGGTGAGCGACTGGATCAATTCGTGCATACCCTCGGGTTGGCGGGAGAACCCGATACCATCGGGGTAGATCCTGTGCCGACTTATTCGATCACCGTGCACACCATTCCTCCGCTCCATCGGGATGGGATTCGATTCACACCTCGAAAGCACAATCATGTCCGATTTGAAAGTGCCGGTCAAGGCATCGTGATTCCTCAGTTCGCTCGGGGTGAACGCAATCCGTATGGTGATTTGCCCGTGTCTGTGCACCGACCCGCTGATTTGGAGCCCTTGGTAACGGTGCCGGTCAATGAAGGCATCAAGTTGTTGGAGGGTATTTATGATTTTTACTTTCCTACCTTCCCTCCTACACTTCTAGCTGGAATCGAGGTCAAGGAAAACGAATCCCTGGAAGTGAGTATCCCTCAGCCTGGGTATTTGCAATTGGACGCTGCGTCTACTGGTTTTGGTTCCATCCTGGACGAAAGGGGGCGCACGGTTTATCAATGGGCAGAAGGGATTGGCAATCCGACAGGTCGATATTTATTGCAGCCTGGTGATTATACGATTACCTTTCGCTCCAGGGCATCGAAATCCATTGAATACTCTGTGCTGAAGTCTTTCAGCATTAGTTCAGGTCAAACATCACATCTCTCTTTAAATGGTTAACTCTCGATTTATCCAATCTTTGAATCCTACTGAATCCAAGGATACCCGCAGTGGCTTTGGCGAAGGCTTACTTGCTGCTGGTCAAGCCAATGACGCGGTAGTTGCTTTGTGTGCGGATTTGACTGGATCATTGAAAATGGGGGCCTTTCAAAAGGCGTTTCCTGAACGATTTTTTCAAGTCGGCATCGCAGAAGCGAACATGATGGGCGTAGCTGCGGGCATGACCATCGGGGGAAAAATCCCTTTTACAGGTACATTCGCGAATTTTTCGACGGGCCGGGTATATGATCAAATTCGTCAGTCGATAGCTTACTCAGGTAAGAATGTCAAAATCTGTGCTTCACATGCCGGTTTGACCTTGGGAGAAGACGGGGCAACACATCAAATTCTTGAGGATATTGGCATGATGGCGATGTTGCCGCACATGACTGTAATCTGTACCCCGGATTTTGAACAAACGAAACAGGCTACTCAAGCCATAGCGAATTATGAAGGACCCGTTTATCTCCGGTTCGGTCGACCGAAGGTTCCTGTATTCATGAAGGCTGGAGCGCCCTTTGAAATCGGTAAGGCACAGGTCTTGACCGAAGGAAATGACGTTACTATTGTCGCTACAGGACACTTGGTTTGGGAGGCTTTGATGGCGAGTCAGCGATTGGAAAGCAGAGGGATTCGAGCCGAAGTAATTAATATCCATACCATCAAGCCATTGGACGGAAAGACCATTTTAGACTCCATCAAGCGGACTGGATGTGTTGTCGTTGCGGAAGAGCACCAACGGTTGGGTGGATTGGGTGCCATGGTTGCCCAGTTACTGGCCTCGCATGCACCTGCTCCTATGCTGCAAGTGGCTGTGGAAGATTCTTTTGGGGAAAGTGGTACACCCGCTCAACTCATGGAGAAGTATGGCCTAAACGCTCAGGCTATTGAGGCACGTGTAGAAGAAGTGATGCGAATGGCCTCACCTGTGGCTTAGACTGGGCTCAAAATGCCTTCGACCATGGGTTGTGGTAGTTCTGCTAACTCTCGGTATAAGGCGGCCTTCATCTCGTCGGACACGGGCGTGTTGGGCAATCGCACCAAATGTTCCATGCGTTGAAAGTGGTTCAACATGGCTTTGATGCCCGTTGGGACGCCTTCCGTCTCCAAAATGCGCAGTAGTGGAGCCAAGGCGTGATGCATGATTCGCGCGTCTTGGAAGTTGCCGAATTCCATTTGGTCCATCATCTTGCTGCACTCGGAAGGGAAAGCGTTTGCAATGGTGGAAATGATGCCTTCAGCGCCTAATGCCATCAGGGGAAGAGCCATCACATCTCGTCCGCTTAAAACGAAAAAATTCTTGGGTTTCTTTCGAATCAATGCGCCGTGCAAAGCGACATCACCTGTCGATTCCACCACCCCAACGATATTGGGTTCATGGGCCAAAGTAAGTAACGCTTCCACGGTATGTGGGCCGAGGATTCCACTTTTGTGTTCGATGATAATGGGCAGCGGTGAAGCTTGCGCAACCGAACGATAGTGTCCGATGAAGCCCGAAGGCGACGAGGCCAATGGGGCAGGCTCATCACAATAGATGGCCTCCAAGTCACGTCGATTGAATCCCGAAATGCGTTGAACGCTCGCCCGTGTCGCTCCACCTGGTATTCCTCCTATCAGCGGCTTGGTTTTGCCGTTGATTTCGGAAACGAAATCCAAAACCCGGTTCTGTTCTTCGAGGCTTAGCAGAGCAGCTTCAGATGCGCTGCCGTTTATGACCATGAAATTTACGCGTGAAGAACACATATGCCGGACGAGTCGCTCCAATGCCGGAAAATCGATTTCCCCGGACCTGTTGAAAGGTGTGACCAAGTTCACGCCCAATCCATTCAGATTCAACATTCGATTCATGTCAGTGGAGAGTCAGATAGGAATTCAATGATGCGATGATTTCTCTGTTTCCAGCTGTCTCCTTTTTGAGCAGGCAGGAGAATATCAAAATCATCCGGTCGAGCCTCGGAATGGTTTGCCACCTTCATTTTGGCATGTGAAAGTGCAACAAAATAATCCAAAGCAACATGTATGTCCGGATCGAGGTGAATCAAGATATCGTATTGCTTTTCTGTGAAGGCTTGAACATTTTTCACAGGCTTTCCCTGCCAATTCAAGTCGGATTTGCAAAAGAAATCTGATTCCAATTTACGCATGTGCCAATTGGGAACAGACTTTTCTTCAACATCGACGTAAGCCAAGCGCATGATATGTTTGATGTCGAATTCCTTCTTTAGGTAATTCGCGATGTCTTTAACCAATTTGAATCTAGCTTCATTGGTTTCAGTATAAACCAGTAAAACTTGATTGGCTCCTCGTAAGTTTACCCCCTTTTTCTCCCGGTCATGGCCCCTCGTTTTTCGCAACATATAATGCGAGATTCTTTCTTGGAGTGACGTGGGCAGGAATTTCATTGGGTTCAGGTCAAAGCAAATTTAATGCGAAGTTTGGCACGACATTCGCATATTTGAGACAAATCAATTTCCCATTCCTATGAGAACGACCTTGTTGCCTTTGACACGCGTGTTGGCCTTCGCTGCTTTTTTCGTTTCGTGTGCTTCGAATCCTTTGGGACAAGCCGTGAAAGAACCTTTTTCTGGTTCTAAGTTTGAATCCAATAAGCGCTACTATCGAGGGACAGGTAATGGTTCAAGCAAAATGGATGCAGTAGCGCAAAGTCAAGCAGAAATGCGTGCGCGTCAACAACTAGCCCAGCAAGTGCAAAGCTATTTTGAAGTGGTAACCGACGATTACCAACGCAATACAACTGGAGAGCATGTGGATGAAGCCATGACTCGGTTTGAAACCCTGGCTCGGGAAATCACAAGTACAAAGCTTGCAGATATGCGCATCATCGGTTCAGAAAAGTATGTGTCTGACGATGGAGCTTACACAGTGTATGTCGCCATTGAAATCAAAAAGAGCGCTATGTACCGCTATTTGAAGAAGCAAGCGAAGCTTCAGAAGGACATCACAAATGAGGAGTTACAAGAAATCGAGAGGATGCTTGATCAGTTGATTGAAGAGGCGGAAGCAGAGGACTGACTTCCTCTCAATCAAATTTCAATATGGATTGAAATTCTTTGCGGAATTTGATCATTTTAGGCTGGATGACTGCTTTGCAATAGGGCGCTTCTCCATTGAGTTCGAAGTAGGCTTGGTGGTAGTCTTCCGCCGGGTAAAATGCGCTGGCCTCCGTAATTTCGGTAACGATAGGTCGATCGATTCCAAGTTGGTGAGTTGCCATCGCCGTTTGTGCAATCTCCATCTGCTCCATTCGGTGCCAGAATATTGCCGATCGGTATTGCGTTCCGGCATCGGCTCCTTGGCGATTGAGCGTGGTTGGATCGTGCGTGGCGAAAAAGACTTCCAACAGTGTTTCTAAAGTAACGATATCCGGATTGTAGGAGACTTGGACGACTTCAGCATGACCGGTTCGCCCGGTACAAACTTCGCGATAAGCGGGGTTTTTGATGTGACCGCCCATGTATCCTGATTCCGCTGATAATACGCCGTTCACGGATTCAAATACGGCTTCAACGCACCAAAAGCAACCTGCGCCGAGGGTGATGACTTCTGTGTTTTCCATGTTTGGAATTTGAGCTTTAGAGGATTGAGCGGCAGTGTTGATTGCAACCAAAAGGTTGAAGCAAAGGAGAAGCCTACCTGCTACCATACCCAACGCATGGCTACTGCCCGGAAACCGATTTCTGGTTGAGATGTTTTCCATAGGGCTTGGATATCCGTTGCTTGTATACCGCATTCGAAACCTCGTTGTCCGGTTCTTAACATGAAACCACCTGGGACACGATAAGTTTCATCACCCCACTTACTTATGCCCAAATCGAAGCGAAGCAATGAAATGGGCTGGAAAATAGCACTTAGGCCCATCCTCGTTCCTGAATTACCCAGAAGTTCGGGGTTGTCAAAGGCTACCTCTCCCGCAAGGAGCAAAACATTGTTGAGTCTGATCCCAGAACCAAGCTGGAATGTCACACCGTTCGGAACGATGCGGGTTTCGGTTTCCGCAGCTTCAAACCACGTTGAAGGAGTCATTGCGCCGATGAGAATGTCTGTAATATTCTCCGGATTGACGACTGGAGATTGCCAACTGCCTAAAGAGGTCGTGAAAGAATATCGTTCGCCCCTCCACTCCATTTGCCCAAGATCACAAACTGCCGCAGAAACCCAGAGTTCATCCGACAATTCAACCACTCCGCCAATGTCTAAACCCCAGCCTTGTCCAACCGGTCCCCATAATCGAGCCACATCTGAAAGGCTGGCATTTCCGGGATCTATCCCTGCAATTTGGTCAAAGCCGAATCCATTGGAAAAGGCACCAAAGGCATCCAATTCTCCGTCGTTATTCTGAATGCTGAAATAGCCATTCCCCAGTAAGAGCCTACCAGAAATTCCTGTATGCAAAGCAACTTCGCCGATGCGCCAGGCCTTTGAAATTCCGATGCTGTGACTGCGATGCCAAGAGAAACCGAGCCTCGTATCTTGTAAAATGCTACCGATAACCGCATCACCGTCCAATTCAATACCACCGACAAATGACATCAACTCCTCCAAAGTAAAATCCCCTGAATTCGGAATGGTGTCGCCTGTTGCCGTCAAGAGTAGTTCAAAGACGCTAGTCCAGTTGGATGTGCCGCCTTGGACGAGCAGATCAATGGGTTGTTGATCAAGGTATGCCTCTCCTTGAATGTGTTGGGTGTTGGAATATGCAAAGGCCCAATTCCTCCATTGCTTGGCAGTCGCGGCAGAAACAAAATCAATGTTCAGCGCAAAGGTTTCGTTTCCAAGGAGATTGGCGTAATCATTCCATTGCTCAGTGGTCCAACCATTCGCCTCATCGTTGTTTCTGTTCAATAAATCATCCCAAATCTCGCTTCGTTCAAATACCGATGAACTCAATCGTCCTCCAAATTCGATTCCGCCGATGGCTGACTTCCATTCATTTTTGTTGAGTGGAGAAAACGTCATTTGAGCAGGATTCCATCCGAGTGCGCGGTAATCTCCTGACAGGGTCATGGGGGTTGCTCCCGTGCCGAAGGTCAAATAGCGCGTCTGACCCATCATGTGATTGCTCATCATGAGCAGTAAGGCTAAGACTGCAAGGTGTCGCGAAAAGTTCAAAAGCCTCAAAGACATTTAACCATCTTAAACCGGGATGTTCCAACCGTGACGGTCTGCAATTTTACCTCTTCGAATCCCATCCAATTCTTGGAGCAAACGATTGGCTAAACCGTCTGCACGGTCTACATCAACCAGTGGGTAATTGATCCCATCAATCCCGATTTCCGCGATGGGTTTGATGGTTGCAGCTGTTCCAACTCCAAATGCCTCGGTGACTACTCCATTTGCAAGACCCGTCTTCAGCTCTTCAACTCCCAACCGTCGAATTTCGACCGGTACGTTTAAATCTTGGGCCAATTGGATGACGGAATCACGCGTTACACCGTCGAGAATGGTGTCTGAAGTCGCTGGCGAAACCAATGTCCCATTCATGACGAACATGGCGTTCATGGTGCCGCTTTCCTCAATGTACTCGTGTGTGACGGCATCTGTCCACAGCAATTGGTCATACCCCTCTTCCCTTGCCAATTTGGATGGATACAATGAGCCTGCGTAGTTGCCTGCCGCTTTCGCGTATCCCGTTCCACCCGGTGTAGCTCGGGTATATTTACGCTCAACTTTCACTCGTACGTTGCCTGTGTAATACGCACCGACTGGACAAGTGAAAATGGAAAAGGCATATTTGTCGCTCGCTTTGACGCCCACATACGCATCCGTGGCAACCATGAAGGGACGAATGTACAGGGAGGATGCTTCTCCTTCTGGAACCCAGGCTTGATCCAAATCAACCAGGGCAGCCAGAGCCTCCATGAACACATCTTCTGGTACTTCCGGCATGCACATGCGCTGTGCAGATTTGTTGAAACGTTGGATGTTTTTTCCTGGGCGAAAGAGCGATACGGAACCGTCTGACATACGGTACGCCTTCATTCCTTCAAAAATGGCTTGACCGTAATGGAAAACCATGGAGGCCGGACTCATGGTAAACGGGCCATAGGGTTCAATGACGCCGCGCTGCCACGACCCATTTTCGTACTCCATCAAAAAAAGATGGTCTGAAAACACACGGCCAAATTCCAAGTTGTCAAAATCAACTTGGTCTATGCGTGAAGTTTCCGTTTTGTGGATATCGAAAAAAGGTGAGGTTTCTATCATCATCTGTGTCCGTCTTCTTGCTTGTAAGGGTATGCAAAGGTCGCTTTTTCTATACCATTGTCCAAATGACACGATTGTTTTGGACAGTTTTAACTATTGGTGGAACAAGAAGCGATTCGGACTCACAAATCCGGATTTAACGGCGTACATAACCATGGAGGCGGTGTTGTTCACACGCAATTTTTGCATGATGTTCTTTCTATGGGTATTCACCGTGTGGCTCGATAGAAATAGTTTCTCTGCGATTTGGACGTTGGTCAGTCCTTCCGAGATTAACGTCAGCACTTCAATTTCGCGCTCTGTTAATAGGATGGGGTCACAACTTGTATCAGCCAGTTCCAATTCATTGATTTCTATACTTTCCGATTCAATGGCAGCAAGTATCTGCCCACAGAAAAACGTTCCTCCGCGACTCGTCTCGTAAATCGCATCCATGACCTCCTCCATGCTGCAATCCTTTTTGACATAGCTTGTAATGCCTGCTCGAAGCGCATGCACAATGCTTTGGCCACTGTGAGAGGAGGTTATTGCGAGCATCTTAACACCTGGATTCAGGCGTTGACATGCTAGAACGTTGTCGACGCTAAAACCTGGCGCCAAACAATCGATGATGATCAAGTCACTTGAATGATGGGCTAGCCATGCGATCAATTGGTCGCCGGATTCAAATTCTCCAACAACCTGATATGCGTCATTGCCTTCCAAAATTTGGCTCAGTCCGTATCGAAATACCGGGCTGCTGTCAGCGATGACGATTTGAGTACTCATGGGACGCAAATTTAGTTATTCAGAACCAGTCCAAATAACAATGCAAGGCTTTTTGCCATTACAGAGATATCCTCAGGTTTTCGTTCGCCGCAATTGTCTGCGTATGCTGTTCCTTGGCTTCATCCAACAGGACTGCTTCTTCCTTGTAGCGAGATGAGAAGTGGCCAATTATCAAGGTTTTCACACCTGCTTCATGAGCTAATATCCCTGCTTGGCGTGCTGTTGAGTGTCCAGTTGCTTTAGCGGTCTTAGCTAATTCATGAAGAAATGTGGCCTCATGGTACAATACGTCTGCACCTAGCGCAGCTTCCCGAAGGGTTTCACAAGGCGAAGTGTCGCCGCTGTAGACGTATTTTTTCGAGGGTTTCAAGGGAAGGCAGTGTTCATTTGGATGGAGCACTTTTCCGTTGTCTCTCAGGACCTGTGTTCCTCTTTTCAATGCTAGGATTTCACTTCGGCTCAAATTCTCAGTCACAATACTATCTCGACGTATGTTTCGTTCATTAGGCTTAAATTGAAAGATATAGCCAAATGCAGGGATGCGATGTTTTACAGGGAATGAAGTTATTGCGCATTCACCCCAATTGTGAACTGTTTCCCTTTTTTCACCATCCAACGGAGTCTTGAATTTCAATTCGAAATCAAGGTGCGTCGCGGTTGATTTGAGCGCATTCATGAGGAACGCCTGCAATTCCGCTGGGCCAATGATCGTGAGGTTTTTTTTTCGCCCCAATAGACTCATGCTGCCAATCAACCCTGGTAAGCCCAAGACATGATCGCCGTGCATGTGCGAGATGAATATGGCTTCAATCTTCTGAAAAGGAATCGAATTCTTTCTAAGACCAAGTTGAACCCCTTCTCCGGCGTCGATTAGAAACCATCTGCCATGCCAATTGATGGCCTGTGCAGTAGGTACATGCCTCAAGGTGGGCACTGCAGCTCCGCATCCGAGGATGACTATTTCAAACTGCAAAGTACCCTGTGATCTTAGTGCTGCACGAGCAGTCGTTGCGTCATTACGTTCTCAGAACTTTCAGCAACAACGAAATAGATTCCTTCTGGCCAATCAGTTGTTGAAAGCGAACGAAAAGCGCCTGCTTGCTGATTTGATACAACTTGCATCTCTTGTCCCGCGAGATTGAATACACGGACGATGGACTGTGCAGACAAACCTTGGAGAGTTAGTTGCTCGTCCACAGGATTCGGATACATCATCCAGTTTTGTGATGTTGCAGCAGCAACTCCGTTGGTTGATGATTCTCCAACGATATCCAGTATGTAACCGCTAAAAACATAGGGCTG
>Ga0233450_10005688_pt1 | contig 10765 bp, 12 predicted proteins | sample 011ome_30_FD_189956 | JGI IMG/M metagenome (GOLD analysis project Ga0233450, IMG submission 189956) | Coastal salt marsh microbial communities from the Groves Creek Marsh, Skidaway Island, Georgia - 011501CT (spades assembly) | ecosystem: Environmental > Aquatic > Marine > Intertidal zone >... | reverse complement strand
CCAAAAGGCTCGAGCTTGTCGACATATTTTTATCCCTTTTATTTTTGACAATGGAAGTTTAGGGATGTTTACGTTTAAACAAATTCCCTTTTCCATTTTCTTTTCCATTGCTTCTTTTACAATTTTCTTCACAAAATACATTGACGGTTCAAAATCTGCATCCATATCATAATCCAACAAGGAAAAACCGATGCTTGGAACACCCTCTAACGCGCCTTCCACAGCTGCTGACATCGTTCCTGAGTATAATACGTTTGTGGAAACATTAGAACCGTGATTAATACCAGAGACAATTAAATCAGGTAATTTACCTTTTAATTTGTAAATCCCCATTTTGATACAATCTACTGGAGTACCCGAACAGATGTACATTTTATGTCCTTTAAAATAATCAGACAATGAAACCCTAAGAGGTTCATTTACAGTAATTGCATGCCCCATTCCGGATTGCGGCTTATCTGGAGCTACAATTAGTAAGTCTCCAAATTCCGAAACAGCATCTATTAATGATTTGATACCCTTTGCTGTAAAGCCATCATCATTTGTTACTAATATTAATGGTTTCTTCATTTCCTATTGAATAACTTCTTTTGTTTGTGCAAAACTAATAAATTGTAGTTCCTTATATGGTTGGGATTCATTTACTTTTACACATACAATTAATTTTTTTTAAAATGGCACGCAAATTCAGCTTTATTATCCCATTATTTTTATGTTTAACAATTTTCGGGCAACAAAATCAAATCCAGACAGATTCTAAAATCACCAGGGTTACTGTGTTTTTAAGTGGTGCTCAAGTAACACGGGAGGCTAGCGTTTCAGTACCTGCAGGTTCAAGAACAATAGTTTTTGAAAATCTTACCCAATATATCAATAAAAGTAGCCTGCAGATAAAAGCCAACAACGATGCGATTACCATTCTTTCTGTTGGACATAAAGTCAATTACCTGAAAAGCCACGAGAATGACCAAAGAATTGCTGTTTTGAAGGATAGTCTAGAAAAAATACGTTTTAAGCTAGACATAAGAAATAGCCATGAAATAGTATATAAGGAAGAAAAAAACATGCTGCTAGCAAATAAGTCTATCGCAGGAGAACAGAATGGTGTTGACATTGAAGACCTGATGGAAATGGCGGACTTCTACAGAGAGAGATTGCAGGAAATTGAAACAAAACTTTTAGACATTACAACAAGTAAAAAAATATTAAATAAAATAATTTCTCGTTTAAACAAAGAATTGAAAAATGCCAATTCTCCCCAAGGAAAGTACACCAGCGACGTAATTGTTAAAGTAGCTGCCAAAACAAAATCTACATCCAAATTTGAATTGAGTTATATAACTAATAACGCTTCATGGTCACCGAAGTATGATATAAGAACAAAAGATATTAATGAACCAATTGCATTGACCTATAAAGCTGAAGTAGCTCAAAACACAGGATTCGACTGGGAAAAAGTAAACATAACACTATCTACCGGAAATCCTGCAATTAACAATACGCAACCTGTAATTAATTCATGGTACTTAGCCTACTATAATGAATACGAAAGGAAAAAGAACCGATCTAAGTCAAACCAACAATATGCACAAGCTTATGCAAAACCCCAGGCTGCCACCAATAATTATGATGGAGATACGTATTCTGATTTAAATGAAACCGCTGCCGACTTCACTTCTGTTACTCAAAGCAATGTTAACACAACATTCAATATAGCGCTTCCTTACACCATTAACAGTAATGGCGAGTCTGAACTAATCGAAATTCAGAATTATGACCTTCCAGTAGGTTATCAATATTTTTCCGCTCCTAAAACGGATAAAGATGCATTTTTATTAGCTAACATTATTGAATGGGGGGATTACTATTTACTTCCTGGCTATGCAAATGTTTATTTTGAAGGGACATATATAGGAGAATCTTACTTAAACACAAACACTACAGATGATACATTGGCTGTGTCCATGGGAAGAGACAAAGGCATTGTTATTACCCGAGAAAAGATTAAAGATTTTTGTAAAAACGCAAGGTTTGCAGGGAAGAAAAAATCTACACGAGGCTATGAAATAAAAGTCCGAAACAACAAGGTGAAAGCAATTGAAATTGATGTAGTTGATCAAATTCCGTTGTCCAAAATAAAAGAAATTGAAGTTGAGGTGCTAGAAAATAGTTCGGCGGAATATGACGAAACAACCGGTAAATTAATATGGAAACTTACTATTCAGCCCGGAGAGACAGCTGAAGTTTCCTTTAAATTCCAAGTCAAATACCCGAAGGATAAGAATTTGAGTAATTTGTAAAGATTACTCTTCAGTCAAATATTTCCCCAACAAACCATGAACAGATTGCGATTGTGATTTAGTTCTTATTTCTTCTAAGACTTCAGCAGTTAGCATCTGCATAACTTTAGCCTCAACCATCAACAACGGCTTTTCATCTGGTGGTTCCGGAAAAAGGTTTTGTTCTTCAAACAACCGTCTTGTAACAACCGCAACTTCATGAGCTCCATTGTAATTACCTTTTTGTTCCAATAAATAAGCTAATGCTATCAATCCATAAGCATCTTCAGATGTTGAATCAGCTTCTTGTCTAAGTGCATAATATTTTGCAATCAAACGATTCGCTTCAACATAATCTCCAGTTGCCGTAGAAACAAACGATTTATTAAAATGATCTATTGTAAACATCCCTGTTGCACCAATTGACGAACTAATGCGCATGCTTTCATTGTAGAACGCCTCTGCCCTTTCCATGTTTCCAATTAATCGCCACATTTCTGCATTCATATGCGCTCGCTTCATCATCCATTTCTGATCTCCGGAGGAAATTGATAACTGCTCTAATTCTTTACTTAACTCAGCTAATCTTACTGTATCTAAAGTTCTTTGCGCGTTTCGACATAAGCTAGACAATGCCCCGCCAATCAACGTATCGTTATTTGTTTCTCTACCAATATCCAAAACCCTATTTGCAAGCATAATGGACTCATCATCATTGCCTTCCTTAAACTGCTGATAGGCTTCATTCAACATTTTACGCGGATTAACAATTTCTTTAGTCGTTGTTGCTTCTAAAGCATCGCTTGCTCCAGGTTTCGCAATTTTCTCTTGTTCCGCAACGCAAGAAGCAATTAATATTGCTGTCAGAAAAATTTGAAAGAAAAGTATTTTATTCATCGCTTATTTTTTGGTAAAAGTAATAACTTAAATTTACTTCTTTAAAACTAAGTTGTTTACAGCATTTTTGCATTTTCCTGAAACAATATAAATAATTTAATAGTATCTATAATCAATATATTTACGATATGAATAAAATTATAATAACTTCAATTTCACTAATTTTGGTGATTGCTTTTGCGGCATTTAGCTTTAGCAATGAAAAGTCAGTTGTAGAAGCAAAAAAACCTAGCTTAGGTGACTCAACAGATACTTTAAAACAACTTATTGATTTGCATTTCATCAACTTTGATTTAGGTAAAGTTGAGAAAAGTTTATTTTTTAATATCAGAGGAAGGTATAATGGAACAACTACAAAAAGTAGGTTATCAGAATCTAAATTAATTAAAGACTTCGTCCCAGGATACCCTAGAGACTGGATATCTGATTATGTTTCTATAGAAATGATTTTCAACAAGAATGATGATCAATATATACTGCATAGTGCAAATGACACTTTAACACCTGAACAAACAGAACTAATTAATTCGCTTGATATTAATGATAATATTAGTGTTAGAGTTGCGTATAAGTATAAAAATGCCATAACAAACGAAACAGAGTTTAGAAATATGAAAGATATTTCTTTGGTGGTCGTTCCTGAATTTTCGGCAATGCCAGTTTTTGGTTATGATATAATAATTGAATATTTAGAACAAAATAGTTTGGATAAAATCCCTACATCCATTCGAAATAAGATGAATCAATTAATTATACACTTTAGTGTTAACGAACTAGGAGAAATAAACAACGTCATACTAAAACAATCTTCTGGTTTTATTGAAGTTGATGAGCTAATACTTGACTTAACAAATAGCTTAAGAAATTGGAATCCAGCAAAAGACAATAATGGAAATACTGTTCTTCAAGACTTTGTGTTAACATTTGGAAATATAGAATTCGGCTGTTAGAATAGCGAAGGAAACAACACAGCCCTATATTTGACAATAGTGCGTAAAGCAAAAAAACTAGCCCCAGCGATAGCAACAAATTTGACCGCATCTTTAATTTTAGCCTTCTTTAAATTGTCTTTGGGGTTATACGTATATTTTATTCCAAATAGAACCCCATTCAGATCGTCTTTATTAATCTTGATAATTACATCTTCAACTGAAATCACTTTTTTCTTTTTCTTATTAATTCTAAAAACCTTGTAACTAGCTTTTATACATATTTTAAGACCTGTTATATCTGTTAATTTTAAATTATCGATTGCAAACAGATAATCTGGATTATCCATGCATTCAAAATGATAGCCATTTGTTTGCAGTCGTATAGAATAAGTTCCATGCGTAAATGCTTGTTTTTCTGACGTATTTAATTGATTTTTAAAATGAAGAACTGAGTCATTTATTGACATACTCAACACATCTACTTTAGAGTCTAAAAGAACATCACGCTTCTCGTTAAGAGCAAAAATGGAGTCATTTAATGTGTTAACCTTAAAATACGTATTACTACCATGAAAATCCCTGCTGTCTTGAGCAGTAAGTAACTGAAATGCAAAAAACAAATATGAAAAAAATAACAATCTCATTGATAATCCTAAATCGGTTTTGTCCTAAAGTACTTTTTCAAATGCCAATCTTTCATCTCCACTCTCCAAAGTAATGATACCACAATAGATATATCCTAGATCCTTTAATAGGTATTGCATGCCCTTGTTTGCTTCATGTGTGTCAATCCGAAGACTTCCTATATTATTTTCTTTCAACCTTTTATGACATTCATTAAACACAAAACGAGCAAGGCCTAATTTACGATATTTATCTCCTACTGCAAGTCTGTGAATAACACCGTATTCTACGTTTTCGTTGGTTACCCATTCGCCTTGTATTGAATTATATGCCCGTTCCTTTTTTGTAGAAAAAACAGTTGTCCCAATAATTGTTTCATTATCATCTATAACTATATAGCTATCGTTGTTGCTAATGTCCAATTCAATTTTTTCTTCATTTGGATAACCATCTTGCCATTGGTCTATTTTTAAGCTGGCCAAATATACCTGAGCATCCTGAATAAAACTCATTATTATTGGCACGTCAGATAAAGTGGAACGAACTAATTTCATTTACCCTAAAGTTATTTTATTATGATTTTCTTAGTAGCTCTAATGTTATTTTCGTTAAGAAATGAAACCAAATAAAATCCCTTTTCAAAGTTAAAATCAATAGTCTTACTACTTGTATTGCAATCTAACTGTGCAGTATAAACTACTTTTCCCGTTATCGAATAAATATTCACGGATTTAACGTTTGTATAATTTAAATAAAGTCTATTTGATTTATCCATATATGCTTTGAATGCATCCAAATTAACTTTTTCTTCATGACCCAAAGCAGAACCTACATAAAGAACTCCCTTCATGCCCATAGCCGCATGAGGATTACAATTAAAATAATATTTACCTGATTGATTCACGGTAAACCAATCACCCGAGCCTCCTAAACCTATCCAAAATCCCCCGTTATCCGCAGATGCATTGTTTGCCCAATCAATAGAATCTTGTTCAGTAATACTGTGATACCCCAAACTCACTAATCTAACCGTATCTCCAATATTTACATATGCGGTATCTGGACTAAAATAATGATCGTATCCAGTAATAACATGTGTTTGCTGAGCCGATATATTCAAGCCATAAAATAAAGCTAGAACTCCATAAATGTATTTCACAACCAATATATTTTTAGTGAACGTAAAAATAATAATAGTTGATAGAAAACTCATGATATTTTAGTAATTTTACTTTTCCTTATTACTATTAGATGGAAAATCTCAATGTTTTCGGACAACCCTTAATTTTATGCAGCACAAATCCTATGACAGGTTTTTTTAGGGACGGATGCTGTAATACCAATGAAGAAGATCTTGGAATGCACACAGTTTGCATTGTTGCTACAACTGAATTTTTAGAATTTTCTAAACAAGTTGGAAATGACTTGTCTACGCCTTTACCGCAATGGGGTTTTCAAGGTTTAAAGGAAGGAGATAAATGGTGTTTGTGTGCTGATCGATTTAAAGAAGCATACGATAATGGAAAAGCCCCAAAAGTTTTATTGGAGGCTACAAACGAAAAAACATTGGAAATTGTTTCTATGGAGGTTTTATTGGAAAATATTTATTACGCTGATAAGGTATAATACTTCTCCCTTTTTATTCTAGTATTTGCTGTGTTTTATCTCACTCAATTTTACTGTTTTTCACTAAAAAAAGTAAGGGCTAATTTTGTTCATCTGCTTCTTTTCTTTGATTAGCATTAATAAGTTAAATTCGCTGCGTGAAAAATTCCCAAGGAAATATACCAACGATCCCAATTCTAGCAATTCTAGGATGTTGCTTAATTTGGGGAACTACTTTCACCGTCGTAAAAGATGTTTCAAATTCTATCGACCCCTTTCTATTGTCTGGTTTTAGAAACTTGATTGCAACTTCGGCGCTATTCGTCTACTTTATAATTACTAAAAAAAGCAAAATTCTATTGGATAAAAACTCATTGAGGTCAGGATTAGTATTAGGTGTTTTATTAGGAACTATTTATATATCTCAAACAATTGGAATAACCTTTACCAGCGCTAATCATAGCGCATTTATCACTTGTTCTGCGGTAATTATGGTTCCCGTAATTTTGTTTTTATTCGGTTGGGAAAAATTTAACAATAAGCAAATTCTATCTATTTTAATGGTAGCAATTGGTCTCGTATTACTTACTTTAAAGTCAGGATTATCAGGATTTAACCTAGGTGATTTGATAACCTTAGCAGCTGCAGTTATTTGTGCAATGCACATTGTATTTTCAGGTCTATATGTGCGGAAATACAACTTTTTGTCATTAATCTTTTACCAATTCTTTTTTGCCGGTTTGATTTCTTTTTGCTGCCTTTTCTCCAAGCAAGCTTTCTACAACTTTCCTCCTATCCTTTTCGAAAATGATGCAATATACAACGTACTTTATTTAGGTCTGCTGGGAACTTTGTTTTGCTATTTTGTAACCGTTTGGGGTCAAAAGCATGTCAGCACAACCTATATTGCTTTGATATTCTCTTTAGAACCATTGTTTGCTTCTGTCACCAATTACTACATTTTAAATGAAGTTTTCACAAGAAAGGAATTTATTGGAGCTATAATTATTTTTGGAGGAATACTGCTATATTCCATTCCTAAAAAATGGTTTTCTGTTTTCAGGAATAAACCCAGCTAGTTTTTCGCTCATAAAACGAAATAATTTGATATATCATTCTTACATATCTACTTTATGATTAATTTTGAGCTATATGATATAACATATTAAATATGGAAACAATTGACAACCGTGCTAGTTTAACTGAACTGGACGAAATATACAAATACAAAAATCTAATTGAACTATCTGACAAAGATGTAATTAGGAAGATTATATTTAAAGGAGACCTGAGGTCTAAGGGACTCTATTCCGATTTCATCAAGTTGGTTGCTGACGAAGTTGACCACCAATTAAATAAAGCAGAATTTGCTGAAGAAAAGAAAAAGTTAATCGGTAAAATGAAGGCTTATCTTGAGCGTATCTAGCTTACAGAACGTCAATTAATGTAACATCAAATATCAGTACCGAGTTTGCTGGTATTCCACTTGTAGCTTGACTACCATAACCCAACGCTGAAGGAATTAGCAATACTCCTGACCCACCTTCTTTAAAATAGGGAATTCCTTCCTGCCACCCTTGGATTACACTGTTCAATGAAAAAGAAATCCCAGCACTAGCAGATTCATCGAATACCGAACCATCTGTTAAATAACCTTTATAAGCAACCTTAACCGTAGATTGACTATTTGGTTGCGTACCAGTACCAGGTGCATCAATAACATAATAGAGTCCAGTTCCTGTAGCAGTAGCAGTTAAATTATTATCTGTTATGTATTGTGTAATTAAATCCTCATCTATTTGGGTATAATCTACTGCTTCCTTTTTACACGAATTAAACATTACTAGCAAAACAATTAATATACATAGCTTATTCATACAGTTACTTAATATAATGCTTTAATATTTCTTTAAGAAGTGTTACATCGTTTTCCTTGTTTCGAGAAAGGTTTTGCTCTGTGTCGCAATCAAAACGAGCATAGTCAACTTCAATTAGGTTAATGTCATTTGCTTTTAAAACAGCTTGTTTTCTTTTGCGATATATATCTCTTTGTTTAGCTCGTGTTACACCACTTATTGTCATCTTATCTCGATTAACAGATTCTGAATTACTTTTATCTAAAAATTCAATCACTAAGTTTTGGTCTGCGTAATAAGCATCTAAAGGAAGTTCAGTTCTTGTTTTGCCATTTTTGTGGTAATTTCCCAAAAGGAAATCAAATGTGTGTTGATGAGAAGCCCTTGTGTCTAGTAGTTCATTTACCAATCCTATCAGGTAATATTCATCACTAATCTCTCTTCTGCTAATTGCTTTTTGCTTGTTTGTAACTTCGTTTATTGGTTCTTTTGGAGTGTAGCTACCTCCTTCTCTAACAAAATACCAATATGTGCTATTTTCATTCCTTTCCGCATGGAGAAGAGGTATCGAATCGAGTGCATTATTTTTGTCTAGTAAACGTAAAAATTTTCTCAGCGGCAAGCCCTTTTTTACATCTTTAGGAAATACTCCTGCTGCTATTAAATCAGGCATTATTACTTTTGCAGGAATCCATTCGATTTCAGAATTTTCTTTCAAATAGACTTCAACTACCGTGTTGATTATTTCTTCTATTTTTTTGCTCATTATAACTTGATATAAGGTGCAAAATTAAATAATTAACCTAGCGTTTCTAATTATACTGAACAAATAGTTTCTTTGTGAAATATTCCGAATTAATTTCTAACGTAACCAAATAAACCCCTGTTGATAGTTGTCTTCTTAATTTTAAATGGTTGGAATTTTTTCCTTGTGAAGAATTACCAAATTTTTTCATAGTTATTTCTTCTCCTTTAATATTAAATACTTTCGCAGTAACCTTAGCTGAAACACTAGCTATATAATCCAAATTAATTTCGTTAGAGCTAGCATCGAAGCTTATATTGAAATCTGAATTTGACAAAGCCGACAATTGTTCAATATTACTAGAAGAAGCCGCTGAAATCACTAACTCAGATAAATAAATATCATCACCACTAGTAGAATTATCCCCATTTGCTACGTTAGATGCTAAATAAAAAGTAACATCACCGACATCAGTAGCAGGGGCAGTCCAGTCAAAAGTCCAAGAAGATACACTTGCACTAGAATGATTTATATATTCTTTTCCAGAACTGGTTTGAATATCCGAACCTGTTCCTGCTGTAAAACTTCCTGCTTTAGCATTCGCAGCATCTAATCCGGTCATTTGAAAACCAGTAGCAGTGCTATTTAATACATCCAGGCTAAATGTATATGTTTGACCTGGAACATATTCATCATTTACTCCTGAAAAAATTAATGTATTCGTACCAACTCCTGAAAGGGCAGTTCCAGAATGACATTGAGTGCAATTAGCCTCTCCGGGAGCTCCTGTTTTTCCAGCCACCACATTAAATTTGCTTAAATTACTATCACATGTATAGTCAGACAAAATACCTGTATCCTTTTCAACAAAAGTAAAGCCTAATATTCCCACTACAACCAATGAGAAAAAAATAGTATTTTTCATATTTATTTATTTTTTTGATTAACAATCAGACAAATATTGTCTTTATCAATACGGATGAAATTAAACAATTTATTTTGATTCTAGTTCTTATTATCAAAAAAAATAGTTCGATGATAATTTATTCTACTTGCATAATTAACCATTCGTCTAGGAGCTACAAGAAAGCATGGAACATCCAACTTTTGTTCTTGCCCATTCTGGTCTTTTGACAAACCATTTCTCTCGATTTAACTGCTCATCATAAGGATTTTTCAGGAGAGAATACAATTCATCAATTACTTTGTAATCTCCCTTATCCGCAGCTTCAATGGCAATTTGTGCCATATAGTTTCGTAGCACATATTTTGGGTTAACTAAGTTCATTTTTTTTCGTCTTTCCCTATCGGTAAGATTTTCCTTGTTTAATCTAATTATATAAGCCTCAATCCAAGCTTTCCATAAACGAAGTGTTTCTCCTTTCAACTCATTGATTTTATAGAAAGAATCTTTAACGCACTCTAAAAGAGATAAATCATTTCCTTCCGAAAGAATTGATTTTTTTGACAATCCAGCTAAACCTCTAAAAAAAAGAGTCATATCCGTTTCTGTTAGTTGTAAACTTTGTTCCAATTCTTCAATTAGCTTTGTATCCTTTTCATCTTCCAATTCTAACCCTAATTTGGACTTCATCATCTGTAAATATCTGACTGAATACATCTCTTGATAAGAAGTAATTATTTCTTGTAAAGGCTCAGCATCTTTAACTAAAGGATATAAAGCGTTGGCTAGTTTTAATAGATTCCAAAGTGAAATATCTCCTTGCTTACCAAACTGATATCGCTTGTGTTGAATATCAGTAGTATTTGGTGTCCACTTTTTATCATATCCCTCTAACCAACCATAAGGGCCATAATCAATTGTTA